>SDBV01002442.1_pt1 | contig 27792 bp, 10 predicted proteins | sample 2277081 | NCBI WGS metagenome assembly SDBV01 (sample SAMN10402039, study PRJNA504765) | marine sediment metagenome | isolation source: marine sediment core GS10_PC15, 223 cmbsf | place: Arctic Ocean: Southern Knipovich Ridge | collected 2010 | reverse complement strand
TGATGGTTTGGATTGGTGAAAAAGAGATTAAGATGCAGAAAGGCTGGGCGGTACAATATAAAGATGGTACCGTTGTTTGCGAAAATGAGATGTCTTGGATGAAACTCCCTAACAAGAGAGAAATTAGAAGGGTGATCTTGAAGTGGGAAGACCGTATCTGGAGTTTTGACGATAAAGAGTATTATACCGTACCAAAGACTAGGGGATATATGGATGTTAATTCTGCAGGAGTGGCTAGCCAAGGTATCCATTCGCGAACTATAGGATATTACGACCTCGAAGAGAAGTGTAAGATTTTGATGCGTGTAGATGAAGGTACAGGCAGGATGAACTATGAAACAGAACCATTTTAACTAAGGTAAAGGAGAAGGGAAACCGTGGTAAAGTTCCTATCAGGTAATCAATTTTCAGGAGCAGCGGTCCCCCTTTGCACATTCTGGAGAAATGATCTTAGGACTGATCCAGATAAAGAACTTTCCGAAATAGAGAGCACAGGCCAAAAGTTTGCTCAGGCAGGCAAAGGACAGAATACTTCCATTGGTAGTTTTAATGGAAAATGCATAGCTAACGCTTTCTTTCCTAAGAGCACGATTACCTGCTTCAATGACGGAGACTGCAACGGGGAGGGCAAGTGTCTACCATGTTCTAAATATCGTGCCGGCGGTATGAAGATGGCTATAACTCATTCCCCGCCTACTGAGGCTTTGAAGTTTTTTGCTAAGGGTTTGAGTGATGAGGAGATTAAATCTCCGAACTTAGTTCGATTTCCGCCCGAAGCAGCGCAGGCAGTGGTACAGGATCAGATTCCTTACCATATTCTACTTAGGAATATTCAGGCAGAGATTGCCAAGTGTTGTCATTGGAATGCGGATACCGGGGCTACTGGGCAGTTCTTTTTAGCTCAAATTAGATCGGGTCCAGACACTCTAGAGTTAAAAGATTCACAGGGAAAGCTTGTATCCCTTAAAGGTATATTAGTAATAAATGCTGCATTTCCAGATAAGGTTGGTACTTTCTTCCCTGTGGGCACTGTTGTTGTCGCTGGGTGGGAGGACCAACCTTCTTTTTTTTTGGAGCCTCGAACGGGACTTATACGCCCAGGTGAGGGAATTATATTCAGCTTCTCTGATGGTAAAGGAGTTACCGAGACTGCAAGTACTATTCGAACCAAACAAATTGCATCCGATTCTAATAAAGTAGTAGTAGCAGCTGTTCAAGCTGCAGGATACGCGTGTGTTATTGCTAGTAGTGAAGTGACCCGACAATCTGAATTCTTTAATAATGCCCTAAATACCCAGGATCCGGGAACTATAGCCGCTGCTGACGCTAAATTCAAAGCTTTCCAAGCCGCAGCCGAAACCTCTTGTGACGCCGCTAATAAGGCTCCCAGTCTCGGACAGGAATGTCTCAATCTGATTGCCGCTACAATAGCTTCCGAAAACTCTACTACTTTGAAAACTAATGGTCAAGAATTAGCCGCCAAGTTGACAGAGTTAGCAAACTTAGTAGAAACTGCTGGAAGTACGGTTGCCGGAACTGCTTCTGACCAGACGTCTAGGCAAGTAAGGCTTTTGAGAATCAATGCTCGAACATTAAGTTTCTCCTCTACGGGAGGACTTACCAGATGTTCATTTTTCTTTGATGATAACAATATTGCTCAGCAATGGAATGCCCCTGAGGATGGGTCCCTTCCTTGTAATGGGGTACGAACAGATTGTCAATTCTATACAGGCAAGAAGTGGTTGTTTGCCACTGACGAAAAGATGGAACATGGCCGTCCTGTTTTGGCTGAACAAATTCAAGAGATTAGATTTAGATCTGAAAACTGGTCTCGTTTCTCCGACCCTGATCAGGAGTTTAAGAATAGATTTACTACTCCATTCATTTGGGCCTTCAAAGATTATGTAGATGTATCTGGAGAACCTAATCCTGCGGACCCTAATCAGATGTTGCTTTTTAGACCAAAGGTTATTTTTGGTAGAGGGACAGAGCATTCTGGTTTCCAACAAATCCGTATGAATAAGATAGAAATCTCATCCCTTACTGCAGACCAATTTTCTGTAAGTAGAAGCACTGCCAGGACGCAACCTGGATCTCAATCTTTAGATATAGCTAAGGCTCCCCCTTTTCCCAACCTAGTGGCGCAGCCGTTAGTGCCCGCTGCCGCCAATTTGAAAATAACTCACCCCGCTTTGGATACTTCGTCCCCTTTCGTTTACCGAATGTGGACACCAGACAAAAACAAGATCACCTTGTTTGGAACCGCTAGCCCAGATCAAACTATTTATATCATCAATAGAACTGCCTTGCAGAATAGACTCAAATATCAGGTGAAATTTGGAGAGAAAGATTTCTTTGATGTACCTGACGATATTCCTAAAGTCCCTGATTTTGTGGGCTTGACGGCCACAGAATTGCTCGCTATAACAGATGAATTGAATAATGAGAAGGTTACTAATACTGAGACAATCTCCCCATTAGGCTACGATGAAATAGTGTCCGGAAGAGACGGTTTTTGGCAATCGATATTAGAGGTAGATGTAGTTCACAATAAGATTAATGATATCTATGTGTTTTTGATAGTAGGTGAAACTTCTGTAATTACTGACAAGACTCAGGTAGATTGTAGATTCCTTCATTCTATAGTATCTCAGGATACATTTTCAGGTACAGACTTTACGATTGGTAATTTAGGGCCCGGAAGTAAGTTGGGGGCAAATACAGGGGACACTGCTAAAGAAGGGACGATTACAGCAACCCCGCGCCAGCTTATAGGTGCTTCGAGTGAAAATCTTACATTTGACCATGGTTATTTCGGGTGGAGATTTATAGATAGAGGCCTCAGGTTTGGAATATTGAATGCAGACAACGATCTCAAAGGGCAAAATCCGATTGCAGATCAAGTATCTGCCTTTTTGGTAACTGAAGCAGCCCCCAGTGAATTCGTTGTTAATGTAGGCTACCATGTGGTGGAGTATGAGGTTACAGACTTTGAGATCCCGGCGGGAAATTGGTCAGTCATTGGCGATTGTGGCAATATTATGCTTCGTATTAATGATTCAAATATCCATAGAGTTTTACCCTTGCCTAATCAACAAGGAGAACAAACTCCTCTCACAGGTATCCTCCTTAATGGTGGGAGTAAGGGTAGTCAGGTAGCTCAATGGGGATTAACTAAGGCTACTATAACTACTACAGATGCAGCGGGGGCTTCTGTAACAAAAGGATTGGTCCAGTTCTATAGAGACTCAGATGGCTTCGGATTACCTGCTAACTATGTAGTCTTGGGTCCAGGCCCATCTGCCGAAGATCTATTTGGACGGCCTGATCCTACAAAAGATAAAATTGCCGTATCTTATAAGTTTATCCGTGGCCAGAGTGCTGCACAGGAAGGGGCCGCAGCGAAAGGTGTGGCAGCTGCCGCTTCGGCTGCCTCTGACGAAGCTTCCGCCGCGGCTTCCGCAGGCGGGGCTTCTGACGCGGAGGCCGCTGCCGCCGGAGAAGCCGCTGCCGCTGGCGTTGTCTCTGCCGCTGCCGCCACAGCTGCTGCTAACGTAGCTGCCGGGAAAGATCCTGATGAAGCTCCTCCCAATCTTAAGGAAGGCAGTGTCCCATTTTCTCCTATAGACACTAATTTTCATAAGGATAGCTTAAGGCCTCACAAAAATTTCATCTCCTTCGACACTGATGAGGGTGCGCCAGACGCATTTATATTTGGAGGCACTGGAAACCAGGCTCCGGGAGATGATAGCCCGGTAAGGATTTCCCAAGACCAGCAAGACTACGTGTTTGTGTTTAAGGATACTGACGGCAGGCCTATTGGAAAGAAATCCATGCGGTTCTACGTTATGTATTACAATTTATCCGCTATTAGTGTCGAGATCTTTTATCGCTGGGCAGCCAGTTGTACCACCTATGCTTTGATTCCAGATCTAAATCTAAACGTAGGAGATGCTGGAGGAACAGTTACGTTCGCACCAGGTGCTACCGATGACCCCGAGGATGACAGACTTTCTTTAGGAGGCCGAGTTGCTGCTCTTCTAGGAGATAGAGATTGCTTTCATCAGCCCAATTGCGGAGATCATGAGTTCATTAAGTTTGGCCCTCTTCGTAGAGAATTTGAAGTTATTGTTAACGTCGGCGTAAGCGCAGAGGAGGGCGAGGAAGCCGGAGAAGAAGAAACCGCAACCATCCAGAAGGCTAACTTTCCAAGTGCGGGAGGCCAAATTGAAGGAGAGATTGTAACTTCATTTCGCCCTGGTACGCAGTTCTTGCGACGACATGGGCCAATGTGGTATCCTTATAACATTTGTGAAAGACCAAGATACCAGTTTAACACCGGAGGACCTCTCAACACAGATTCTACTGAACTTATAAATACCACCACTAAAAATCCTGGTTTGGCAAGTGCTGCGGGTGAGGCAGGTTTCATCGTTACCGAAGGAGTGGCGGGGGCGCAAGGAGGGGTGGGTTCTGGGGAATTTGGAGCGCTTCCTGATACAGCTTGTGAAGCTTTTCAAGGACCTAATCAAATCGTTCCTCTGATTTTAGATATTCATCCTAGTTTGTTTCTTTGTACTTCTGCGTATACCTATGGTAATCAGGTTACAAAAGCTGGCGAAAATAGATTCGCAGGGTATGGTAGAAAGCGGGGAGTAGTTGATACCTTTTTATATGAGGGGGCTGACTGGGCAATACCTCCGTTTGGAAACTTTGGAAGAGCTAGACTTATATTTGAGTTGAGCAGCGAACGAGGAGATTATATAGGAGGATCAGATGGGAAACAGGTGGGCAGGCGTTGGATGCCTATGTTCCCCACCCGCCCTAATATAAGTGCTACTTCAGGACAATTTGCAGAAGATAACTTAGAACACGCTGCCTATCGTATGCTTTGCAAGTCTACTCCGGTAGGGGGTATCAATGAGCGTATTGCTGAGGGTTCTTCTTCTGGAGGTTTGAATGTTCTTGGCGCTCCTAGATTTACTCAAAAACAAATCATAGGAAATAAGACAACTGCTGGAATAGAATTTCCTTTCAGCCCATTCTTCCCTATGTTCTTGCCTGATGGAGAGGAGTCTGTTGGAGGAAATGTTGCGACCCCAGAGGGAGGGGTTTTGGGAAATATTAGTACTATGTGGGCGTGGCGAGAGGCTGAAAAGCCCGTTCAGAGAGGAACAGTGGGTGCTAATATTCTCAAGGGTATTACGTTGAGGACCCCAGATTATTTCATAGATAATAGAAGGCTTGAAGTGGAATTGCGGCCTCCAGAAGGAAACGCTACCCTTGTATGGACTCCCCCTACATATAAATTGGACGATGGGACTGTGAATGAGAATGCATCTTTGAAATTGGCAGCAGGCCTTGCCAGAGAAGTCATCGTTGACTTTGTGAATAGAAAGTTTGAGGTAGCCAAACAGGAAGGCACCATCTATGACGCATCTGCCGAGGCTCCTTGTGAAGCAGGCCCTTCTGATAATCCTAATATAGCGGCTACCTGTGTTTGTATCAGTGATACTAAGGATTCCTCTTTAGGCACAAATAGTGAGCCTCCCACCTTACCTTCTAGATTCTTATTCCTAGATGAGTTAGCCCCTCCCGGATTCTTGGGACTGTATTCTAAAGAAACACTTAACACCCCTTTCTTGGTAGACATTGCTAGGGCTACTAATGATCGACCCTGTTGTTTATGTACCAACTATATTCCGGGCCTTTTCTTTTCTCTAAGCGGTGACTATATCCCTTCAGTGAGTAATATCAATCCGGCTAATGATTCTCGTTTAGCAGCCAAATATACCTGGAGTCGAGTGCCTCACGGACTGGGTAATGGCCTCGCGGACGACCGCGTATTTAATAGTTTTGAACAATTAGCAGACCAATTGGTAAATTTCCAGGCGGGTGATGTATTTACAAATAACATTCAAAGCAATCAAGGAAGATTGGATCCTCTCACTGATGGAGGAGCTATATTCCCTTCCCAGGCTGAGGCTGGTAACCGGGCAGCAAGTGATGATCCCATTCTTGTTGGGGGCGCTTTAGACCCCAACGATACGGAAGACGCTAAGAAACTGAAAGGCGGACTCCCTGCTATTGAAGATGGTAATGCAAGAATATCTCAAGGAGAACCAGATTCCATTACTTTAACTATGCTCTTCAACACCTATGTCAGGGTTACTGAGGTTCTAGTAACCTTCTATGTGGGGGTTGGTTTTGAGTCCCCTAAGTATACGTTGCTTGTTGTCCCCCCTGCGCAAAGAACCCAATCTCTAATTACACTCAACGCCGGGGTAATTATTAGTGAATCCTTGGAGTCTGCTTTTGAAAGCGATATTCCTGATCCCAATAAGAACTTAAAATTTCAGGATATTAGAGATGGAAGAGCTAAGTTTGTCTCTAGACTTATTCCAAATTATTCCCGAGCAAATTTTTGGGACACTTACGGGATGGAATGGCAGTTGAAATTTCCTAAGAGAGGAATAGCCCAGTCTATGGGTATAGCTTCTATTAGCATTAAGGTGGATGCGATTACCGCGGGTTCTGAAAACACAGAGATTATTGGGATTCGCGGAAGAAAGTATTACAAATCCACAGGAGGGCCTACCTCTGACAACAACCCAGAAAGATTTTTAGCAGAAATGGACAGTGCCACCGCTTATTGGAGATCCACAGACATTACGGCTTTAAAAGGAGATAATAGACATAGAGCTTACGCTTGGGGAAGTCAACTTACAGATAACCAACCAGCAATACAAAATAATGATATAGAAGCTCTAGAATTACTACAGAAAGAGGAATATGATACAGCCAGGGCGTTACTAGCTACTCCCTATGAATATAATTTTGCAAGCTTCTTGCCTTTAGATGAAGAAAAGTGGGTTAGCCTCTTAGCCGAGTCGAAACCGGAATGGACAACAAAAATGTCTGCGACCATTTCTGATATAGACAAGGTTATTACGCAAGAAAATCAGACCCTTCTTTATGGAGTTATTCCTAGAAGAACCACCTTTAATGCCCCGGGACATGTATGGGTCCATAACTTTGACGAAACCTACCAGCAATGTTGTGTTGGATGTGTTCAGTCTATGCTTATCAATTTTGATTTCTTGCATTTGCATGATAACTTGGCTGTGGTAGAGACTGCGGGATTCTGGTCTGAGTTGCCAAGTGGCTTTACTCGCTTGATAAGATCTACCATGATGCTTCCTGATCCCAGTTTTGAAGGAGCAGGGGGTGGAGTGGGAAATGTAGTACTCCTCGATGAGAGTGATTTTATAGATGCCCAAGGGAATCCTATTCCCGCTAATGTTTTGAGTGAGGCTGGTTTTACCCAAGATCCCACCACTGGGCAGTATTATGTAGATGGAGGAGAGCCTAACGTTGGGGTAGGTGGCCCTGCTGGACCTGATCCTGATTGTGGCAAGACAAGCTAGGAGGATAATATGCCTTATCTTGAGTATGTATTTTGTGAACGATGTGGGGACCATGCTAAATTAGATATAGATCCTGCTGCTACTATTTCAGCTTATAGACAAGAGGGTAGGACACAAGTGGCCTTAGTTCAGCAAACTTTGATTTGGGACTATTTGATGTATTCTTGTGGAATTTGTGGGAATACATACAAGTATACATACAGAGATGTAGAACGTAAGGTTAGAGAATATTTCTCTTCCTTCTCGGAGGAGTTCAAAGAGTATTTCGACGCCGTGGCCAAAGGAGCTGAAAATAAAATGGGTGAGATGGCTAGCCCAGCAGCACAGGAGAGACTTGTCCAAAGACCCTCTGGGGTAGCGGAGAGAGTCAAAGATAGATATACGGCTAAAAAGTAATGGTTTACAGTATCCTAACGGAGTCTAGAATCAAAGGTTCGGTAGCGGATCTTCAGCCTTCAGAACGAGCATACTCCACCTTTTGGACAACCAATGGAGACCTCGAAGGCTGGACTACCATTTTGGATTTGGATATCGTAGGAGTTTGGAATGGTTTTCTGTTTGGAACAAAAAGAGAGGGAACTACCGGGGAGATAGGGCCTACTGATAATTTCACTCCTGTAGATGCCCGAGTTAATGAAAGGATTTTCTTTCGTCTCAAGTATGACAAACACCCCAAGAATACTAGTCCAACTGATACAGGTAAGATACAGTTTACCACTACCTCAGACCCTATATTTAATGATACAAAGTCCGTTAGTTTTGAGGTATTTCCAGACGGTAAGTGGCACTTTTATGAGATCAATATGGGTGAGGTTCAAACCTGGGTAGGAAACGTTAACAATGTTCGATTCTTCCCATGTATTAATGGACGCAGAAACGATGAGTTCTTTCTAAACTTCTTTGAGATAGGTAGTAATAATTTCACCTTCTCTTTTGATAACGAGAAAGCGGGTACTCCCGGACGAGCAATCGGCGCTAAGTCTTTAAGCGCAGCTATACAGGTTCAGAAAGGTGTCAACGATAAGTTGATTATCAACATTGATGACTACGGAGATGTAAGTATTACTCTTACACCTCAGACTGCTTCTCCAGAACTCATCGCTAGAGATATTTCATTACAACTGGGTAAAGTGGGCATAGGGGGATACATACGAGCAGAGGCTTTCATAGATTTAGATACTAGCTTTCTAAGTATAGAATCTGGTATTAGAGCGTCAAACTCCTCTGTGATAGTTAAGACCGGGGCACACTCTGTAGGCTTTGATTTAGGTTTCTTCGATATTTTGGGAACTACTATCTATACTACCACCCCCGGTGCCGACCCCGACCCTTTTTATGAGCCTTTGTCTGCTTATAGACTTACCACCTTGGAGATATTAGCTCTGTTTGATAACGATATAGACCTGCCCTCCTTCACCATTGATCCACAATCATTTGTTCTTGAAGCCGGACGTAGAGACTTTGGACTCACCAATAGGAGAATTACTACAGAGATTGTTATTGAAGGTAGGGGTACAGATTTTCAGGGACAAAATATCCAAACCTCTAGTGCATTTGACGCGCAATCTAAGACTCTGATTGATATTAATCACCCCTTTTCAGATGATGGTAAAGTAGATACGATTTTTATGAATGGTATTGCTAATTCAGATGGTAGTAGTAAGTGGAAAATCTTCAGACCTAAGCTTGATGGCACTCTTACTCTAATTGACGAAGGTGTTATAGGTGCAGCACCTGTCCTAGGGACAAATGAAGTAGTGACTGTTGATCCAGGACCGTATGCAGAGAATGTGTCCACACAGAATGTACAGGCGCGAAGGGGGGACCTCCTTGGTATTTTCAATGTGGATTTACATACCGGATCTTTTGGGGGCATCAAAGGGGATGCGATGTATTACTCGATCTCTGGAGATGCTACAGGGACAATTACCGTAACGGCCCCTGCCGGAGCAGGAGAAGCGGGACTTCCCCTCTATGCCCGAGGACGAACAACTAAGAATAAAGCTGTTGTAGATATAGATCTTCAAAAAAGATTGAACTTAGACACCCTCACAGTTCATGGCTTTGAGGATACCAGGGATCTAGAATATAATGTAGCTATAGCTAGCTCTGCCACTTTCAGTGTGGATATACCGGGAAAGCACGAGATCTGTTACAACCCTTCACCAGTCCTTAGAATTTGTTTTGAACGGACGAACTCGGCTTTTAATATTCCTGCTTTGAATGATGATATAACTCTGGCTGAGAATGGTATTACTGGCTTCGGTGATGGAGAGCAGGGGGGATTGGGGGGCGCTGATGCAGCCGGGGCTACCTATTTTTACATCAATGGGGACGGAGAGTTTTTTGGAACCAATGAGTTTGTAGGACAGTCGGCACAAAGGTATGATTTTACTAGAGATCCTTACGGAATTGATGTTTTCTTTAGTACTTCTACTCCAAGACTGGACAAACCTATCGGCAAGGCAGTGATGTTCTTTAAGGATAAGAAGAACCAAAGATCTTGGCAGATAGAGACTGCCTTGCCTGAGGGAGGTAAAGGAGGCAATGGTTCCAAGGCCGGTTTTCAATTGGTCCCCGAGATTACTTCTGTAGAGATTGACAATAAGGTAATATCTGCCCCAAGAGGTTTTATTACTACCAAGACCGCTTCCCAGGCACAAAATATTCTTCTTCAAAACCCGGTGCGTTTAGACGCCATTGCTGCGGACGGTACTATAAATCCACAGTTAGGTGAAGACTTTGTACTCAGTGCTGCAGAGTTGGGGGGAGTTAATACCAGAGAACAAGTTACTTTCCATGAGTTTCAATGGAATAGGTATCAGTGGAATTTTGATGCCATTCGTACGATAGGATTTAGGTATTTTAGCGATTTTCATTGGAGTACTAAGATTACAGAATTGCAGGTCTTTGCTGTGTCAGCATCTAAGGAATCCTTAGGAGATAACAATCAGATTCTGTTCTCCTCAGATGGAGAAGCTTTTGTTACAGCAGACTTACTTAGAGCCAGTTCTAATGAAGCTGAATATAAACTTGGTGGATCTCCTCAGTTTCTACGTATAATATTTAGACCCACTCTAAAACTATCTATCAATGATATACAAGTAAATTTCGAGGAGGACCAAGTATGCTTTGGAGAGGAAGGTAGAATACTTGGATCTATAACTATAGATGATGCTCGTAGAGGAACTACTGGAGAAGCTACCCCTCTCTTGATTACTAACAACACGGGGGAGGAGGCTGACTTAATACTAGATATACCCGCGGACATTAACAGCACCAAACAGCTTCTATATTTTAGTAAGCTAAATGAAGCACAAGATATTATTACCCCGGATGTAGGACCTCCTGGTAGGGTAGATTTCAATCTAGATAAGATCTTAAAGGAAGAAGAGAACATAGCCCAGAATGCCCGTTGTTATGGATTAGTAAATCTAGTTAGCGGTACCTCTAGCGCGTTCTTGACCGAAAATCTGTTAGTCAATCCTGGGTTTGAAACTGGAGATTTGATTAATTGGACTTTGGTAGTTCTTCAGTCCGGAACAGGTATAACTAATTCAGGCACTGCTTTTGCTGTTCCTAGTGTAAGAGACATAGATAATACCCCCGATGAAGATCCGTCGGCTGGATTCTTTCAGACAGGAGATTTCTGTTTTGGGGCAGCAATAGATACTAGGGTTCCTGAACATGAGGTTGGTGTCGCTGACGACTTTGACAATATAGAATTTGAACTAAGCCAAGTTGTAGATCTTACTGAATTTTCAGATGAGATAGACGTAGGAAATGCTCTCGCTCAGTTTGAATTGGATTACACTACGCTCTTCCTGGGCGATGGCCCTACTCTACGTTTCATAGGGGCTCCTACTCTTTCTGGAGCAACTGCTCCTGCAGGAACTATTATTGATGGGGGGTATGGTAGCAATCTCTTACGGTCTTCCACTATACCACAATCTGCTGGCGGGCCGGGAGCAGAAGGCACTAGCGGTGCTGAATTGACAGCATCTAGGCAGACTAGACTTAAAATAGATACCCGGTTCCTCCGTATGGAATTGGATGTTACAATGAATTCTGGAATCGAGACCGGAGGATCCCCTCCTCAGGTAATGAAGTTTTGGACAGATGAATGGGATTTGAAACTACAACTACCTGCTCCCACTAAAGCTAAGTGGTATAAAAGCTGGGAATTGGGAGTAGGTGATGCTGATGAATTTAAAGGCTTTACTGATACTTTTTTCCCCCCGGTAGACTCAGCAGATTTTGTTACTACTACTGGATCCACCCATTGGTTTCAACCTTTTCAGAATGGTAATCTTACTGGCATTCCCGGAGACGGTTCAGGAGGAATAAAACTGCAGACACAAGGTTTTAGTAACGTTTTCTTACAGGACAGATTCAAGGGAGTACAATCTTTTAGACAAATGACCATCTCTGATCCTGGTATTTTAGGAGCCCAGTGGGAGGATGAGAGAGATATTATAGGCTTCCGTATAGCGTTCCACCATGAACCTATTACCCTTACTACCTTCTTTGCTACTCAGTGGCCTATCATGTTTCAGGTTGAGGTTCTGAAAACTGCGGCGGAACTCGGAGAAGAGCCGGATCTGAATAACCCTCTTCACTTCAAGGAAGTAGGCAGATGGAGAAGTGGAGATGCTAGAGTATCTCCTACTTCTCTTGGAGGTACCCCTAGTATTTCAGATGGACCCTGGTCTAGAGTTAGCACATATTTGTTACCCGATGGAGTTGTAAGTACCCAGGGTATGCGTTTAATGCTTACTAGAAACTGTGATAAGTTTGAGAGAGATACTCATGCTAACAGCACTGATTTTGCAAATGTTACAGGTTGTCCTCCAGACAATAATGCTATTATCTTCGACTGGCAATCTTCTAGGGGTATTGGGGCAGGGTATTTTATACCTTTAGAGAAAGCAGATAATACCGATTTACCCCTAGATAATGTGAGAGAATTTCAGAGAGCGGGATCTGACACTGAAGTGGGTGTAGGACAGAACATCTATGCAGCAGTAGATTTGGGAAGACACCACGATATTGATACCAGCACAGAGTTGTTTGAATTGATTGCCGATACTCGAACTCAAAGTGTTTGGAATGTAACTAGCGTTTTGTTTAGTGATACTGACACGTCTGACCCAAACCAAGTAATATGGGCCGGCAGCTCTAGTAATGCTAGGTGGGTAAGATTTCAGACTGGTTCCGAGAGTCAATTTGAAGATTCTGGTAATGTTTCCGTCTCTGATTCTAGTTCTACAGTTAATGAGGTAGAATTTACCCCTCAGGCTATCATAAACCAGGCTCGTATTTATCCTGATATTACAACCACCCTATTCCCTACCGAGGGTTATAACTCGGAGTGGGTAGATTTGGGTACAAGCTTATCTGACAACAAAACATCCACCTCTGTTTTAGGTAGTGACTTCCCAATTATTGTCTTGGATTTAGGTAACAAATATGTCATAGCCAACGATACAGATGTGATACGTAAGCGTCATGATGCAGTAGGACCAGAGCCCCTAACAGGGATAGCAAGTATTGATACGGATTTTTGGCAGTCTAATAGCGAGAGTTTTTGGACTTATGCTTCCACTCCTTCTGCGGGTTCTAGTAGACCGGAAACTATTCCTTTTCGCGCATTTGGGGCAGGAGTTCCTGATTTTGCAGTTAGGTGGGCAGCAGTAAAGATCGCGGATAAGCTTCAGTTTACTCCTGTTGGCAATCCTCCTAAGGAGTATCGATTCGGAACCCCAGGGTTAACCTTATTTTATATTACGATCAAACCCAGGACTCCTCAAGTCTTTACTGAAAATGCTCAATGGTTTACCAACCGTAAATCTGTACTCAGTGATATTTCAAGCTTTAAGTTTGAGCTTGGCCAGCCTATAGACGTTTTGGATGGGGTAGACTACGGATCTGCCGCGGGCCCCACCGGTAATAGTTCTACAGTGAATGCCAATAACCTTGGGGATCCTTATCGTGCCTTTGATAATCAGTTTGATGAATTGGCTGCGGACTTTGATGGGTGGGGTGTTCAGGTAAGAGATTTAGTTACTGGAAGAACCAATCCTGCTGAAGATTTTCCCCATTCTATTTGGAGAGTGTTCAGAAATGTTCAGTCCGGAGAGAATGAAAGGAAATCAATTAGGGCTATCAAAGTCCGAGGTTTTAATGAGAGATTTTATCCAACTACCTTTAGTTTTCAGAAATTGGAAGAATTTTCAACTGGGGTTAATAAAGATCCTAATCTAAACAGTAGTTGGGAGACTATTGATCAGGCTAGCTTTACTGGCATTAATACTTTCCAAGAGGGGTTTGGCTTTACCCACATCTTTACGGAAGCTATTGAGGCTAAAGGCATTAGAGTTCGCATCACCAATAGCGTTTTTCCCGATGACAGTGTAGAATCCCAGATTGATTCGGACACCGGGACATTTAATTCTACTGATCCTCAGACCAGTGGTCCTCAGACTAGGGTAGCTGAGGTAGTTATGTATGAAGAAATATTGGAAGTCTCTCAGTTGGAAGGTACTTTCGATATTAATCATATGCTTTCCTCAACGGTTAATTCTCTCACCTCGGTTCCAGATCATGGGCCTGATCAGCTTAAAGATGGAGATTCCAGCAGCTACTGGCAGTCCACTGGATTTAGAGATACTATCACTATTTCCTTAACTGCAAAAAGACCTATTACTAGGTTGGAATGGACTATAGATCCTAATCTAGCAGTACAGTCCGCTGCAGAGGGCACTAACTCCCCCAGAGATTTTACCTTGAAAGGTATTGTGGACGGATTAGAAGAGACCTTGCTGGTAGGTTCGGGTATTGAAAACGTAATTACGTTTAGTGGGTCTTTAACAGGTGCTCCAGTTAACGCCAAGGATTTTACTTTCGAAATCACTGACGTTCAAGGCAGGCAAGAAGATGCTAATTCATGTATCATAAACGAGTTGAGGCTGATAGAGACGATAGAACAGACGACCCCTCTGACTCAAGTAGAAAGCTCTCAAAAAAGGCGCCCTGACGGAACCAACAATTTAACCACTAAGATTACATATGCAGCCAATGCGGATGTTGTCGCTAAGATTACTTCAGACGGGTGGGATGGAAATAATGACTCGGTGTTCTCGGGGAGGGATTTCTTCCAACTGTGGATGTTCATTAGTGATGTTTCTCTTTTGGATACTAATTTTGGTAATTTGAAATTAGGAAATGATAGTGAAACTTTCTATCGATGGGACTTTAGGAGAATGGGGTTAACTAGTGGTTGGAATAAATTGAAGCTTCAATTCCGAACTGCAGATGATACCTCTGAGATTCCTTTCCAGCCGGGTTTTCAATTCGATTCTGATATTGGAGATAGCCAAGTAGACTTTCTGACAGCAGACCTAGAACTTACCTCTAACGTAACTGGAACCTTTTCTCAGCGCATTGCACAGTCTCCAGGTATTAGATTCTTTGAGATAGAGTTTCGAGGTACGAAAGGCGCATCTGAGTTAGAAATTATTCTTGATGATTTTAGATTTGTTAGAAACAGATTTGATGATGTTTGTAAGTTCCTACCGTCCCTGTATCTAAACAATAGCGAAGCTTTTACTGTCTTTTTGGAAGGACTAGATATCGCAACAGGAACAGTGGAGTTTTGGTTCCAGCCAGATTGGGATACTAGCGGTAGGCTGGCCGGAAATAGGTCAATCATTCCTGCTTTATTCCGAATCATGCGTCCAGACGGTAAGTTCTTGAGCCTTTTCTATAGACCTAATCAAGGCTTTGTTCCTATGATATTTGATGGTAAGATTTTACTTCAGTTTGTTACCAATATTAGCGACTATAGATTTGAAAGGTTTGATACTTTTCATATAGCACTGGTGTGGTCAGCCCAGGGAGGCATAGATGGTCCCCGGGGACAAAATGCCACCCTTGTCTTATATATCGACGGAGAACCTGTTTTTGGAACCGATGAGAGTTGGGATTCGGTACGAGAAGGCGGAGCTTCTGTGGTTTTTGGTGGGGAAGTGGGGCAGAGATTTGCGGCCACCCCTGACAACTCTACTGCCCTGTTGTTTACGGCTGTCCCTACACAACCCTCTAAGAATACTGCATCATCTTGGGCATTGCTTGAGAATCTAAAGATGTATAATTACGCCAAGTTGGATTTTAGTGACAGGTTTGACAAGGAAATAACCAGAACTCAGCTGGTTACCCCTTCTGAGATGCTTGAGATTTCTATTTCAGGAACTCCAGGTTCGTTCTTTGGGGTAGGTTCTGATCAACTCCCGCTGTCGGTGCTTAACGTACCTGCAGGAGGAGATGTAACAGCCTATATACGAACGATTATTCCCCGAGATCTTACAGGAGATGAGAATCGAGATGCCACTCTGCTTGTGAGGTGGAAGACTCCGTTAAAGGACTGTAACTAATGCCAGAAAGAAATATGTTAGGAGAGGGTTTTATTAGGAACACCCTCAACGCAAGTGGGACTATTTCAGGTTCACAAATTGTGACGATACCTGAAATGAATGCCCTTATCGATGGGGATGTAAGTACCACTGCCCTGACGGTTTCTGGGACGGAGTTTGTTTCTCTAGACGCAGACTTGGGAGCACGTTGGAAGCTTAATCGTATAGAGTTATATACGGATGAGCCCAGCAATCTTAATTTTGACATGTCCGTTAGTGTAGATGATGAGGAATATTTTGAAATTGAAATGACCGGATCTGCTGGACTTTGGACAGGTGCGGTATCAGGGACAACAGTATCTGGGGCACCTAGATTTCTTAGATACGAACAGAGAGCATCAACAAATAGACTTGTACAAGAATGGAAAGCTATCAATGATGATACTCTAGTAGAGTTTGGAGAAGATGGAACTCAAACAGAGGTGGAAATTGAAGATGCTCCTATAGGGAGGCCCTCTGATCAGATAGAAGAACTAAAATTGTTCAACAGGTTTACCAAGACTGCCCAAGGCTTTGTATTCATTGATGAGACTGGAGATAAAGGTGATGATAATTTTGAGATAGCTCTGAGTTCTAGCGGCCCGTGGTTTGGTAGATTAACTCAGCCTTCTAACCAGCCTAAGACTCTGGATTGGACACTTTTGGATAACAGTTCTACTACATTTAGTAATAGGCGTAGCCTTCCTAATTCTGATTGGCATGTCCCGGTAACTAATGCTTTCACGGGACTTAATGAGCAGGATTTCGTTACTAATCTTACAACTCTGACAGGCGTAGCGTATGAAATAGATTTTGCAAACGGAAATCTTAGAGGGTGGACAACTACAGGTTTCATCAGTGACAACTTAGATAATGGGCAATTGAGAGGCAATAGCAGCACTGGAACAACTCCGGCATATACCTTGAATCAAACTCAAGGGGATACTGCTGCTACTAGTCCAGATTCAGCGGTAGCTATCAGTAATGGCTTTCGCCCGTTCTTGGCAGATCATTATGATACTAGTATATTAACTCTTACTAACCCTGGTACAATTCCTTCATCCGACTGGACAGAAGGTCCTAGACTTTTCTGGAAGACTCACCACTTGACTGCTTTTGATACTGCCCACTCTGTTACTTCCACTGCTCCCGGCCAACTAGGAAATGGTTCAGAACAGACTTTCAGGTTTGAACTGGGCAATGTCACCACTTGGTCAGGAATAATCACAGCCCTAAAGATACAGTCTTGGACTACTACTTCGGGTATTGGCTTGACCGGATCTATGTCTTCTCTGGAGATTTTTAAGGATGACATTGATAAAGCTGATAGGTTAATTCTACAGCAGGAATTACCCGTATCAGGAACTTGGATTGGATCCAATACCGGAACTGAAACATCCCCCAGAGAGTGGGTAACTGTAGTCAATACAGAGAATGTAGTTAAAGATCCGTGCATTATCACTTCCGTGTCTACCCCTGGATTTTTCAGCCAGGCTAGTAATGACTCCGGGTGGTTCTTGTGCCGCTTCCGCGATGGATTTGAATACCAAGATAGTGCAGCCGAAATTAACCAGCCCGCTGCTGATCCATTCATTGTTAAAGAAATAGCTTTGATGAATGAGTCCCACAATGTAAATAGTGAGGTTTTACAGGCTAAGAAACCAGTATACTGGTATGCAGAACCTGGGGATATGATTGGGTATGCCTGGCATAAACATGTCAACACAGGTAATATTTCAGGGGCTGTTCTTAAATATGATACTAATCTAACTACAACTACTGGCGGAGCTTTGATAAACGACAACTTCTCGGATATCGATGATGGAATCGCTGCTCTTCAAACGGATATGAATGCTGATACAGATTGGTTTACTACCGGTAGACGCCCTGATATACAATTTAGATCGGTATCTATCAGCCCTTATCAGGGATCAGGAACTTACCTGACTCCTATTTTTGATGGAGGCGGAGATCCTGCTCTTCTACAATTTGAGTTTGACTCCGTACAAGAGAATGGAACTTCAATAGATGTTGATGGAAGTGCTACTCTTAAGACTATAAACACTAGAGCCAGTTCAACCCCTCCTAGGACCAGGGTACCCCTGGGATTCCGTAAGCAGCAGTTTATGTTGGGAGCCCATACCTCGGATACCCCTTCTAGATTTGATTCTAGGTATGAGTCTAACTACGTTATTGGTCTGATGAATGCTGAGGTAGCAACCAGAGAACAGGTAACCAGCCTTACCGGTGATAACCAGATTGAGAATATGGGAACTAATGCTTTCTATCATGAAGTGAATCAAGAACTGTGGGTATTGTGTCTCAACATTAGTGGAACTATCAATACCGATATGCGTCCGATTTGGGATGTTTATGATATAGCTGCCAATCCGCCAAACTATCTCAGAACTCAGCACGTGACGGGATCAATTGCATACACCTTTGATAATGACGCAACTGTAAGTACCACTAACGTATTTGAACCGGTTGGGTGGCAAGCAGATTATACTCGGAAAGAAATCTACATTATCACTAGAGAAGATTCATTTAACGTTGGTAGTGCTAGATACAATGGTATTATCATAGATTTAGATGGGGAGTACAAAGATGTTTTCTGGAGGAATGATCAACTTACTCAGGATATTGTAGATGCTGGTCTTGAGGCTAGTACCCTCTTAGCGGATAGACATCTTCAGAATATGAGAACAGTAGTTTATCGTGCTCCTTATTTTTACGCCCTCACCACTGATAAAACGGCAGCTGATTCTGATGACGGGTTTATCATTGCTCTTTATCGCCTTGGAAACAATCCTGCTGATCCAGATAACGCTAACGACGTAGAGTTTATCCTTGAGATCGATTTAGGAACAGTAGGAGGCCTTACTACAGTAAATACGGCTTCTCCTGTAGACACCATGTGTCATGTGAGCAGTAATGATCTATTCTACTTTATCAAAGACGACGGCGATGATATTTTTACTTTCCGAGCCACTGTTACTGGTGATATCCCTAATGAGGGTCTTACTATCATTCCTGGAGGAATAGAACAACTGTCTCCGGACCTATTTGCCGAAGATGCCTTAGTTGAGGATTTTTTGGCTTCGGTTGCGGTGTCCTCAGAAAATGCTTGGCTAGGTTCCGGCAACGAACAGCAGACAAAACGGATGATGGACCTGACTTACTGTAAAGATCGGGATAGCTTGATTCATATGCTCAACTATCGTTCTGAACGTACCCGCGATTTTGTCCGTGAAGGGCAGTTTAATACCCTGGATCATTTCTGGCACTTCCACAATTTCACAGTGATGATGGAGTATGGTGCAGATACCGCTGGACCACAAATAGAAACCCCCGCGCTTGCGAGTAGATTTGATCCTATTTGGGGAACTATTTCAGGCTCGCTTCCGTTCGAACAAGTAGCTGAGAACAGTGTTCTCTTCCCAACTGGTCGCTTTGCCCAGCTTCAGTACCGGTTTAATTCTGATGCAGAGCTGCGTTTTACCCCATATCTGATTTCGTCACGCGTGCATCAGGGTATCCGAGTGGGCGATATTCCTGCTTCTGGTACTAAAAGCATCTTCCTACGTACCAATATTCCAGACACTGAAACTATTGGTGACCAGACTGGAACGTTGAAGGTCTTTTGGCAATTGAAGGAGTGTTAAGATGGTAACGGGATTCGAAGGCTTTGAGGTCCCTAAGGATAAGTACACGGCTATAACGTTTCAGCCTGTCACTGGAACCGGGATACAAGATGTTTTCATCGCAGAGGGCCGTTTCGCGATCCTGGCGACCGTTTCTGGGGTAGACATAGTTGATCTGCAGTGTGGGGCTGTTGTTTCTAGCGCGATTGTAAGTGATACTGAGGTACTCTCAGTTGCTGCTGACTTCACCACTGCTACTGGGTGTCTCTATATTGGTACTTCTACCAGCGGAGTTTTGGCTACTCGCTGGAAGGCAACCCGCGCCCCCGGAAGAGATTTCACTGGTAAGATAGAACAGATCTATACTACCACAAGTACTTTGGCAATTACAGATAACCGAATCAATGATCTAGATGCTCGCCCGTTTAGGCTGCTGATCAGTACAGGTTCGGGAGTTGATTTTATTTCTACTCCAGCTCAAGGTGCCCAGCACATAGCAAGCAGAACCTTTATATCTGGATCCAATTCCTGTCAGATGACCGCAGGAAACGACGGCTACTGGACAGTGATAAATTCAGGTGTAGAGGCTAATTACGACTTGATTTCTACTACTGGAATTGGTATTATTGATGTAGACGCGGAGTATAATACGACTGCTCACGCTCCTCTTCTTCCCCACAATATTGTAAATGAGGTACGAGTTTCTGAGGGGATTCCCAATGTCCTCAATGTAGCTACAGCTTCTGGGGATTTCATGATTGAAGAAGAACGGGATGTTAATCTCACTGGGACTCAGAGGAGCAGGCGTCTTACTCTAGGATTTGATGTGGTTTCCACTGATTTTGCTGAGGGAACTACATTTGATGATGGAAACAAATATGTAACTACGACAGAAATTGCAACTATTTTTGGGCTGTCTGCGTCCAATGTGACAGTCTCCGGTACCCATCATCAGGAGATTTCGGTATCTGAAAAGTTTATCAAAGAGAATACTCGTGACCAGGCGGTGGTCACGGGAACTAATACCGTGATCAGAACCACCTCGGTAGCATAGAGGGAAAATGCCACAGGAAATAAATTTTCCGAGTTCGTTGGATGATGACAACTCATTATATATAGCGGTCAATAATCTACGAACTCAGTTAACAGGTAATATAACTGATGCAGTTACGACCATCCCGGTTATTACGACCGTGGGGTATCCGGATGTAGGCTTCATTACTATTTTGACGGGAGCTGACATTACGCAGGCTGAAGCTATAGCTTACAGCGGAACAGACGGCCTCAACTTCTTAAACGCAGAACGAGGAGCTGATGGCACCCCTGCCCTTCAACATAGTGCCAATGATAATGTAGATCTCACTATCGTTGCTCGCCACCATGAGAATGTTAAAGATGCCATCATTGAGATTGAGAGATTTATTGGAGTTTCAGGATCTGAGAACTTTGTCCCATTTGTAGGGGGTAACGTAGTCCTCCCAGGCACCCTATCAGTACAGGATACCTTAACGGTATCTGGAGGAGCAACTTTCTGTTTTGTTACTGTAACAGGCACTCTATCAGTTACTGGTCTTGCCAGCTTTGACGAAGTTATCTTGACAGGTAACCTCGATATGCAGGGTAACTTGCTCCAAAGTGCGGGGGTAGCTGCAGTACAAGATGCTGTCCCAGTGGTGGTAGCAACTGGTCTCTTGTGGTTCGATACGGACGCAGTTGGTGGGTCCCCTTCTGATCCAAATCTACCTGCTGGCGGAATTTTTGCAGCCACTGTAAGTACCAGTAGCGGTATTACTTTACCAAACAATAGTTCTATCTTTTTACCCTGGGATGTCGAAGATTTGGATACGGGGGATTGGTTTGATTCGTCATTCCCAACTAGACTAACTGTTCCTTCAGGAGTGACCCATCTTCAGGCCCAGGCGGGAGTACAGATTACTTCTAACGACGTTGGAGATAGGAATGTACAGATAAGTTTGACCACCGTTACCGGCACCGAGGTTGTTGCCACTCAGCAATGGCTAGCAGCATCTGGTACTACAATTGCCCAAACTACCTCTAAGATTCTAACTGTTAGTGGTGGAGATTATCTTCAGGCAAGCGCTTTCCAGGCCTCTGGAGGAACCCTAGATACTGTTGTAGCCGGAGATTATTACTTCTCTGTTATAGCGTCTAATACTCGAGGAGTACCGGGAGTCAACAGCGTCAATTTATTGAAGGGAGATTTCTCTATCCTTCCAGGCAGCGGTATTGATATCGCTTCTGATTCTGGAGATAATACTATCCTTATTTCTACCGTGAGCGGTCTTTCAGATACCAGGACTTTCTTTACGGCTCCGACTTCGGGAGCGTCACCTACTGTCTTAAATACTGTTGTAATTGAGAATGGGTTTATCAAATCCTGGGCACAGGTCTAAGAGGAGATTAAATGCCAGGAAGACTAAAAATCTATGATGGAAATCAATTCGTTGAGGTGAACGATCTTCCCCAGAAGGGCACTAAGAGTTTCACCACTACCGCTGTTCTTAATTCCGGTGGCGCTTCACAGTTTAATGAAGGATTTAACAACCGATCCTGGGTTAGAAAACTAAAGGTTACCCCTACTGACGGTTCAGTCAACAGTTTTGTTGTCGAATTCTTTAGTGACAGCACTTTTGGTAGTGATAAATTGGAGTACCAGGCTACAGCTAGTGGAACTTTCATTGACAACGCTGGGTGGTTCCATGAGGATGAGGGAAATAGTGAGGAACTCCACCTCAAACTTACTAACAATTCAGTCGCAACCAGTACGTTTTCTGTAGAACTGACAGCGGAGGTATTTGCATAATGTCTTTCCAGTACCAAAACTTTACCATTTCTGGCAGCCGTGAGGAATTAGAAGGAACTTCTGAATTTGTAACTAAGGCTAAGGAATTCTTGGAATTAGCGGGTTGGGTTACTGAGGACGATAGAAGAACCCAACCAGGAAGTGCTACAGATGCAGACACACATAAGATAGTAATGAAATCAGACGGAGAGGATAATAGTCTTCCTACTTTCTATCTGACTATTGCTTCGGGTACTGCGGCTGCTCCGGGTTCTAACGTCAGTTCTTTTATGATGAGTACCGGATATGATGTTGGCACTCACGATGTGCTCCCTGCAGATTCTAAAATTCCTGCAAGTCTTGGAGTATCTGAATTTCTTAATACTCGTACTTCTCAAGACTATGAGGTCTGGATGTCTGGAGATTCGGAGGGCGTTGCCTTTATAACTCGTCGAGTTAGCACCTATGGATCCGTCTCTATAGGCCGCTGTAATCAATTTAGCTCTACCAGCCAGGATCCCCATCCTTTATACATCAATGCTGGCGGCTCCACTATAAGAACTACCAATACTAGCCTTAGACTGATAGCAGGAAATCCTCCCCAAGTTGTGACCGCCGGCAGTGAAGCAGAGACTCTAGGTATTTCTTTTGCTGCTGGCAATCAGCCATATACTGGCTCGCATACATCTGTAACTTCTATTTTCCTAGCCGTTCCTTTTGTTGTAACTTTTGATGATACAAACCCTCAACGAAAAGGGGTGATAGGCACAGTGAGAAATGCTTGGATGGGGCCAGGTACTAATACTGGTATGCTTCAAGAAGGAACACTTACGGCATCAGGTAGTTTCGGGGTGCAAGTTTATAGAGCTTTTACGTTATCAACAACAAGCCTAATTATAAGGCAATCTTAGGAGGATAATTGATATGTCATTTTCGTATAGACAGGTAGTAATTTCCGGAACTAGCGATGGAGTTGAGGGCACTTCTACAGCACTCAATGAAATTGTTGATGTGATGGTCAACGAAATGGGTTGGGTGTTGGAAGATGATCGCCGTACTCAAGCAGGGAGTGCTAACGAAACTTTAACCCACAAAGTGGTGTTGAAGTCTAATCTGGGAGAATCTAACGATCAGCCCAACTGGTATATGACTATTAGTTCTGGAACAACTTCCACAGTGAAGGCGGATACATTAGGTCTCAAAATTCACAGCGCCTATGATGTAGGAACTCACGACACCGCAGCCACAGGAGTCGAAACCCCTGTTACCCTTGCTACGTATACTCTTACTACCGACTCCGACGGTAATTTTGTACTATGGATTTCTGGAGATAAAGATGGAGTGGCATTAGTAACCCACGCAAGGGCCTCATATGCGCACGCCCTTATAGGAAGAAGTCAACATTTTGTGGATAATACTATTGAGCCTTTTGGTCTTTATATTAATGCTGTTACCACTGATACAAATCCGCAGTCGACGGCGGTCAGGTCTATTGTGGGCGAACCTCCAAGCGCTTTCCAGAACTCGTCTGAAGGTGAGTTTCTAGTATATCCCCTTACTGTTACTAATGAGCCTCGGGTTAACTTAGGAGATGGAGAGACTTCCTTTACTGCTCTGCCTATAATGCATATGGTGGATGATACTTCTCCACAACGTAAAGGAGCAATTGGATTAGTTAGTAACGCATGGTCCGGAACGACTGCTAATGCAGGTTGGTTGCCAGAAACAGTAATTACTGTTGCGGGCAGCCCGCCTCGAGAATACATTGCTTTTCCAACAACTACTAATGCATTGGTGATAAGGAAATCTTAGAATGTCTTTGCCGCAGTCTCCCCCAACTACTAGCGGCATAGTAGTTCTCTCCGGGTCTAACTCTTTTGACCCCCAATCTAGCGATTTCCCTGCAATTAGGGGCCTCATAGAAAACTCAGACAATTCATCTGTATTACTCGCCAATGGCGGAGGAGGCGTAGATACTACCAATACCTTTTTTCTTTCCTCTCCTGTTGTTGGTAAGATCACAGAGCCTTTCAAAGAAGAGCTTGAAGTTCAGGGAGGGGTTGCAACGTTAGACGGTCTAGTCTTGTTTCTTCCGATAGCTGGTACGATTAAGGAGCCAGGCGAGAAAGAAGAACTTGATACCAGTGGGGTTGTTTTGGCCCTTGATCTCGATGTCGATATTACTTCAACAGCGGTGACCACCAGTGGTATTGTGATTGTGGATATATTTCCTGGCGCGGGTGCTCCTATAGTACCGTTTGTACCGCCAGTAGTTTTTAATGAGAGATTCTTTCCTAATTTCCAGGGTCCCTTCCCAGAACACGACAGTAGAATATTTCCGAGACTGCCCCAGTTCTCCACGTTAACACCAGGAGATTAATAACCAATGACCTATAACCGGTTCCATTACAATACCGCTTTATGGAATGCGGGCCGGGAAGAAGTGGCCGGTATAGCTAGGTCTATCATTCAAGCTCACACGGGTCCTCACGTTCAAGCTGTTATTGGTTCCAGCGGCGGTACAACTCTTATTTCAGATTTCATTATTACTGAGGGTGCGGTTTCTAAACCACCTACTCAGTACAAGTTTCCAGATCTTACTGCTTTCATTCGTGCCTATCAGACACAAGCCCCGAGGGTAGATTTCCTTTCTATTGAAGAATTGTCTGCCAGTATTAGGGGTTTTGGTTTCAGAGACATGCCTGCATGCGTGTTTATAGTTAACCACTCCCCAGATTTACCCGCCAAGATTTTTGGACTGTTCGAAGCTAACCTGTTAGCCACCATTCTTGGTAAACTTGGGGAGCATGATCTTCCCGCAATTATTCAGGCGCTCGCTGCTAATCTGGCAGCCACCATGGTGGGGATTACAGCTCCCACCCTTCCTGCCACTATCTTTGCTCAGCCTACTGGAAATCTTGGTGCGCGCATCCATGCTCCAGCAGATTTAGGAGCTATCTTTATTCCAGTTCAGTTTGGTGATTTACTGGGAGCTATTAGAGGATTTCAGGTTGCGGGCCTTCCTGCCCAGATGTTGGGAGTTGCTGCCCCAACACTTCTTGCCTTTCTGCGTGGAGTATCTGCAGACATTTCAAATATGCCTGCCCAGACCCTTCCTTTAGCGTTTGATCCGGGTCTTCCTGGGCTTATTGAGCCTGTGTTCACAGGAGATACTGGATTCAAAGTCGGTCTTCCTGTAACGGTAACAGGAGCAACTATTAGTGGTGCAGAAGGAAGTGTTGATTTTCTTGGTGGCTTTATTAAAGGACTGTTTGGAGGAACTCCGGGAGAATTAGCGGCTATTATCAGAACTGCCGATACGGAGGTAGATCTTCAGGCAACTGTTACAGGGGGCGGAGCTTCCAACCTTGCAGGAATTATTGGACTCATTCCTGTTGGGGATCAGGATAGATTCTTGGGTGCTATTGCCCAACCTGTCCATCCTGCTAATCTTGGGGCCATAATGACGTTCAGTGAGAATGTGTCTTTCTTAGGCGCAAGCATTCTATCTTTGCGTGATACGGGTGATTTAGGAGCAACAATCCGAGTGGCAGAGACTTTTGTTACTGCATTACTCACCATCAGTACCCTAACCAGTAGAAATCTAAGAGCTACCATCGGAAAGCCTGGTTGTGCAGGCGGGTCGGCTGTGGCTTCTCTCGGCGCATCCGCAATTACTCAGCATGCTAAAAGCTTGAGTGCATTTCTTGAGTCCTTTCTGGAAAAGAACCTTGGTGCGTCTATCAATACAGAAGATATCTTCTTTGCTTATGATACTATTAAAATTAGATTTACACCTTTCGAATTACCAGGAGATCCTCTATTTTTAACCACTGATACGATTCCGGTTTTGTTTTCTCCCTTCAGAGGTCAGAACCTGGGAGCAATTATCAACATTATTCAGAACAATGTGTTCTTGAATGCCAGTATCAATCCTGTATTTCCTCTGCCACGTGTAGTACCCGCTGTGAATAGATTAACAGCCCTGGATTTACGGTTAACCGAGCCCCAGAATATTCAGGAGGTACGTCTCCAGTTAGAAGGCGCCCTTTTAGAATACATCTATGTTAATGGAACAGAGACTTCTTTTATCAGGGATGTGAATGAAGATTGGAAGATAAATATTCGTTCCTTCAAGCCTATTGCTGCAGGTTTATTTGGAGACCATGCAGCTGCTAAGGTTTGTAGATTGGGAGGACTGACCAACTTCCGTACTATGGATGAAGCAGTCAGATTCTGTATCCAAGCAGTGTTAGGATTCGAATCCCAGGCAGATGTTGGGGCGTTAATTAGAGCTACGGGTGGAATAAATACTCTGAATGCGGTCTTGGATATCCAGGATACTTTTGGAGATATGCTCGCAATAATAGGCCGCGCATTTCCTGCGGATTTGCCCACGGCTATTACAGGTACCCCCTTCTTGGGTTTCGCAGTTGAAGGTGATTTTATGACGGCCGCTATCAAGGCGGTAGGTTTTGCCCCGGGGTCGGGTATTGAGTCAGATTTGGGAGCCTTTATTGAACAGATTAATTTCTTGACAGGGGCCATCAGTGGTTCCGGGGGTTCTCCCTTTGAGCCTGGGGTTCTCAATGCCTTCCTATTGAACAGTACAATTGGTATCACTGAGATCAAATCTTTGGCCGCCACTATTGATCTGGAGAAGAATGAATCCTCAGTATTTTTCAATGGCAGCGGAAGTAATGAATACATTTCGGTTGATACCCTTGATAATATAGGCTTTGGCTTGGGACGCCAGTTCTCTGTGGCTTTCTGGATCAGATGGGATCTCACCAGCGCAGATGGAAATCCCACAGATTCGGGGGACGTCCCTATTGTTTATGATTCTATCCTTGGTGCTACTTCTAGTGCCCCTGCTCAACGTTTGCTTGGCGGAGGTCTTCCGGGATGGGAAGATGGATTTGGTTTTTATTGGGATTTAGATGGGGCTAGTATCAATTTTTGGGTGAATAATTTCGAACTCTATGGCGCTACTGCAACTCTAGACAGTGATGAGGAACTTCCACAGTGGGTTCATATCGTAGGTGTTTATGATGCGGATGCCACTTCGGCTAACGTGCAGATGTTCGTTAACAGTGTCTCAGGCACAGGTGTAGGTGTTCTTAATGCGAACTTAGCTTCTGTGACATCTGGTACTTTACTGGATATTGGGCGCGCAGGTGCGGATCAGGAGGCAGATGCTTATCCGAATCAATGGATGGATGAGATTGGTATTTGGCCCACTGTTGCCCTTTCTGGATCTGAGGTTACAGAAATCTTTAACCTGGGACTTCAACACCACAACTTGACTGTAAATACAGGAGCCTACGTTCACGCCGACGATCTGGCAGTGTATTATCAGTTCGAAGATACTGCAATTACTTTCCCAACAGTTATCAACGCGGTCAGTAGTGGTACTTTCGACGGAACGATGGTTAACATGGACATAAGTACCAATATTTCAAACAAAA
>SDBV01002441.1_pt1 | contig 27793 bp, 27 predicted proteins | sample 2277081 | NCBI WGS metagenome assembly SDBV01 (sample SAMN10402039, study PRJNA504765) | marine sediment metagenome | isolation source: marine sediment core GS10_PC15, 223 cmbsf | place: Arctic Ocean: Southern Knipovich Ridge | collected 2010 | reverse complement strand
GTTTGTAATGGTAAATCTGGGGCTAATTCTAATAATTTATCATTTGGGATAACTATTAATGTATCAACGCTTTTTTCTAGTTTTTCTAGACCCATTATTGCATTTTCATATCTGCGTTGACCTTCCATTGCAAATGGAAGAGTTACTACAGCAACTGTAAGTGAACCATTTTTTTTAGAAATTTCAGCAATTATTGGTGCTGATCCTGTTCCTGTTCCACCACCTAAGCCACAAGTGATGAAAACCATATCTGCTCCTTGAACTTTTTGTTTTATTTCATGTTCTGATTCTCGAGCAGCTTCTTCTCCAACTTGTGGATTTGATCCAGCTCCTAATCCTTGAGTAATATCTCTTCCAATAAGAATTTTTGTGTTAGCGTTAGTATAAAGTAAGTCTTGAGCATCTGTATTAATTGCAATCATTTCTGCTCCAGTTATGCCTACTTCTGACATTCTATTAATTGTGTTATTTCCTGCTCCACCACTACCTATAACTTTAATTCTTGCTTTTTGTTTTGAAAGAATTTCTTCAAGTTCTTTATCCATAAAACTTGTAGCTTCTTCTTCTACTTCTGATTGTTCTTGTTGTTCTGGTTGTAGTTCACTAATATTGTCTGGAGACTTTCTAAAAATTTCCATTTTTCTTTTTTTATAAAGGTAAAATTATAATTAAATTTATTGAGTTAGCTTGTATTTAAATTTATTCATTCTTTAATGGTTATTTTTTACTTTTTAATTTTTTTGTAGTCTTTTTTGAGTTGTCTTTAGAATCTAAACCAAATTCTACCTTCTTAATTGAAGGTATTAATTCTTTTATTTTTTTTGAGAAATCTTCTTGAATATTTTTTGGTATTTCTTTTTTTATTTTTGCTATATTGTTTTCTAATGATGCTTCTGTGTTTAAATGAAGTTTTGTAAATCCTTTTAATTTTTCTTCATCTTTTTCTATTATTTTATTTACTTTTATTTCATAAATTATATTTTTTCCTGCTAAAGGATGATTAAAATCTACTATTGTTCTTCCACCACTTACTACTCTTACCCTTCCAATAAGACCATCTATATTTACTTGTAAACCTGGAAAAGGTTTTATTTCTTGTTTGTTAAATTTATTTGTAGAAATAATTTTTATTAATTTTGGCTCTTTTTTACCAAATGTTTGTTCTGGTTTAAGTTCTACTTTATATTTACCAGGTTTTTTTCCGATTAAGAAATCTTCTAAGCCGGTTACAATATCATGGTTGCCAATACATATAATTATTGGTCCATAAGAAGCTTTTGGATTGTAAATATCTTCTTTTTTTGCTAGATTTTCATCAGTAAGATCAAATATTTTATTTGTTTCTTTTATTCTACCAATGTATTCTATTTCTAGAAAACTGCCTTTTTTTATGCTTAACATTTTGTGAATGGAAATCGAAAGCTATTTAAAAGTTTTGTGTATATATTATTTGTAATTACTCAATAACAAAAAAACTTATAAAGGGTATTTTTAATAAATTAAAGATGGCAAAAAGCTGGAGAGTATTGGTTGATAAAAGTATTAGAGGTCATTTAGAAAGAGAAGTAAATGAAAGTTCTAAACATAAGAAATCCTATAAACATTCTAGAGACCCTTCAAGTGCTCAATTATGGTGTGCAGTTGGAAATTTATCAAAGCAAGTCTTTGATGTAAATCTAAAATTAAATTATTTAGAGAGTGCTTTGAAAGATGTTGCTACTAAAAAAACTGTTTCTAAGAAGAAAATTAAAAGAAAGAGAAAAAAGTAAAGCTAAAAATGTCAAGATTTGAGAAAGTTGCTAAATTGGCTGATGCATGTTTTAAAGAAAGACTTGGTCCTTGGAGTTATATTCATGTAAATAAAAGGGATAATTATATTGCACTTGTCGAAAATTATAAGATGGGAGATATTCTTACTGAAGTATTTTATAATCCCCGAGAAAAAACGGCAGAAATTTTAACATTTGATGAGAATCATATAGAAGAAAGTTGTTTTTCAAGACTTTTAGATAAGATAGGAATTAAATCAACTGTTGAAATTTGTGAGTATCCAGAAAATAGTGAGTATACTTTTCCATTACCTCTTAGTCCTTCAGGTCGAAGTAAATTAATTGATGATATCTTAGATGAGGCTTTTAAACCTATTGATTCTGAAGAATAGTTAATAAGCTCTATTATTCTTAACAAAACTTTTATAAATCCAAGACTTTCTTTTAATTTTTATGTCTAAAAAATTAATGAGTGTTGGTAGTCTTAAATCCGGTAGTTATGTTATTTTTGATGGTGTGGCTTGCAAGGTTAAGAGTATTCAAACATCTAGACCAGGGAAGCATGGACATGCAAAATGTAGAGTTGAAGCAACATCTTTGACAGATAATAAAAAAATCATTAAAGTTATGCCTGGTCATGAAAATATTGAAGTTCCCATAATAGAGAAAAAAACTGCACAAATATTGTCTGTTCATGGTGATATTGTAAATGTTATGGACATTCAAACTTATGAAACATTTGATTTAAAAATTCCAGATGATTTAAAGGGAGAAATTATAGAAGGAGCCCAAGTTTCATATTGGATTATCCTAGATGAAAAAATTTTAAAGCAGGTAAAAAAATAAAATGGCAAAATTCGCTGAAAGTCAAGCAAGATTATTTCACAATATTTTTGTGTGCAAAAAATGTAAAACTAAAATTAGAGCATCAATGAACAAAGTTTTACAAGGAAAAATTAAATGTAGGAGATGTGGAAGTAAAGCGTTAAGACCCATAAAAAAGGGCAAATAGGGGTAAGATGAGTTTAGATTTTATTTTTGCAATTATTTTTTATGGAGCTATTATTCTCTATTTTTTAACTCATAGGAAAAAGTTTGAGATACAAAATAAGATTATTGCTTTGTATAAAACAAAAATTGGATTAAAATTAATGGATAAATTTTCTAAAATTGGTCCAAGATTTTTGAGAATTTTAGGTATTATTGGAATTGGTGTTGGATTTATTGGAATGGTTCTTATTTTTGTTTTTTTGGCTAAGGGTCTTATAAATTTGTTTATGGATCCTGCTGCAAAAGCAACTATAGGATTAGTATTGCCAGGTGTTAGGATTCCAGGTGCGCCTGTTTATGTTCCTTTTTGGTATGGTATTATTTCAATTTTTATTGTTGCTGTTATACATGAGTTTTCTCATGGTGTAATGGCAAGGTTATATAATATAAAAATAAAAAGTTCTGGACTTGCTTTTTTTGGTCCAATATTAGCTGCATTTGTTGAGCCTGATGAAGAACAATTAAGTAAAAAAAGTAAAACTGCCCAATTATCCATATTGGCTGCCGGACCTTTTTCTAATATGTTAACTGCAGGGGTTGTATTAATACTTTTATTTTTGGTTATGCCTTTTGCTTCTTCTCTTTTAGAGTCAGAAGGTGTTCAAATATCTGATTTAGAGAAGAATTATCCCTTGGAAAGAGCTGGTGTTACAAAAGGGGAATTAATTGAAGAAGTTAATAATATTCCTGTTGAAAATGTTGATGATTTTATAAAAATAATGGAGGAAATAAAATCTGATCAAGAAGTTATTATTAAAACAAATAAGAGCATGTATAATGTTGTTGCTTTTGAACATCCAGAAATAGAAGGCAAAGGATATTTAGGGGTTGTAATAATCCCATACAATACGAAGTTAAAAGAAAGTGTTATCTCTAAATTTGGAGATAAATTACCTTGGGTAGTTTTTTGGTTTAGCAAATTACTTGGTTGGATATTTGCTTTAAGTTTAGGTATTGGATTAGTAAATTTATTACCTTTAGGACCTGTTGATGGTGGAAGAATGTTTCATCTTGCTAGTTTGCATTTTTTAAAAGATGAGAAAAAAAGTAAAAAGGTTTGGGTTTGGATGAGTTTTATTTCATTAATGTTGATTATTTTGAATATAACTTTTCCTTATTTAAGACAATTATTTAATTGGTTATTAGGATAATGTTAGTAGATGTTCATGCACATTTATCTCATGAAAGATTTTCTAAGGATTTAGATAAAGTAATTGAAAGAGCAAAGAAAGTAGGGATTAAAGCAATAATAACAAGTGGTGTTAATGTTCCTACAAATAGAGAAGCACTAAAACTTTCTGAGAAGTATGATTTTGTTAAAGCTTCTTTAGGATTATATCCTATTGATTTATTGGATTTAAGTTCTGATGAAAGCGGTTTAAGTAGACAAGTTGAGCCTTTTATTTTAGAAGATGAATTTAAATTTATTAAAAAAAATAAAGATAAAATTGTGGCTGTTGGAGAAGTAGGTATGGATTTTGCTTGGGATAAGAAATATCATGATAAACAAAAAAAGAATTTTGAGAAAATAATTACTTTTGCTGAAAAATTAAAAAAACCAATAATTATTCATTCAAGAAAAGCAGAGAAAGAATGTTTGGATTTGTTAGAAAGTTCTAAATTGAAAAAAGTTTTGTTACATTGTTTTTCTGGAAATAAAAAATTAATTAAAAAAGCAGAAGAACTTGGTTATTGTTTTTCTATTCCTACAATTATAGTTAGATTGCAACATTTTCAAACTTTAGTTGAAATGGTTAGTATGAATCAGTTATTAACTGAGACTGATGCACCTTGGTTGAGTCCTTATCCTGGTAAAAGAAATGAACCGAGTTTTATTATTGAAACCATAAAAAAAATTTCTGAGATTAAAAAATTAAATAAAGAAGAAGTTGAGAAAATAATTTTTATGAATTATAAAAGATTTTTTTTGTAATCATTGGAAACAAAACTTTTTTAAGTAAGTTATCTGTTCCAAGAGCATTTTTATTTTGAAAAAAGGAGGTCTAATCATGGAAGAAGAAGAATTCGATGATTTGGATGAGGATGAGGAGAATAAAGATCCTTATAGTGAGGAGGAAGAAACATTGGATGATAGCCTAGATGATAATGATGATGAAAATGAAGATCCTTATGAGGATCTAGATGATGAATATTAATAAAGAATATGTTATTTTTTAATAACCACTGCACTATAACAAATTTTATATATTTACTTTTTTAATTTATTTTTATGAAGCTTCCTAAGAATCTTCTAATTTTATTTGTTTTTTATTTTATCTCTTTAATACTTATTTATTTTCTTTTTTTGGCATTAAATTTAACAGAAAATATTTTTATTAGAGCTTTAATATTTTCTATACCTGTATTTTTTATTTTATTGTTATCTAAGTTAAGAAAGGTAAAAGTAACTATCCCAAAAATTAAAGATGAAGATTATCTTATCAGGTATGATATGTTGTGTCATAAATGTAATTGGGAATGGATGTCCCATTCTGCTAAAAAAATTCCTTCTCAATGTCCTGGTTGTAATACTACCCAAAGAAATATGTTGGAAGTAGTTGGTTGGAGGAAACTAAATCTTAACACAAAAAGAGATAAGGACTTAAGAAGTTTTATTAAAGCATAACTTTTTAAATTAAAAAACTACATTTTTTCTAAGGGCCTGTAGCTCAGCTTGGTTAGAGCACCTGAATTTTTGGTGAAGCTCTTAATCCTGGTAGAAACCAGGGTGTCGCGGGTTCAAATCCTGCCAGGCCCATTATTAATTTTAGAGAATTATTATTAAAAAAAAATAAAAATAAAACGTATTTAAAATTTAAAGAAGATTTTTGATCTTTTCTATACTCTCTGCTACTTTATTTCCACTATCTGTTAGTTTTATTAATTTGATTCTTCCTTGTTTTTCAAAGTCTACTAGTTTTGCTTTTTCCATTTCTTGGAGAATCTTTACAGCGTGGGAATAAGTACAATCAACTTCTTTAGCCAGAATACTACCATACCTATTTCTTGTATCATTTCTTAAAGCAACTAAAATCATTGCTGGTTTTTTTCTAAAAAATACTTCGAATATATCTTTCTTTCTTACCATTTCTTTCCCCCTATCACCCCTACTATCTTTTCTAATCTATAGTATTTAGATTTTATATTTAAATGTTTGTTTTATCTTGTTATATAAGCAACATAAAGCTTTTAAACCTATCTTTTTTTTGCTTTTTATCCTTAAATATATAAAAAAACTTTTATACCTGCATGTTATTCTTTTATTATGCTTGATATAAAAATTATTCGAAAAACCCCTCAAATTGTTAAAAAAAATCTAAAAAATAGGGGAGAAAATGAGAAAATTAAGTGGATTGATGATCTTCTTAAGAAAGATAAAGAAGTTCTTTCATTAAAACAAAAAATAGAAGATTTGAGACATGAACGAAATGTAATTTCAAGTAGAATAAATAAACTTAAGAAAGAAAATAAAAATGCTTCTAAGGAAATTAAAAAAGCAAAAGAGCTTCCATCTAAAATCAAACAATTAGAGGATAAATATTCAAAGTTAAATTTAGATATAAATAATTATCTTAAGGACATCCCAAATTTACTTCATTCTTCTGTAAAAATTGGAAAAGATGAAACCCAGAATAAAGTAACTAAAAAATGGGGTGTAATTCCAAAATTTAATTTTCCTATAAAAAATCATGTTGAATTATTAGAGAAACTCGATGTAGTTGATTTTGATTCCTCAGCAAAAGTTTCTGGAAATGGATTTTATTATCTTAAAGGGGATTTAGCTTTACTCAATCAAGCTTTAATAAGATTTGTAATAGATTTTATGGCTAAAAAAAATTATTCTTATATAGAGCCTCCGTTAATGATTAATAGAAAAGTAGCAGCTGCTGCTGGTGATTTATCAGCTTTTGAAAATGCTTTATATAAAATAGAATCTGAAGATTTATACTTGATACCTACTTCAGAGCATGCTATTTTAGGGTTGCTATATAATAAAGTTATTAATGAAAAAGATTTACCTCTTAAATTTTTTGGCTATTCTATGTGTTTTAGAAAAGAGATTGGTTCTCATGGTATTAATGAGAAAGGATTGTGGAGAACACATCAATTTAATAAAATAGAGCAATTTATTTTTTGTAAACCACAAAATTCTTGGAAATATTATGAAGAGTTGAAAAAAAATTCAGAACAATTGTACCAAAAATTAAAACTCCCCTATAGAGTTCTAGAAATGTGTTCTGGTGATACTAGTGCTTGGAAGGCAAAAACCGAAGATATTGAAGTATATAGGCCAACTACAAAACAATATGGAGAAGTTGGTTCTTTAAGTAGTTGTACTGATTATCAGGCTAGAGACTTAAATATAAGGGGTGTAGATAATAAGGGAAATAGATACGTTCTTCATACTTTGAATAATACTGCAATTGCTACTTCTAGGATTATGGTTGCTATAGTAGAAAATTATCAACAAAAAGATGGTTCTATTAAAGTTCCATTAGTTTTAAGAAAATATACTGGCTTTAGTAAAATATCCTCTAAATAATTTGTTCATCCAATCTTTCAATTATTCTTTTTAGTTTCTTTTCTACAAGATCATAATTCAATTTTCTTTTTGCAATTTCAAAATTATTTTCAGCCATTTGCTTTATTTCTTCAGGATGATTAAGATGATAAATTATCCTATTAATAACATTTTTTCCATATTTGTTAAATGAAATTGTTTTAAATCCTAATGGTTCTATGTCTGTTCTATATATTGGATATCTTCTAACAACAATTAATTTTTTGAATGCTAAGGCTTCTCCAAATGCGTTTCCCCAACCTTCCCATATGCTTGGGTAAACAATAAAATCTGCATAAGGATAAACATCCCATAAGGAATAATATCTTTTTCCATCTATTTTGTATCTTCTTGCTTTGATTCTGTCTCCAATAAATCTAACATCACAATTTAGTTTTTCTGCCGATCTTCTTAAATTTGTTTCGTGTGGTTTACCAGCATCTGTGGTAAAACCTGTAATGACTAAAACAACGTGTTGGTCTAATCTTTTATCTAATTCAGCAACAATTTTAATGGCTGTTTTTAAGTCTTTTCTAGGAACTACTCTAACTGGTGCTAAGGCTATTATGTCATTTTTTTCTAAATCAAAATCGTTTCTAAAGTTTTTATTGAAATTATCTTTAACTTTAAATCTTTTTTTGTAATTGAAAACGTTTGGTATTACTATGCTTTTTATTTTATATCTTTTTTTTAATTCAGTTTTAGCGACTTTATTTATTACAACGTGTTTAACTTTCCTATGGTCAAAAGGAAAATAATATTTAATATAGTTTTCATATATTCTATTTTCTTTACCAACCCTTATTCTTTCCCAACTAAAATCATGATGGTGTAAAATAGCTGGAATATCTTCTCCTTGAATTAATCTAGATGTAGCAATTCCTAATGGAAGGTGTATAGGATTGCAAGAAGCATTTTCAACAATTAGTAAATCTATTTTTTTCTTTTTAACCCACTTAATTAAATCTTTTTTTATTGCTTTAACTTCATTTTCTACCAAATGTATTAATAAATCTTCTTTATCAGAATATCTTAAGCGTCTAATCCTGATATTTTCTTTGTATTTTAATTTCATTCTGGGAATTATCTTTGCTTTTTTTATTTCGGGATAGCTTCTTTCAGTAATGAAACTATATCCTGGTTTGTCCATTATTTCGCCTGTACAGAAAAAGCATTTATGTCCCATTCTTTTTAATACTTGGACCCATTTGTCTGTTTCTAGAGAGACACCGTCTAGGCCACCAAATCTTACTGAGATAAAACCAATGTTCATAGATAAATAAAATTAAAAGTCTTATTTAAATTTTACCGAAAACCTTTTAATGACAAAAATTGTAATTAAAATTATGAAAATTTTAGCTGCAGGGGATATTCATGGAGACAAATTACTAGTCAGAGAACTAGCTAAAAGGGCTGATAAAGAGAAAGTTGACTTAGTTGTTTTGTGTGGTGATTTAACTTTGGCTGAATCTTCTACCCAAGATTTGATTGGACCATTTTTAAAAAATAAAATTAAAGTTGCTTTTGTTCCTGGTAATCATGAATCTTTAGCTACTGCAGATTTTTTGGCAGATTTTTATAAGATTACAAACTTGCATAATAATCCTCTAGAATTTGGTGGTATTGGATTATTTGGTTGTGGTGGTGGTAATATAGGGCTATCACAACTATCTGAAATGGAAATTTATGGAGTTCTTAAGAATGGTTTTGAGCGTGTTAAAGATCTTAAAACAAAAATAATGATAACTCATGTACATCCTTCAGGTACATTAATGGAAAAGTTTACAAATTTCTTTCCTGGTTCTATTGCAATTAGAAAAGCAGTAGAATCTTTTAAACCAAAGATGTTATTGTGTAGTCATGTTCATGAGGCAGAAGGTGTAGAAGAGAATTTAGGAAGTACAAAAGTAATTAATGTTGGAAGAAAAGGCAAAATTATTGAAATTTGATTTTTTAAAAAGTTTTTTAAACATTAATTGGAGTTCTATTAAAAATGGTATCTTTGATTATAGCTGAGAAGCCACAGGCAAGTTTACGTATAGCAAGTGCTCTAGCAGATAAAAAACTAGTTCAAAAGAAAATTGGAAAAGTAAGTTATTATGAATTAACGCACAAAAATCAGAAAATAATTGTTGCATGTGCTGTTGGTCATTTGTATGGTTTAGTGGAAAAAAATAAGGGAAAATGGAGTTATCCGATTTTTGATATTGAATGGCAACCAATGTATAAAAAATCAAAACAGGCTTTTTTTTCAAAAGCTTATCTTGATGTTCTTAATAAATTAGGAAAAGGAATTTCTACTTATTATAATGGCTGTGATCTTGATGTGGAAGGGGAATTGATTTTTAAAAATATATTAAATTATTCTTATAATAAAAAAGATGCTAGACGTATGAGGTTTTCAACCTTAACAAAAGATGAATTAATAAAATCTTTTGAAAATGCTTCACCCCATATTGATTTTCAATTGGCAGAAGCTGGAGAAACAAGACATATTTTAGATTGGCAATGGGGAATTAATCTTAGTCGTGCATTAACTTTGTCTATTAAAGCTGTAGGTTCGTTTAAGCTATTATCTTCTGGTCGTGTACAAGGTCCTGCATTGGATACTCTTGCAGAAAGAGAAAAAGAAATTTCTTCATTTAAATCAAAACCTTATTGGCAAATTGAATTAAATGGGAAAATAAAGAAATTAATAACTGCTTGGCATAAAAAAGATAAATTCTGGAAAAAAGAAGAAGCTGACGAAGTTTTGAAAAATACCAAAGGTAAAAAAGCTTTTATTTCTAAAGTTTCTAAAATTGAATTTAATCAAAGTCCTCCAGTACCATTTGATTTAACAACATTGCAATTAGAGGCTTATCGTACTTTAAGAATACCTCCAAAACAAACATTATCATTGGCTCAAGATTTGTATACCGCTGGATTAATCTCTTATCCAAGAACTTCTTCACAAAAGTTGCCTGCTTCAATTAATTATAAAAAAATAATGGGTAAATTAGAAAAACAAAATTCTTATTACAGTTTAATAAAACAATTGCCTTCTTCTTTAAAACCTTTTGAAGGTAAGAAATCAGATCCAGCACACCCTGCAATTTATCCTACTGGAGAATTTTCTAAGTTAGATGGAAGAAAGGGTTCTTTGTATGATTTGATTGTTAGAAGATTCTTAGCTGTTTTTGGTCCCTTTGCAAAGAGAGAAACAATAACTATTGAAATTGATGTTAATAAAGAGATTTTTATTGCTAAAGGTACTAGGACGATTGAGGAAGGATGGCATAAATTTTATAGTAAATATCTTAAGTTGAAGGAAGAAGAACTTCCGGATGTTAAAAAAGATGAAGAAGTTAAGGTTATTAAAATAAATCTTCATGAAAAGGAAACACAGCCGCCCAAAAGATACACTCCTGCTTCTATTATAAAAGAATTAGAAAAAAGAAATTTGGGAACAAAAGCAACAAGAGCATCTATTGTTGATGCTTTGTATAATAGGGATTATCTTAAAAATGTCCCAATTGAAGTAACAGATCTTGGGTTAAGAGTTATAAAGACATTAAATGATTATTGTCCAGAAATTATAGATGAGGAATTAACAAGACATTTTGAAGAAGATATGGAGAAAATTCTTGATAAGAAGAAAAAACAAAAAGATGTTTTAGAAGAAGCTAAAAAAATATTAACAAAAATTTTAAAGCAGTTTAAGAAAAATGAAACTAAAATTGGTACTAATTTATTAAAAGCTTTTAGAGTTACAAGTAAAAAAGCTAATTTAATTGCTTCTTGCCCAAAATGTAAAAAAGGAAATTTAGTTATTAAAAAAGGAAGATTCGGAAAATTTATTGCTTGCTCTAATTATCCTAAATGTAAAATAACTTTTAGTTTACCAAGCAAGGGGTTGGTTAAACCTTCTAAAAATATTTGTAAAGAATGTAATTATCCAAAAATTTTAATTTATTCTGGGAAAAGACCACAAGAAGTTTGTCTTAATCCAGAATGTCCATCAAAAAAGATTAAGAAAATTAAGATTAAGAAAAAATGTCCTAAATGTAAGGGTGAATTAGTTGTGAAAAAAAGTATTTATGGTTCTTTTTTAGCTTGTTCTAATTATCCTAAGTGTAAACATACAGAGAAAATTAAATTTTAGTTATACCTTTTTCCATTAGCTTGAAAAACATTTCTTTTTGCTCTGGTTTTTGTAATACTATTCTTCTTGGATCTTTTTTTAGTTCTATTAAACATTTACTAAAATTTTTTAACATGTTTCCGCCAACCATTTTTATTTCATTTTCTAAAGTATGGTAAACTTGGTTGGTCATTAGTACTGGTATTTCTTTAGAAATGTCACTTAGTAATTCCAATTGTTTAGCCATTTCTCTATTTATACTACTTGGATCTTTTTTTAATATAACACGATAATGCATCCCAATAGTATCTATAATTACTAATTTAGCTTTAGATGATTTTATTATTTCTTTTAGTTTGTTAAATTGCTTTCTTTGTTCATCAAAATTATTTATTTTAAATAAGAAAATATTATTGATTATTTTTTTATAATCTGGACATAATTGTTTGATTCTTTCTATTGAGAAACTATTTTCTGTATCTAGGAAGATGACTTTACCTTGTTTTGCATATTCTATTGCTGCAAGTAAACAACAAGTAGTTTTTCCAGTAGTTGCTTCTCCGTATATCATAATTGCCATATCTTTGTAATTAAAGAATTCATCTATGTCTTTGGATATTTTCATGAATTTAAATTGTTAAGAGAATCTTTTAAAGTTTTCTAGTTTATATCAAAAGCTTTATTAATAAGAAATTAAGGTAAAGGACGATGCAAGAAACAAAACTAAAAGTTATGGAAGCATTGCAAGAAGAAGCTTACAAGGGAATCGTGAGAATTGATGCAGAAACAATGCATGAAATAGGTGTAAGAGTAGGAGATATTATCGAGATAGAAGGTAATCGAAAAACCGTTGGTATTGTTGATAGAGCATATCCTACTGATGTTGGACAATCAGTAATTAGGATGGATGGAATTCTTAGAAGAAATGCAAAAACTGGAATTGGTGAAACTGTTACAGTAAGAAAATCCGAAATAAAAGAAGCACAACAAATTACAATTGCTCCAGCACAAGAAAATATTATGATTCAAGCTCATCCAAATGTTTTTAAAAGAGGTTTATTGGGAAGAGCGGTAGTTAAAGGTGATATGGTTGCTATTGGTGGTACTCAAAGAAGAAGAAAAACAATGACTGGATCACCATTTGAAGATATATTTGATGTTTTTGAACAAGAGTTTATGGGAAATTTTGGTTTAGGTGGATTAAAGTTTATAGTTGCTAATATTTCACCTAAGAATGTTCCAGTAATTATTACAGAAACCACTGAATTAGAAGTAAGTCCTAAAGCTGTTGAAGCAATTGAAGAAAAAGTATTAGAGGTTACTTATGAAGATATTGGTGGTTTAAGGGGAGAAGTTAAAAAAATAAGAGAAATGGTAGAATTACCATTAAAACATCCAGAACTTTTTGAGAGATTAGGCATTGAGCCACCAAGAGGAGTATTACTTCATGGTCCGCCTGGATGTGGTAAGACCTTATTGGCTAAGGCTGTAGCAAATGAATCAGATTGTTATTTTATTTTGATTAATGGTCCTGAAATTACTTCTAAATTTTATGGAGAATCTGAAAAAAGAATTAGAGAGTTATTTGAAGAAGCAGAAAAAAATGCACCTTCTATTATTTTTATAGATGAAATAGATGCTATTGCTCCTAAGAGAGAAGAAACTTACGGGGAAGTAGAACGTAGAATGGTTGCACAATTATTGGCAACAATGGATGGTTTAAAATCAAGAGGAAAAGTGGTTGTTATTGGTGCAACTAATAGACCAAATGCTATTGACCCTGCTTTGAGAAGACCTGGAAGATTTGATAGGGAAATTTCTATTAGTGTACCAAATAAGGAAGGAAGGTTAAGCGTATTAAAAATTCATACAAGGAATATGCCTTTAACAAAAGATGTTAAATTAGATAAACTTGCTGAAGTAACTCATGGTTTTGTTGGTGCTGATGTTTCAGCATTATGTAGAGAAGCAGCTATGAATGTTTTAAGAAGAATTTTACCAAAAATAAAATTAGAAGATAAAACGGTTTTATCTAGAGATCTTTTAGAAAAATTACAAGTTTCAAATAAAGATTTTGAAGTAGCTTTGAAACTAGTAAGACCAAGTGCAATGCGTGAAGTATTAATTGAAACACCAAATACAACTTGGGATGATATTGGTGGTCTTGAATCTTTAAAACAAGAATTGCAAGAGGCGATAGAATGGCCATTGAAGAATCCAACTGTATTTAAAAGGTTAGGAGTAAAACCACCTAAAGGAATTTTAATCTATGGTCCTCCTGGAAGTGGTAAGACTTTATTGGCTAAGGCTGTAGCAAATGAGTCTGGTTCTAATTTTATTTTAGTTAAGGGACCCGAATTATTGAGTAAATGGGTTGGTGAATCAGAAAAAGGTGTTAGAAAAATATTTGAGAAAGCTAGACAAGCAGCCCCAACTATAATATTCTTTGATGAAATAGACTCAATAACTTCTAGAAGGGGTGCGGAAGTTGGTACAAAGGCAACAGAGAGAATGGTTAATCAGTTGCTTACTGAGATGGATGGTTTAGAGGAACTTACAGATGTTGTTGTTATGGCTGCAACTAATAGACCAGATTTAATAGATCCTGCTTTGTTAAGAGCTGGAAGATTTGATAGAATTATTTCTACTAGTGTTCCAAATAAAAGTGGAAGATTAAAAATCCTTGGAATTCATACAAAAGATATGCCCCTTGATAAGGATATTAACTTAAGTAAGTTAGCAGAAAAAACAGAAGGTTATACTGGTGCAGATATTCAGAATATTTGCAGAGAATCAGCTTTCTTTGCCTTAAGGGAAAATATGGATGCTATTAAAATAAAAAATAAACACTTTGAAGAAGCATTTAAGAAAGTAAAACCTTCTCTTTCTGAAGTAGATTTAAAGCTTTATAAGACAATAGAAGAGCAGTATATAAGGGCTGCTAGAAGTCCAACAATTAGAAAATATCCAAATTATACTGGTTAAGCAGTTAAAACTTTTTCACCAACTTTTATTGTGTGTTCAGCTTGGGTTACAAAACCTTTTCTTCTTTCTACTAATTGCGGGTATTGTTTTATTATACCTTCTTTTTCTAGAATTCTTAAAATGAAATTAATGTTTGGGAATTTTAACCATCTTGCACTAAATGGCATTGTTTTATAGTTTTTTTGAATATAGCTTAATACTTTTCTTGCATTTGTGTTTCTTATTGGTTTAATTTTCTCTAAAGAAAAAACATTTGAAGGCTTTCCTTCCATTACACGACCTTCACCGTTAGTTGCAAAAGGTTCAATTGCAACAATCATACCTTCTTCTAATTTTCTTTGATCATTATTGTTATAGTTTGGAACTGTTAATCCTGCATGTATTGTATATGGCTTTATTTCGTGGCCAGATAAATTATGTATTGGAGTATAACCATATTCTTCGATTTTCTTTTGAATAGCAGCACCAATTTCACAAACTTTAGTGTTTGGTTTTGCTAATTTAAGAGCTTCTTCTAAAGCTTCTTCTGTTGCAATTATCATTTTTTCATAATTTTTTGTTCCAACTTCAACAGTACAAGCAGTATCTCCAATGCAGCCATTGACACTTGCTCCTAAATCTAATTTTACTAAATCGCCTTTTTTAATTTTAGTTTGATCATTAATTAATGGAGAAGCATGAGCTGCTATATGATTTATAGAAACGTCTACAGGAAAAGCAGGTTTTCCTCCTAAGTCGAGAATCTTTTTTTCTATTTTTTCTGCAATCTCAAGAACTGAAGCATTTTCTTTTACTAATTTTCTTCCAAATTCTCTTGCTTCTGCAGTAATTTTTCCAGCTTTTTCCCAATCATCCATTCTTAACAAAACTTTTTAATTTAGCTTGATTTTCATCCTCTAATAAATCTTCCTTTTTGTAACCTAAGACTTCAAATATTGTTTGTATAGATGGTAATACTTGATGATTAATGTAATAATCTGCATCATAGTCAGTAGCGTCTTCTATTAATTTTGCTCTATCTCTGATTAAACCTGTTCCTTTTGTAACTATGTATTGTATTATTGAACCTGGACCAACTTTTATATTTTTCTTTAGCATTTGTTTTGCTACAGCTACATGTGGTCCTATTGATTCGTAATCCTCTATGTTTTTATTTAATTGTGTTCTAATCACCATATCTTCTATGTTTAATTTTTTATTTTTAATTTCATTTACTTCTTGTCTTACATAATCTAATGCTTTTTGTGTATCTTTGTCTTTTAAAATAAATTCAAAAACTTTTCTTTGTATATTTTTTGAAATGTTACTCCAACCTCTTCTTACTATCTCAAAACCTCTTATTTTTATTTCTTTATTTTCATTTATTAAAGCATATTTTTTCTTTGCACCTGTCTTAGCACTTTTTTTACCTACAAAAATACCTCTTACATAAAAACTTTCTAATTCTAATTCCATTAAACTTGGTAATTCGTTATTAAATTCTTTTAAAAATTTTAAAATGTCATCCTTACTTTTATTACCTATTTCAATAAAAACAGAATCTGTGTCACCATAAATAACTGTAAAGCCAGATTCTTCAACTTTAGAAATTAATTTTTTAATATAAAATCTTGCATAAGCGAGAGTTGCAGCTGAACATTCAATGCTATACCATCTTGCACCAGAATAACCAGTGTATCCATGGAAACCAGCAGCAATTATTTTTAATGCATAACTTCTAGCTTTTAGTACGGGATCTTCATTTTTCTTTATGATTTCTTTAATTCTTATTCTTCTTTCTATTAGCTCCTTTACAATTTGGGGAATAAAACCTTCTTCTTTATAACTAAAATGGAATTTTATACCATCAATTTCAGGACTTTCATTAGAATTCTCTTTATCGTCAGTTAATGTGGATAAACAAATATTGTATGCAGATATAATTGAAGGATGTAGTCCTCTGAAGTCTAAGACAGCTAAGTTTTCGTATAAACCAGGCTTTGGTTCGTAGACAAAGCCACCAGTGTAGGTGTTGTACATTCTAGCTTTTCTTTCTCCAAAACTTGGTTTTTTCAAGATGATTTCATTAAAGTCTACTGTTTTTTTCATTAGATAATTTTCTATTAGTTGTCCGTAAGTCATTTTAGAAACATCATAAATTGGTTGAGAAACTATTTTTACTAATTCATTAATATTTGGGGTTATTTTTTCAAAAATTTTTAAACATAATTCTGCATCTTTTAGATTATATAAACAAAATTTTTCTAAACCTTTATTATTTTCCCAAGCATCATTTAAATCTAAAATATCTAGAGATATTTTATTTTCTCCTAAGATTTCTTCAGCAACACTATCTAAGCTGTAAGATTGTGTTTGTAAGGAGCCAGATGCTACATCCCCGCTCATTATTTGTTTAATAAATTTCCAAATGTCAATATGAGGTATTCCATTTATTTTTACTGAACTTATGTTTCCTACTCTTCTTTTAAATTTAATAATTTTTTTATCTAAACCTATGTCTAAATCTATTTTTAGAAAATCAGCCCTTGCTTTGATATAAGGCCAATCAAAACCATCAGAATAATAACCAACAATATAATCTGGTTTGTATCCTTTAATAATTTTTTTAAATTCTATTAATAATTCTGCTTCATTGCTTACAAATTCAATTTCTTCTTTAGAAGTTTTGAATTCTTTCCAAGTAATACATTTTCTAAAATCATCGCTTCCTGCAAAGCCAATCATTATTATTGGTGGTTGTTTACTTCCTTGTACTGATGATGTTGGATTAGAAGTTTCAATATCAAAACTTAAGACTTTAGGATTTTCAAGGATATCATCCGATTCTTGTGAGACTTTTCCTTTAATATAGATATCAACATCTAAGCTTGTGTTGGTTATATTGCCTTCAACTTTACATAAAGATAAAGGTGTAATTTTATTTTCAATTAAATATTTTTTATAAGAAGATATATCATATTCTTCTATTGATTTTATACTTTTAATTGCTTTAAGATATTCTCTGATTAATTTAATTTCTCTAGGAAATCTTACAAATACGTTTATAGCATTAACATCTTTACCAAGATATTTCTTTTTGTGAAGTTTAGCATCTAAAACTTGAATAATTTTTTCATCAAATTCAAAGCTAATTTTTTTAATTTGATCTATTAATTCATTTAAATTTGCATCATCTTCTGGAATAACTAGAAAATTTGGTTTAAAACTTCTATCCAATACACAGATTTTCTTTCCAGTAATTGTTCTTCCAAATATTCTAATTGCTATGCCTTCTTTTCTTTCTATATAATCTATATCTACTGGGAAAAACTTAATTTCAATCATAACTATGTAGTTGTTAACAAAGTTTATAAGTGTTTTTAAGAGAAATCTTTCAAACTTTTATAATCAAGACAATTTAATTCTGGTTTGAAAATATAAGCATAAAAACTATCAAAATAACCACATCTAAAATGATCTATGTTTATTCCTGTTCTTTTGCTTAACATTAGAGCATAGAATAAAACTTGGGTAGCTGCATATTTTTCATTATGTGCCCTTGGTTTATAATCCCATATCCATATCTTTCCATCTTCAATTCTTAGAATATCAATATGGCCTGTTAAAGGCTTATCAGAATTATCAAAAAGGCCTTTGTAATTATCAATTTCTTCTCTTTTGATCCATATTGGGATTTCTACAGAAATAGTTTTATTATCATTTTCAAGCATAAACATTTGTACTCTCATATGGTTTGATTTGTATCTCTCTTTGTTTATTTCTAATCCGTGCCTTGCTAAATCAGAAACTTCATGTCCTGTAATTTGTGTTAATTTTAGGTTGTTTAATCCAAATTTGAGAGAAGAACTTCTTGGTCCTGAGTTAAAATAGTTATTTGGGCAATTACCAAACATTTTTTCTAAAAATCTTAGAAGAGAAGAGAAACCATTTGTTAATTCTTTACACTTTAGATTATGGGTGCCATAGAGGTAAAAACCTCCTTTATGTTCCAAAGAAATTTGTCTTATCACTCTTTTTCATTGTAAAGAAATTTTAACTATAATATAAGTGTTACGATTATAGTTAATTTTTTAAATTATCATTCTTGTATTTTAATAATATGGGAGTTAAATTACCAGGTATATTGCCTGTTAAGACAATATCATGGGATGATTTGAAAGGAAAAAGGATTGGAGTTGATTTTAGTAATTGCGTTTATCAATTTCTTAGTTCTATTAGACAAAGAGATGGCACACCTTTGATGGATTCTAAGGGAAAAGTAACAAGTCATTTGTCTGGGATATTTTATAGAAGTTTAAATTTAATGGGTAAAGGAATTAAACTTTGTTATGTCTTTGATGGAGTTCCTCCAAAATTGAAATATGGAACTCAGAAGAAAAGAAGAGAAAGAAAACAGATTGCTTATGAAAAATATACAAAAGCTAAAGAAGAAAAAGATGTAGCTTCTATGTACAAGTATTCTAAACAGGTTACTTACTTGACTGGTGAAATAATTGAGGAATCAAAAGAATTAATTAAAGCTTTGGGATTGCCTGTAATTCAAGCTCCTCAAGAATCAGATGCACAAGGTTCTTTTATGGCAGAAAGAAAGGATTTGTATGCATTTGCTAGTTCAGATCAAGATTGTTTATTACATGGTTGCCCAAGAGTAATTCCAAATTTAACTCTATCATTGACAAGAAATTTACCTGGCGGTAAATTTGTTTATATTAATCCTCACATTATTGGATTAAGGGATGTACTTAGACATTTGAAATTAAATAGGGATCAGTTAATTGTTCTTGGAATTTTAGTGGGTACTGATTATAACCCTAAAGGAGTTTTGGGAATCGGACCTAAGAAAGCATTAAATCTTGTTCAACAGTATAAAAATTTTGATAAGTTGTTTTCTGAATTAGAAACAGATTTTAATTGGAAACAGATTTATGCTATCTTTAAGTCTATGCCTGTTATGAGAAATTATAAATTAAAATGGAATAAAGTAGATGTAGAAGAAGTTAAAAAAATAATGGTTGAAAGACATGAATTTTCAGAAGAAAGAATAAATAAAGGTTTGAATAATTTATCTAAGATGAAAGAAAAAAAGTCTCAAGTAGGCTTGGATAAGTGGGTTTAAATGTCAAAATTAAAAGAGTTATTAAAAAATAAATTAAAAAAAGAGGAATTAGAATTAGTTCCAAGTTCTTTTGATGTTGTTGGAGATATAATAATTTTAGATTTAGATAAAAAGTTGAAGAAATATCAAAAATTAATATCTAAAACTTTGTTGGAAATGCATAAAAATATTAAAGTGATTGTTAAGAAGAAAGGAACCCATTATGGGAAATATAGATTACAAAAATATAAAATAATTGGTGGGGAAAGAAGAAAAGAGACTATCCATAAAGAAAGTAATGTTAAAATAAAATTAAATATTCAAACTTGTTATTTTTCTCCTAGATCTGGAACTGAAAGATTGAGGATTGCTTCTTTAGTTAAGACTAATGAGAAAATTTTAGTAATGTTTTCTGGTGTTAGTCCTTTTTCTTTAGTTATTTCTAAGAATTCTAAAGCTGGAGAAATTTATGATATTGAATTGAATAAAAAAGCTTGTAAATATGCTAAAGAAAATTTAAAATTAAATAAAATCTCAAATATAAAATTATTTTGCGGTGATGTTCGGAAGATTGTTCCTAAATTTGGTAAAAAATTTGATAGAATTTTAATGCCATTGCCTAAGGGAGCAAAAACTTATTTGAATTTAGCTTTGAAAATTATAAAACCAAAAGGAATAATTCATTTGTATATGTTTTTGCAAGAAGATGAAATTAAAAGAATAAAGTTGAAAGGTTTTAAAATTTTGAGGAGAATTAAATGTGGTCAATATTCTCCTAGATTGTATAGGGTATGCTTAGATATTCAGCCTTTGTAGAATCTTGCTATAAGGTAAACTTCTGTACTTCTTTTTTTAGAAGCTACTGGTTTGAATATTTTAACAAGTTTAAAATGCTTTTTCATGCTTCTTAGAATTTTGTTGCTGTTTTCACTTTGAAAAATTTTACAAACTAGATTGCCATTTTCTTTTAGATATAATATTGTCATTTCAAAAACTCTGCTAATTAATTTTGAAGATTTGAATTTGTCTATTTCTTTTATGCCTGTTATTTTTGGAGAAATATCACTTATGATTACATTAAACTTTCCTTTAATCTTTTTTAGAGTTTCATCTTTAAGAATATCACCTAAAATAAATTCAGCATTTTTTATTGGTTTTATTTCACTAATATCAATGCCTAGAACAGAAGCATTTAAGTTAAGAACGACTTGCATCCAACTTCCTGGAGCACAACCAATGTCTAATACTTTATCTTTTTCTTTGATAATATCATATTTTTTATTTATTTGAATTAATTTATATGCTGATCTTGCTCTGTAACCTTCTTTTCTGGCTTTAAATGCGAATTTGTCTTTCATTTAAAATTCTAATTTCTTTTTGATTTTTACAGAACTAGGAGCTTCTCCACCATGCCAACTTATTTTTGGTCTTACTCTCATTGGATATATTCTTTCTGAATTATCGTCTAGGATTATTGCACTACCTTTTAATCTTGGTAAATCATTTAGGTATTTTTGTAAATCTGATATTAGATAAGTTTGCATCATACTATTTAATGCTTCAATATCTGGTTTGGCAGTTATTCTGTGGCTTATAACAAGATCACTTTGAGTCATAACATCCCTATGAATTTCTCCTGGTTGTTGTGTAGCTAGTATTAAAGAAATTCCTGGTTGTCTACCTTCTCTTAATAATTGAATTAAAGCATCTGTGGCTGGAGTTTTTCCTTCTTTTGGAAGTAATTCATGTGCTTCATCTATCATTAGCCATACTAAAGGCATTTCTTTTTTCTTTTTTTCTTCTTGAGTAAAAAATCTTGTTCCTTCTTTTATTGCTTTAACTTCTTCGACTTTTCTTGCAGTAAGTCTTTCAATAAGCAATTTTCTACCTATTAGGCCAATAACTAGACCTTTGATACTCCAACTTCCTGAAATATGGGTATAACAACTAACATCTAATATGCTTATCTTACCCCTTTTTATTATGTCTTTAATTTCAGTACCTTTTGAATCAAATAAGCCCCAAGCTTTTGCCGCCATAAATCTGTTTTCTGCAGCAGCTTTTGTTTGTTTATCAGATCTTTTATCTTTTTTTATTGCATTTATTATATCTTTAATAGAATAATCTCCTTTTAAGTTTTCTAATATTCTTTCTAAAAGAATTCCAGTGGAGTCAGTTAATTTAATTTCAAAAGCATTGCACCAATCACCAGTATTTAGTTCACTGGTTTTTATAGAGAAACTATAATCTGTAGGAATTCCTCTTTTTTTATGTTCTTTGTAAAATCCAGATGGAGTGTAAATATCAACATCTAAAGCTTCTGGTTTTAGATTCCAGCTTCCTAGTAAATCTTTTTCCCTTTCATTAGGATATTTCATTGTCCAGAATATTCCCATTGTATCTAAAATTAAAACTGCTAAATTTTTTGAAACTTCTTTTGGTAGCTTAACCATTTCTTCAGCTATAACTGAGAGAGAATAAGATTTTCCTGAGCCTCTTTTTCCAGAAATAAGGATGACATGGCTTTTAGCAATATCTAGTAAGATTCTATTGGACAAGCTAGTAGTTTGGCCCATCTTGACATAACTTTTGCCTAAAAGAACAACCCCTTTTTTACCAAATTTTTTTCTGTCTGATTCGTTTCTTCCGACTATTATATCATATGGCATTATTTGGACTAACCATTTTAAAATATATTAAACTTTCTTTTAAAATAAAAAGAAAAAGTTTATTCTATAATCTCGATTTTTCCAAGTTTGCCTGCAGTAAGTTGTTTTTCCCCTTGAAACTCGTTTACATAGCCATTAGTTATCTTAATTTTGCTACCTACTTTTACTTTGTCTATATCGTCGTTCCATAATGTTAATTTCATTTCTCCAGAGTCATCTTTAATGGTAGCATTTGCAACTCTTCCTTCTTTTCCGAATTTGTTGAAAGTTCTTGGTTCATCTATACTTACAACTTCTGCTTCGATATCAACTTTCCCTTGTCTAGGTTCTAATTCTGATATTTTCATTTTTACGATTAACTGGTTTTTTTATGAGACTATTTAAATCTTTTTATAATCTATTAATTTCATCTATACTTAATCCTAATTCTTTTTGAATTTCTTTATTGTTTTTGATAACTGTTCCTAAATATTTTAATTCATTCATTGCTTTATTTGAAGAAATATGAATATGTTTAGCTAATTTTTTAGCAATTTCTTTTTTCTTAGCATTTTTCTGTTTGTAAATCCAGTATTTTAGAATTCTTTGTCCTCTTTTGTAACTATTAAATTTATCACTTTCATGAGGTTTTGCTAAAGCAACTCCGTTAGTTAATAAGTCTCTTATATACACTAAGAAACGCCAATATTGTCTTTTTCTTATTCTAGATCTGAAGATATCTGCTTTACTTAATGCATTAAAAGCTGTAGCTAGAGCTTCTCCTTTGTATTCTCTTGGTAAATTTTCTTCTAGCCATAACAATAATTCATCATAATCTACGTCTAGTTTATCAGCAATATTATTTACATTTCTTTTATTAAAAATAGTTCTTAAAACTTTGAATATATCTTCTTTTTTTTCACGTTCACTATAGTATAAATCATTAATTTCTTTTTTCCCTATGGCATTAACTTGTAAATCATTTATTGCTGCCCTTAGATCACCTTTACTTTGTTTAGCTATTTCTAATAATAGATCTTCTTTGCAATTTATTCCTTCTTGATTTAAAATTTTTTTAAGAACTTCTAGAATATTATAAATTTCTATATCTTCAAATTCTATTAATCTACATTTTCTTCTTATTGAGCTTAATTTAGAATTATAGGGGTTGTTTGCTGTTAGTATAATTGATGTTTGACTTTTTTTAATTATGTTTAAAATTGTGGTTGCACCACCTCTATCAATACCAGTTAAAGCATCAACTTCATCGATTAATAGAATTTTTCCTGTTTTGAATAAACTTCTTTGTTGAGAAGCATGCCCAATTATAAGATCTACATTATTTTTATTTCTAAGATCTGTTGCATTTATTTCAACAATTTCATAATTTAAGTCATTAGCAAGAGCATAAATGGTAGAAGTTTTTCCTACCCCAGTGTTTCCGTGAATAATTAATGTTTTTTTTTCTAAAACTGATTGTTTTAACTGCATTAATTTACTTGGAGATATTTTTACTTCTTTTGTAGTTCGAGGTTTGTATTTTTCTACCCAGCTCATTTTAATAAAGAAACTGAAGCTAATAAACTTTCAAGTTGAATAAACTCATCTGAACCTTCAACTATTCTAAATTCTGTTTCACCACATTTTTCAATGATTTTCATTTTATTATTGTCGTCAATATCTAAATTCCAAATTTCTCTTTGAATTTGTTTAATAATATCTATTCCGCTGAGTCCGTGTTTTAACATTGTATCTAATAATAAATCTCTGGATCTGATAAAATTACCGCTAATTGCATTTTCCATAACACTCTTGATTTCTTTTGGTCTTGCAGCACTGATTATATCATAAATTAATTTTTCATCAATTTTATTGCTAATAGCAGCACAACTTTGTAATACATTTTCAACTCTTCTTATATCTCCATTGGAATTATCATAAAGTGCTTTTATTGCAGCTTCATTAATGTTTAATTTTTCTTCTTTTGAAATATGATCTATTATTTCTCTAATAGCTTTTTCTTCTAATGGTCTAAATTTAAAAATAGCACACCTTGATTGTATTGGATCTATTAATTTTGAAGAATAATTACAGCTTAAAATAAATCTTGCTGTATTACTATAGAGTTCCATTGTTCTTCTTAGAGCTTGTTGAGCATCTCTGGTTAGAGCATCACATTCATCTAAGTAGATTATTTTTGGTATGTTAACATTGATTGATTTGGTTCTTGCAAAATCTTTTACTTTATTTCTAATAACATCTATGCCACGTTCATCAGAAGCATTAGTTTCTATAAAATTCTCTCTCCAAGCATCTCCAAATAATTCTTTTATAATTATTAAAGCTAAAGTTGTTTTTCCACAGCCAGCAGGTCCAGCAAATAACATGTGAGGGATGTTTTTAGATTTAACAAAAGCTTTTGTTCTTTCAACTATCTTTTCTTGTCCTTTGAATTCTTCGAAATTTTTTGGCCTATATTTTTCTGTCCAAATTTGCATAAAAAGAAAATCAATTACATATATATAAAAAGATTTATGTGTGGGGTTATATAAGATAAAAACACTTATAAAAAACATAAAATTAATAAATATACCCTACAGTATAAGCTTAAAATGTATGATCATCAGAAGATTGAATTAGAGATATTAGATTTTTGGAAGAAACATAAGATTTTTGATAAACTTAGAAAGAGGAATAAAGGCAAAAAGAGGTGGAGTTTTATTGATGGTCCTATTACTGCTAATAATCCTATGGGAGTTCATCATGCTTGGGGTAGAACCTATAAGGATTTATTTCACAGATTCAAAGCAATGAATGGTTTTGATGCAAGATATCAAAATGGTTTTGATAGTCAGGGATTATGGGTTGAAAGAGAAGAAGAAAAAGAGTTGGGGTTAAATAGTAAAGAAGATATAGAGAAATTTGGAATTAAAAAATTTGTTGAGTCTTGTAAAAAACGAGTAGAAAAATTTTCTAAAGTTCAAACAAACCAATCAATAAGATTAGGTTATTGGATGGATTGGAATAATTCTTATTTTACTATGACTGATACTAATAATTTGCATAATTGGTATTTATTAAAAAAATATTTTGATAAAGGTTTGTTGTATAAAGGACATGATGTAGTTCCTTGGTGTTGGAGATGTGGGACTGCTAGTTCAAAGCATGATATTGTAACAGAAGGTTATAAGGAAGTTTCTCATAAATCTTTGTTTATGCAATTTCCTGTTAAAGGAAGAAAAAATGAATATTTCTTAATTTTTACAACAACTCCTTGGACTGTTCCTGCAGATGTTGTTATTGCTGTTAATGAGAAAGTAAATTATGTGAAAGTTAAACAAGGAGATAATTATTATTGGTTAGCTGAAAAAAGAGTAAATGAACTTAAAGGAGACTATAAGATAATTGAGAAGAAAAAAGGTAAGGCATTAAATGATTTGAAATATGAAATGCCGTATAAAGATTTACCACAACAAAAAGATTCTCCACATAAAATTGTTTTATGGAAATTAGCTTCTGAAGAAGAAGGAACTGGTTTTGTCCATGTAGCTCCAGGATGTGGAGCAGAAGATTGTGATTTAGGAAAAAAATTGAAATTGCCTGCTATTGCTCCCTTAGATGGAGCCGGATTTTATAAAAGTAATTATGGAGAATTTAGTAATAAAAAATATTCTGAAGTTAATAAAATGGTTTTGGAGGATTTAGAAGATAGAGGTTTTGTTTACAAGATTGAATCTTATACACATAGGTATCCACATTGTTGGAGATGCGGTAAAGAACTTGTTTTTAGGTTAGTTGATGAATGGTATATCAAATGTAATGAAATAAGAAGCAAGTTGATAAAAGAAAATAAAAAAATTAGGTGGTTCCCAGGATATGGTAAAGTAAGGCAAAAAGATTGGTTTGAAGCCATGAGTGATTGGTTAATATCAAGAAAAAGATATTATGGGTTGCCTTTACCAATATGGGAATGTAAATGTGGAAAAGTAGAAGTTTTTGGAAGTTTAAAAGAATTAAGAGAAAAAGCAGTAGATAAGAAAAAAGTAGATAATCTCAAAGAAATTCATAGACCTTGGGTAGATGAGATTAAAATTAAGTGTTCTAAATGTGGAAAAGAAGTTGAGAGAATAAAGGATGTTGGTGATGCTTGGCTTGATGCTGGTATTGTTTCTTTTTCTACGATGGGTCCTTATTTGAAAAATAAGAAAGAATGGGGAAAATGGTTCCCAGCAGATTTAATTTCTGAGAATATGCCTGGACAATATAGGGGATGGTTTAATGCGTTGTTTTGGGCTTCAGTTACACTTACTGGAAAAGCTCCATTTAAATCTGTTTTTGGTTATGAAACTTTGAAAGATGAAAAAGGAGAAGAAATGCATAAGAGTAAAGGAAATACAATCTGGTTTGATGATGCTGTTGAAAAAATTGGTGCAGACCCAATAAGGTTACTTTATTGTTTACAAAATCCTGGTTTGGAACTTAAATTTGGATTTAATGTTGTTAAGGAGCCTACAAATAACATAAATATTTTGTACAACATGAGTAAATTAATTGAGAAATCAAAAGTTTCCCAAAAATATAAGATAGAAGATAAATGGATATTATGTAAATTAAATTCATTAATTAGTTTGGTTACAGAAGAGATTGAAAATTTACATCCCCATTTGGCTACAAATGCTTTACAAAATTTTTGGTTAAATGATTTAAGTAGAGGATATATTCAATTTATAAGAAATAGGATTGCTGAAGGTGATAAAACGGCATTAAATGTTTTGTCTGAAGTTTATATTAATTTAATAAAACTATCAGGACCTGTAATACCTTTTATAACTGAGAAAATTTATCAAGATTTGAAAACTAAATTAAAATTAAAAAAAGAAAGTTTATTTCTTGAATCTTGGCCAAAAGCAAATAAAAAGTTAATAAATAAAAAACTGGAAAAAGATTTTGAATTATTTAAAAAAATAATACAAGATATTTCATCTAAACGAGAAAAAGTACAAATTGGTAATAGATGGCCACTTTCTAAAGCTGTAGTTGCTGTGGAGAAACCAGAATCTTTGAAGAGATTAAAATCTTTATTGGAGAAACAAACTAATGTTAAAGAAATAAAATTCAAGAGAGGTAAGAGATTATCTGTTAAATTAGATACAAAATTAACCAAGAAATTAGAGCAAGAAGGCTTTGCTAGGGAGTTAATGCGTTTTGTTCAATCATCTAGGAAAAAAGCTGGTTTAGATAAAAAAGATAAGATTTCTTTAGTAGTAAAAACTTCTTATAATCTAAGTAAATGGAAGGATGAAATTAAGAAAAAAGTAGGGGCAAAAACAATAAAATTTGCTGTTTCAAAGAAGAAATATAAGCATGAATTAAAGACTTCTATTAAAGGAAAAGAATTTGAAATTTATTTTGACCTTACAAAGTAAGGATTACACCCTTTATAAATATGTTTATATAGTTTTCTATCGTTTATTCTTAAAAGTAAGGAGTTACTCTAATGAAGAAAGAAACTAAAGTTGTTAAGAAAGAAACTAAAGTTGTTAAGAAAGAAACTAAAGTTGT
>SDBV01002440.1_pt1 | contig 27793 bp, 22 predicted proteins | sample 2277081 | NCBI WGS metagenome assembly SDBV01 (sample SAMN10402039, study PRJNA504765) | marine sediment metagenome | isolation source: marine sediment core GS10_PC15, 223 cmbsf | place: Arctic Ocean: Southern Knipovich Ridge | collected 2010 | reverse complement strand
CTGTAGGGTCTTTATTTATAATGGTGGGCCGCGAGGGGATCGAACCCCCGACCTTGTGATTAAGAGTCACCTGCTCTACCAACTGAGCTAGCGGCCCGCAGGGGAAATAAAAATGGAGCGGGAGACGGGATTTGAACCCGCGACGTCAACCTTGGCAAGGTTGCACTCTACCACTGAGTTACTCCCGCTCGAAATTGGACTTGCAAATATTATCACATGGGAATAGCAGTGTCAAGAAATGGGCCGGGCGCAGTTGGTTGTTGAAGCCGGAAGATGGGCTGCGAATACAGGCACCTTCCGGGCATTCATTTCGAGATATTCAATGAATCTTTGACCTATCGTACTGAATTGCTTCTGGGATTTTCGAGCAGGTCGCAGAGTTCGTTTATGTTTTGAATAATAGCGGCCCTTGCTTGGCTTTCTTGGGCAAAATACCCGTCGAGGAAACTGTGGTTCATTGGGAACAGGAACCCGGAATCGAAGGAGTCTGTTGGGCCTTCGCGTTCTCCGGCTAGTTGTCTAATTTTGTCCAGGGCGTTGCTCACTCGTCGTGAAACGACGGGCATGCTTTTTGCGGGGCTTCCGACTTCTACGACGGCTACGGAGTCTGCGTAGTCTCCGACTGCATCGGATGTAAGCGCGTCAATCGCCGAAGCGGCAAATAGGTTGCCTTGTGAGTGGGCGAGTACGACGACTTTTTTGCCTTTCCGGATCTCATATTCTATTTGGTCGGTCAGTGCGGTTACGTTCGGCCACTCGAAAGCATCGGTCAAGTCGTATACCCAGCTCTCTATGAAGTCGCCGCTGGCCAGGGACAAATCTATTGTTCCCAAAGCGGTTGTGCAGTTTATACTGGCTTCGCTTCTGCTGAGGGGCATTGTGGAGAACGGCATTACGGCGGTTGGGCAGACCGTGCCTTCAAAGAGTTCGCTCTGTGCGTTTACTGCCGGGCCGCTGTATAAGCCCAAGACTTTCAGGTCGGTGTAGGGTAACAATGCTTCGCGTACATGGAAGAGGCTTATAAGGAATGAAATGTAGTCGTGACTGAGGCCATTTGTGAATATGACGGTGCAGGGGGCGTTTTTTTCTACCCCCATCAGCCAATCGGGGTCCACGAGTCTTCCGTTTGCCTTATCTGAGAATTCGAGCCAACTGAAGTAATCGAGCATTGTGAGCAGTGACTGGCCGAGCGCTGCATCGACTCCGCGCGTCGCATTGGACAGGCCGTTGTTTTTGACGCGTCTGGCGAGGGTAATGTGGAACTCGCGCAATTCGTCTTCCGCGGTTTCCCCTGAATTGAGCAAGTCGGCGAGTGGTCTTGCAAAAGAGCCAATGTTGAACCTGTCTTGTCCGTCCGGCTTCCCGTTCAAATCTTCGTCGGCCGTTAATGGGTCGCTTAGGAAGGTCAGCTCGTCTCCGTCGCTTATGCCGTCTCCATCGGAATCAGGGAAGAAAACCTGAGTTTCTGACGCAGCCTCTTCGAAGTCGGACAGGCCGTCCCAATCGATATCGGAGGGTGCGCGTTCTACGGTGGAATCCGCCAGAATTTGCACGGTCTTTGGCACGACGCCATTGGCGGCGATTTTAATGCTTGCCACATTTGCGCCGAAGTTGAGGTGTGATCTAAGAATTCTTGTTGTTACTTCAACTTCGTCCGCAGGGCCGGTTGATGAGCCGGAAACGGGATCGACCAGGATCCAGTTTGTGCTGGGTTTAATCGTGAACGTGGACAAAACCGTTGGCACGTCGTTCTTTGCCACTGTGAATGTATCGAGCGTCTCTGTTGTTCCGAAGTCCAATACCTCATCGGATATCAGTAGCGCGAGAATCTCGTTGATATCTGGACAGCCTACAAGCAGGCAACAGAAAACACCTACTACTACAACTAGACCAACGCCTTTTGCGCGCTTCATGGCAATTCCCTCCAGATTTATCCTGACACACCCCGCCGATGGGAAGACAGCCCCCGGCACTCATTTTAACAACAGTATAGGAGGCGAAATGCGTTGATTTCAAATCGGGTACCGGTTAGGTCAGATTTATATGTCACATGCCGGCCCTTAATACGATATAATATGCGCAAGATGTTGCAACATTTGCCGTGTTCTTTTTCAAGGCGGAGTGGGAGGTTTTCGTGATCGACGTGATAAAGTGGGGGATTTTAGGGACGGGAAACATAGCGGGAAAATTTGCGACGGGCCTTAAGGCGTTGCCTGACGCGCAACTTGTGGCCGTTGGTTCGCGTTCTCAGAGTACGGCGGACGCTTTTGGCGATGAGTTCGATGTTCCTGAGCGATACAGCAGTTATGAAGGACTGGCCGGTGCTGATAGTGTTGATGTCGTTTATGTTTCAACACCGCATGTTTTTCATAAAGATAACTCGATTCTTTGTCTAAAAGCAGGGAAAGCCGTGCTGTGTGAGAAACCCTTCGCAATTAATGCGTCTGAAGTCCGCGACATTGTGAAGGTTGCTCGCGAGCAGCGATGTTTTCTAATGGAGGCTATGTGGACGCGCTTTATTCCTGCTACAGTCAGGTTGCGCGAGTGGCTGAAGGAGGGAGTCATTGGCGATCTGCGTATGTTTCAGGGGTCTTTTGGTTTTCGCGCTCAATGGAATCCTGAAAGTCGATTGCTTGATCCTGCGCTTGGCGGTGGAGCTTTGTTGGACCTCGGCGTGTACCCGATATCTTTTGCCTCGATGTTGTTCGGCGCTCAGCCTGCCGACATATGTTCTCAGGTGCTTATAGGCGAAACGGGCGTGGATGAACAATCGGCTTTCGTTTTTAAGTATGACGGCGGTGGTCTGGCGTCCCTGGCCTGTGGCATTCAAGCGCAAACCCCGACGGATGGTTTTATTATGGGTTCGGAGGCAATGATCAAGGTGCATGGTCCGTTTTGGCGTAGCGAATGCCTTAGCCTTTCGGTACATGGCAAGAATGACACCGTGTTGAACATCCCGCATGAAAGCAACGGTTATAACTATCAAGCCGCAGCGGTAATGGAATGTCTTAGGCATGGAAAGCTTGAATGCGGTATCATGCCTCTGGATGAGTCCATTGCTATTTTGGAAACTATGGATAGAGTCAGATCGCAGTGGGGCATGAAATATCCAAGCGAAGCGTAGTGTTTTTCATATAGCTTCGATTATCTTGAAGGCATCCGGGCGCTGTGTTAAACTTTGCCGAAAAATCGGGGCATACAAATTGAAGATGGACCAATGATAACGCGCGTTCAACTTAGTTTAGGCAGCAATATCGGAAACCGTGCCGGGAACCTGTTCGAGGCCCAAAGCCATTTGGCTGGCCACGTGGGGGTTGAGCTGATCGCTGTGTCGAGCCTTTACGAGACGGAGCCTTTGGGCAAGACGGATCAGCCTGATTTTCTCAATATGGCTGTGGAAATCGCGACTAAGCTGCAACCGACTGAGCTTCTTGGCGTAGTGAAAGAGATAGAAGTGTTGCTTGGAAGGTCAGACGAAGGACGTTGGGGGCCTCGAATAATCGATATTGATATTGTTCTGTGGGGGGATCTGGAGATCGATTCTGATATATTGACGATCCCTCATAAAGATTTTCGTAGGCGGGCCTTCGTGCTCAGGCCGTTGGCAGAGATATCCCCTGATGCCGTTGATCCTGTTACGGGAATGACGGTTGAGCATTTGGCCGAGCAGCCCGGCGTGGGAGGGCGTGTCAGAATTCTCCCAAGAAGCGACAGCATGGCGCGTGCCTGATCAGTATTTGATCCCAGTTTGCGCGTGTATCCAGGAGAAGAATTGATGGGACGTATTAGAACAACTACTCTTAGGAAAAAGAAGAAAGACGGTGAGAAAATCACTGCGCTTACTGCGTACGATTATCCAACGGCTAAACTCATGGATGAGGCAGGCATAGACATCGTTCTTGTTGGCGACTCTGTGGGGTACACGTTGCAGGGGCATGATGACGCGCTGAGCGTCACGATGGATATGATGCTGTATCACACGCGCCTGGTGTCCAGTGCGGTTGAGCACGCGATGGTTGTTGGCGATATGCCTTTTCTTTCGTACCAGATCAGTCCTCGGGAAGCAGTTCGTAATGCTGGCCGTTTTGTTGCGGAAAGCGGTGCGAACGCAGTCAAGCTCGAAAAGGGAGTCGACAAATTCGGGGATGCGATAAAAGCGATAATCGACACTGGTATCCCGGTCATGGGACACATAGGCCTGACGCCGCAATCGGTGAACCAAATTGGTGGGCACAAGGTGTTTGGACGAAGTGCTGAGGCCGCTGAACTGCTTATGGAAGAGGCGCAGGGTCTTGAGGAGGCCGGTTGTTTTGCGATTGTACTTGAAACGGTGGTGGCCGAAGTTGCGAGCCGTATTTCTGAGTCGTTGAAGGTGCCTACGATAGGGATTGGTTCTGGCGCTGGCTGCGACGGGCAGGTCCTTGTCGTACACGATATGTTCGGAATGGGGCTTGAAACTAAATTCTCAAAAGTGTACGCGGATTTTAAGACGCAAATGCGCGAGAGTTTTGAGGCGTATATCAAAGAGGTGAGAGGCGGCGTGTTTCCAGGCGAGGAGCACGAGTTCAAATGAGGATTGTCGAGCGTCCCTCGGAAATTCGCCGGTGGAGTTTGGAGCAGAAGTGCGCCGGCAAGACCATCGGTTTTGTGCCGACTATGGGTGCGCTGCACGAGGGGCATGCCAGCCTTATGCGTGCCGCGGCCGCCGAAAACGACGTATCCGTGGCCAGCATATATGTGAATCCGGCGCAGTTCGCTCCGAATGAGGACCTGGACAAGTATCCTCGGACTTTCGAGGCGGATTGCGAGCTTGCTGAGAAACTTGGCCAGAACGTGGTGTATGCGCCGCGCAATGAAGACATGTATCAGGAAGGCTACGCCACCTACGTCGACGTGGAGAGACTCACCAAAGGCCTGTGCGGCGCGTCTCGTCCGGCGCATTTCAGGGGTGTTACAACGATAGTGGCTAAACTGCTTAATGCGGTGCTGCCAGACAAAGCGTATTTTGGTCAGAAGGACGCTCAGCAGTGCGCGGTAATCAAGCGCATGGCGCGGGATCTCGATATGGGTGTGGAAATTGTCGAGATGCCCATTATTCGTGAACCGGACGGCCTTGCAATGAGTTCGAGGAACGTCCATTTGAACGCCGAACAGCGCCAGCGCGCGTTGTGCCTGTCCAAATCCTTGTTTCAGGCCATGGACGCCTTGGAATCGGGCGAGCGGGACGTTGGCCGGATAGTGTCGATTGTGCGTGAAGGAATGTCTGCTGTGGACATAGATTATGTCGAGGTTGTAGACGCATACGAGATCACGCCATTGGAACGAATTGCGGGAGTTGTGCTGCTTGCGGTTGCGGCGCGTCTGGGCGACGTTCGTTTGATAGACAATATAAAGTTTGTCGTTCCTGAATAGCGATTAGATAAGGGAACTGTTCTCGTATTACCGCTTAACAAGCTTCCATGCACTCCGCAAAAATTTGTTCCTAATTCCGGGACAGGCTACTAAATAGACTCTTGCAGCCATTTCAGACAAGGCGGACACGCTTCGTGGTCTCGATCACTTCCAGGCCACAAATATCCCCTTTATTTAATAGATTAAGCAGATTCGCGGACAACCTGCCGAACGAAACGATTCTTTCTGATATTATCGAAACTGCATCTAAAAGTTACTCTATTTAGTAGCCTGTCCCGGAAATAGAAATAGGAAGCTGTGGCGACTGCAGCCTGCTGTGATTGGTTGAGCGGTAATGCGGAATCAGAAGCCCTGGATAATCCGTCTAGTACTCGGGATCGGCTTTGTCATCCTTTTCAGGTTCATTGTCGCCTTCAGAAAGGACGCTGAATGAGGTGTCTTCAACGGATTCGTCTTCTGAAGTGTCTTCATGATGGTCGTCGCCGCTTTCATCCGTCTTGTCATCGACCAAAGGTTCCAGAGCATAAGGTACGTCCTGTTCGATTTCCTCTGGTTCAGTGGCGCCCACTTCCGGTTCTGGGGTTTCGTCAACATCAGTTTCCGGCTCGTGTTCCTCGACGGGTTCTGGCTCTACTTCGACGGGTTCTGGCTCTACCTCGACGGGTTTTGGTACTGAACCTTTGCGTAATACGATGTCGCTGACGTTTAGGGTGACGCCAGTTACTTCCCGTACGCCGAGAATGTTTTTGGCCGTTTCCCTGCTGTAGTTTGTGACCTTGTCTGAAATTTGGCGGACGGAAGTGCCTGGTTCCTTGACAAGGACTACGTTTGCCGTTACCTGCACGCGTTGTCCGTCTTCAGAGGGTGTGATGCTAACGGCAATTCTCTTTACTTCCGGCATCTTGCCGATTACGCGCGACATGCTTGCTTCTATTGGATCCAATTGTATGATTTGTTCGCCGTGGGTACCAATGAATGTAATGGTTTTTTTCTTTCGGCCTTTTCCGCACGGAAGCAAGCCCACAAGACCTATTAGCCCCGCGATTACGCCGACCACGACCCTCATTATCCATCTGTAGTTTGAGGAGGGGGTGTATTCGGCGACTATTGTGTACAACTCACTGGAAGGGCGATATATTAGCGCGCATCCGGCAAGTAGAATGCCCAAACAAAGAAGCTTCATGATAATCGTTTGCAGGGTTTTCATTTGTCATAGCCCCTTTCTGCATTGTTGCCCAAGAGTCTCTTTGATAAATGCTACCGATTGCGCCTGTCAAGCAGACTTTGTTCTACACGTAATCGTCTATGAGGTCCGGTGCGATATCGCCGCGCCTAAATCTGTCGCTACGGATAATTCGCGCACACAACTTAGCGGTGTTTTTCACGCCTTCCGTAGTGAATTCCTCTAATGCTCCCGAGAGGCGTTCAATTGCCTGATCTCTGTCTCTACCTCTGGCAATAACTTTTGCCATCAGGGAATCGTAATACATAGGAACAGTGTAACCCGGGAAAATGTGTGTGTCCACTCTAATTCCTATCCCGCCGGGTATGTGACACCGTGATATGGTGCCGGGACTCGGGGCGAAATTCTTTTCCGGGTCTTCTGCGTAGACCCTTGCTTCAATTGCGGCGCCTTTGGGACGCACCGAGTTGTATCCCATGTGCTCGCCTGATGCTATTCTTATTTGTTCCATAACGAGGTCTATGTCGGTTACCTCTTCAGTAACGGGGTGCTCGACCTGAATTCTGGCGTTGAATTCGATGAAATAGAACTGGTTGTCATTTGTCAGCAGGAACTCCGCCGTGCCAGCGTTTGTGTAATCGATAGCTTTGGCGGTTTTTATTGCGGCGCGCGACATTTTTGCGCGTAACATTTTGCTCAGTCCAGTAGACGGTGTTTCTTCAATTAGCTTTTGGTGCCTTCTCTGGATACTGCACTCCCTTTCGCCGAAAGAGAGGACTTTGCCGTGTTGGTCCGCCAGGATTTGGAATTCAACATGGCGGGCGTTTTCTATGAATTTCTCCAAATATACGCCTTCGTCGCCAAATGCTGCTTTGGCCTCGGCGGAGGCCATGGAAAGGGCGTTCTTCAAGGTTACATCGTTGTGCGCTATTCGCATTCCTTTGCCGCCGCCACCCGCTGATGCTTTGACCAATACAGGAAACCCGATTTCTTTTGCAATTGCAATGGCCTCATCGGGATTTGTCACAAGACCTTCGCTGCCAGGAACGACCGGGATCCCTGCTGCCTTGACGACCTCGCGGCATTTTGCTTTGTCGCCGCTCAGGGAGATTGCTTTTGGTGTTGGGCCTATGAATCCAATGTTGCACTCGTGACAGATTTCGGCAAACTTTGCATTTTCAGCCAGAAAACCGTATCCGGGGTGAATTGCCTGTGCGTCGCAGACTTCGGCCGCGGCGATGAGATTGGGAATCATAAGGTAACTATCGGCTGCCTGTGGCGGACCGATGCAAATGCTTTCATCGGCGATGCGAGTGTGCAGACTGTCTTTGTCGGCTTGCGAGTAAACCGCAATGGAGGTTATGCCCGCTTCGCGGCAAGCTCGAATAATGCGAACGGCAATTTCGCCTCTGTTAGCTATTAGGATACGACGAATCATGGGCATATCAAGGGTCACTCACTTGGCCGGACAGCAAACAACGGCTGTCCGAATTCGACGGGTTCGGCATTTTCAACCAATATTTTTTCAATTACGCCCGCAGCTTTTGCCGTGACCTCGTTCATCAGTTTCATAGCTTCAACTATGCACACGGTTTGGCCCTCTTCAACAGTGTCGCCAACATGTACAAAGAGCGGATCGCCGGGAGCAGGCGCGCTGTAGAAGGTTCCTACCATTGGTGAATCAATGGTGTCGAGCCCTTCTTCAGGCGCAGGGGTGGCCGCGCTTTCAGTTGTGGGGATGGCTGCATCCACTGCAATTGGGGCGGCCTGAACAACGGGGGCCGCGCCGACATGTATTGATGTGGGCGGCACGGCGGTCCCTGTTTCCGGCTTCTTGAGCCTCAGGCGCAGTCCGTCCTCTTCAAACTCAATTTCTGCGAGTTCTGAACTTTGCAGAATCTCAATCATTTCTTTAAGTTTTTGGATATCCACGAAAAAGATCTCCGATAAATCTAATGTTCACTTTGGCCTGCCGGGTCAGTTGACCCGTTCAATGTAATCACCGGTCCTGGTATCAATCTTTAAAAGGTCGCCCTCATTAATAAAAAGCGGGACTTGAATATTGACCCCAGTTTCAAGGGTGGCTGGCTTGGTGGCGCCGGACGAACGGTCGCCTTGTACGCCTGGGTCGGATTTAGCAACCTTTAGTTGAACGTGCAAAGGCGTCTCGACAATTAATACGTTGCCTTTGTAGAACATCAAGGTGACTTCACCATTCTCCTTCAGCCAGTTTTTCTTGTCACCGACCAACTCAGCGCTGACTTCTATTTGCTCGTAGGTCTTAGGGTGCATGAAATGGAAGAAGTCGGCGTCCGAATACAAGAACTGGTAGGTTTCGCCCTCGACGCGGGCCTCTTCCATCTTTTCGCCCGCCCTGAAGGTTTTTTCAAGAACGCGGCCTGTAAGGACATTTTTGAACTTTGTCCTTACGAACGCACCGCCCTTGCCTGGCTTTACGTGCTGAAATTCAACTATTTCCATCAGATCATTGCCCAGAACGACAACCATGCCGTTTCTGAAATCCGCTGTCGAAATCATATTCCTAAAACCTTCAACTCCGTTGGAGTAGTGCTCAGAACTTCGCACCCATTTTCGGTTACGTGGACCAATTCCTCAATTCTCACGCCACCACGTCCCGGAATATATATCCCGGGTTCCACCGTAAGGACCATGCCATCTTCGAGCACGGTATCGGACTCGGGGTTTAAGCGTGGAAATTCATGCACTTCTATGCCCACACCATGGCCTAAACCGTGGCCGAAGTGTTCCCCGTATCCGGCATCCACAATGATGCTCCTAGCGGCCGAATCGACCTCTCGACAGCTTTTGCCAGCGGCTAACAGTTCGAGCGCCAGCCTTTGGGCCGTCAACGTAAGGTCGTATATTTCTTCAAACCATGTACCCGGGATCGTACCGTATACGTATGTCCGAGTCAAGTCGGAGCAGTATCCGTCCATCTTGCACCCGAAATCCATAAGCACGATATCGCCCTGTTTGAGTGCCACGTCGCCTGGATGGCCATGGGGCAGGCTGCTGCGCGCCCCAAACAGTATAATTGTGTCAAACGAAGCTCCAGAGGCCCCTTGTTTCTTAAATTCATACTCGAAGCGGGCTGCAAGTTCCCTTTCGGTAATTCCCTCGCATACTCCGCTGATGACGTCTTGCAAAACATTTTCGGCCAGTGCGGAGGCGGAACGTATCTTCTCGATCTCATCCGGGTCTTTTATGGCGCGCAGGGTTTGCACAAGTTTGGAAGCGTCCTCGATATGGCCTGAATAGGCTTTCTTGACTGCGTTTAGCTCGGCTATGGTTGTCACGGTTTCATCGAGCCCTGCGCGTTCTACGTTGAGGTCCGACAGGTATTCCCCGATACGTTCGGCAAGTGAGCCCCTTGCTTCTTTGACCTCGAAATTGGCCATGAGGCTGTCGCTTTTCGCGGCTTCGCGCACGTTTTCGATATACCTGAAATCGCAAAGAAACAGCGCCTCAGTGGACGTGACAAGCAACGCGGACTCAGTGCCTGTGAAACCGGTGAGGTACTGGTTTGTTGGAGGGGCCATGCTTGCAAAGGCATCGCAACCGGCTTTTTCCAGTCCTTCCCTCAGTTTTGCGAGTCTGTTTGTCATTTGTTTTACAGTTCACTTGCGGCCAACAGGGCGAGGCGGTAACTGTTTATGCCAAAACCTGAAATCTGGCCTACTGCCACAGGCGCAACGAACGAAGTAGAGCGAAATTCTTCCCTTGCATGAATGTTGGACAGGTGTACTTCTATCGTTTTGACTCCCACAGCCGCGACGGCATCTCCCAGTGCGATGCTTGTGTGAGTGTATGCGGCTGGGTTTATTATTAGTACGTCGGCCCACTGCCCCTTTTCCTGGATTGCTGTGACGAGGTCTCCTTCGGAGTTTGATTGGTATGTCTCAAGTTCGATCCCGAGTTTTTCCGCCTCTTTGGACAGCATATCGTTTATGTCTTGGAGCGTGTCCTTTCCGTAGATGTCAGGTTCACGCTGGCCCAAGAGGTTTAGGTTAGGGCCATGTAATACGGCTACTTTCATCGTTTCTCCCTCCAAAACGCTTGATTCATACTCACTGGTTAAGTTGCTCGTAAATATTCGTTAAACCTGTAGCTCTTTTGGGCAAGGCCCGCAAGAAAAGGGACAGACACGTTTTCGCTCGAAGACTCGCTTCACTTGCGTCAGTCCCTTTTTTGCTCAGTTTTTCGCGCTCGTGCTTGGCGTTATCGAATGTTTACAGTTGCTCGGCGCGCTTCATCACTTGGGCCGATTCTTTGAGCAGCTTCTCTCCTTCGTCCTTTCTGCCCGCAAGAATTATCGCATGAGCGTATTCTTCAAGGGCTTTGCCGTAAATGCGCTGATAGTCGGCGGACGATGAGTACAACGAAGCCATCAATTCGTACTCCTTTATTCCCTTTTCAAAATAATCCCGTGATGTTTTTCCTTCCGCAAGCATTCCGCGGTTCCATAATGCTCGCGCGAGTATTTCGTGAGCGCCAGCCTGCTCCGAGTTGCGTTCCACCGATTCCTCGGCCCATTTCAAACAGGCCAGGGTATATCGTTCCTTGTCATTATCGAGCACTGCTTGCGCTCTCAGTAGATCATACCACTGATAAATGTTCGCTGCCAGTTCCGGCATGTGCGGATACAACGAGTCTATGGCCTCCAAATAGTATATTCGATCTTCAGCCGCCTTGCGTCCGGCCATCCGCGCCCTCAGGGCGTCCGTAACAACCAATAGGGCACCGCCCGGTATTGGGCCGTCTTTTGGCGTTGGAGTAATCACGCCGGTCTCTAGGTTTGCCATGCCGATCACACCGAAAGAGTTCAGGATCTCTCTGTCCGGGATCATCCTTGCCGCCACGTGTGCGTTAATCCATGGCCGGTCATCTGCGTTGTAAGTCAGCGGATCAACCTTGTCCAGCAGAAACGATCCTCCTTTGAGGCGCTGCCACATCGTGTTGCGGTCGCCTAGATTGAAGACCCGGAATTCGCCTATGAGGTAGTCTGGATAGAATATGCGCGCCGCGCCGCCAGCGACAAGCGCCGCGCAAATCAGCAGTCCGAATGCAGTAAATTGGTGCAGGCTTTGTTTCTCGGGTTTGTCCGCGGTTTTTTTCACATCCGAAGCGCGCACATAGAAACACGCGGCCAAAACAATGACGAAGGTTGTGAGTCCTGGGTTGGCAAAGTTGAAATCGACCACTGCGTGCAGCAGGAATGCAAGCACTCCGCCGTAAAGACCGGCCAGCACCAGCCTTTCTCCCGAGTCCTTTTCGCGCCATACGCGGCACGCACCCCAATAGGCAAAATAACCCCAGAACGCGCAAAAGGCCAGTAGACCGAAAATACCTGTTTCACATAAGATCTGCAAGTAGTCGTTGTGGGCTTCCTTTACGGGTTCCGCGCCGGGGTACTTGTATTTTGTGTATACGGTGGAAAAATTGTCGAGCCCCACGCCTGTCCAGAAATTGTCCATTGCCATTGCCATTCCAACTCGCCAATATGACAAGCGCAGGAGAAGTGTCGAGACGTTCATAAGGTCCGCGGAACGTACCTTCACCCCTTCAACAACAACTTCCTTTTGCGGCGCTTGGGTTTGCTGTGGATCTTGGGCCGTGGCTTCAAAAGTGGCCAGACTTGTTGCGGCTATCCCGATTGCGACAAGACCGATCACAATCCCAATTGCCGTTTTGCGCAAAGCGCCAAACGCTCCGGAGGCTTTGCCTTTACCCTTTCCTGAAAAGGCCAGGAATGCCGTGAAAATGCACGAGACCGCCAAAGCCAGCATTCCTCCCCTGGAGTAGCTTAGAAAGAGGGCGATTGAAGCGATGACCAAAAGGACTGGCATGAAAACGCTTCTCAACACCCACCAGAAAAAGACTGGGCCTTGGAAGCGAACAATCAACAGAGAACAAACTCCAAGTAGGGCAGGGAATATTACTACTGTCGAAATGTAGAATGATTTCTGTTTGGCAATCGATACTCCTGCTACTTCAAAAAGAGAAAAAAGAGTGTATGCTGGCACAAGAAAGCAAGCAATGCCTATCGCAACAGAATAGAGCAACTGGAGTTCGGAAGCCCTCTTGGAACCCCTTTTCTCAAGTTGTTCAGGCGTTATTGTTTCGGGTTTGCCGGGTGCAATCCCCGTCCATTCCCTGAAAGCTTTAATAGTTCCGAACAAGGAGGCTGGTATGCTCAAGACCAGGAATGCCGCAAGCGCGTTGGGGAAAAGGAAAGTGCCGAAAGCGCGCGCCACGTTTATCCGATGTATGAATTCATCGGTTAATGGAATTCCGTATTGTCTTTGGACGGTCTCAGGTCTGTTTGCAACATATTCTCGTAGGCCAGGGAGGAGATAGTAAAGGTGAAGAATACTCCAAATGGCTTCGACGAGTGAGACCACGAGAAAAACTCCGAGTAGAATGGAAACGCCAAGTCTGGAGTTGAGGTTGTTGGCGATCAAAATGAAGAGAAACAACATGCCTGCCCAAAGGAGGAGGCTTCTGTAGGTCGCGTCAAACTGTACCGTATCGGCAGCGGTTAGCAAGGTTACCAAGACAAAAACTGCAAGCAGGATGCTAGGGATGGGGAAACGGATTTTGCCGCCTCGCAATATTAGGCTTGTTGCCCACACGGCAAAGAGAATGATTATGGCTGCCAGAAAGTAAATGTTGTCTCTTGGGAATGTCAGTCCGTCATGTACAGTTCGAGCGACTATTATCATTCCGAGCCAAACGGCAAATGGCTCGCCTTTGGCTTTCAACCACACGCTCAATCCCCACAGAATGCATAGGAAAATGAAAGAGGCCGCAAAGTAGATGAAATTGAACGGCAACGACCTGCCGCCGTCGAAAATGTGGAGCGTTACGAACAATACGATGAAAACCAGGCCCATGTCACTCAGGGCCCGTTTCCAAATTGGCTGCCCAGCAGCATCAACAGAGGCATCAAGAACTTCCGCTGTGTCCTTGGACTCGTCGTGCGAGGGCCTAATTGGCCCCTTATTGTTCTTCTTCCCGGCTTTTCTTTTTGCCAAGGTTGTTCAACTCCCTGTTTTTACCCGTGTGCATTAGTATCATTATAAGCAGGAACAGTCCCAATGTCTGCCCCATCAGTATCAATGTTCCGCCCTTGCTTACCTGAGGTAAGAGTGCCGCCCCCAAGCCCGCAACGGCCGCTACGAGAAAGATAAACTCGACGGCCTGGCGGGGCGTCATGCCTGCATCGACCAATCGGTGAGAGAAATGCCGTTTATCGCCTTTCATAATTGATTCGCCACTTGCAATGCGAATCCAAATGACGCTTAATGTGTCGAAAAGGGGTACGCTGAGCGCGAGCAAAGGCGCCGCAATCGCTATACGCGAAGAAGTGTCCTGATGGAAGAAGGTGCCTAGCACTGCGACCGTGCCGAGAATGTAGCCGCAGAACATTGAGCCTGCGTCGCCCATGAATATTCTTGCCGGACTTAAATTGTGGTACAGGAAGCCTGCAACGGAACCAACGAATACCATTAGGAGCACGCATAGAAAGAACTGGTCGTTACTGGGCAAGAAACATAAAAAGAACGACAAAGCCGCGATCACTGAAACGCCGCCGCACAATCCGTCCATGTTGTCCAGGAAATTGAGTGAGTTCGTCATCAGCACTATCCAGACTATCGTGGCCGCGTCGCCTATAAACCACTTGTTCCCGAGGAAAAGTTCAAGATGCACACCCGAGCAAACCAAAACAAGGCCCGCCGCGATTTGTCCCCCTAGTTTCACCTCCGGCGTAAGGGACTTGAAATCATCGACAACACCCAGAATAAAAATCATGACTCCGCCGGCAAGAAGGCCAATGAGTTTGATTAGAATGTCCTCGCGTTCGCCAAGGAAGGCAAAAACGTTTTCTTCGAGAAATGGCAAACCGATCCTGCGGACCGGTTCAAGTAACATAAAGTTCAAAATAATTACAATGAAGAACGTGGCAAATATTGCCACGCCGCCCAAGAGCGGCGTCGGATTGCGGTGCATTTTGCGTTCGCCAGGATCATCCATAACTCGCAACTTCAACGCGAGACGGCGCATCAAGGCGGTAAGCGCCATCGAAACCAGAAAGGCCGAGGCAAGCGAATAAGCAAACACAACATACCAATTCAGAGTCATCAAATCAGTTCCCGATATATATCGTACTCGGCGTGGGCCACTTTGGCCACATCAAAATCCTTTTCTACGCGGTTCTTGGCATATTGGCCAAAGCCGCGCGCCTTTTCCTTGTTCTCCAGCAGATCGTTCAACGCGTCCGCCAGAGCGCGAGGGTCTCGCGGCGGAACATTTGTCCCAGTTTGCCCGTGGAGATTTACGAACTCCACTCCAGTGCCTATTGTAGTCGAAACCACCGGTTTGCCGCATGCGTGCGCTTCTAGCATTGAGATTCCGAAGGCCTCACTGCGTTCGATTGATGGAAACGCAAAAACCGAGCATGCGTGCAAGTGATCCAGCAAGTCTTTTCTGTCCAACTCGCCGGGAAACTCCACCTTCACTCCCAATTCCTTGGCTAAGTTGGTGCACCTTGAACGCTCGGGGCCGTCTCCAACCACTACAATCGTTCCTTGAGTGTCTTTTGCCGCTTGAACCAGATACTTAATCCCCTTGTAATAGCGGTGTTTTCCCACGAAGAGAACAAAATCTCCACCGTACTGCTCCCGAAGTATTCTTACGCGCTGCTCATCGACGCACTTGAACTCGTCCAACTCGATGCCCAGGGGTACGACGCGGCATTTGTCCTCAACCCCCTGTAGAGTTTTCGAAGTTTTCAGATATTGCTCAGAAGTAACCAGGATAATATCAGCTTTTCGCAAGAATTTCATCAAGAAGGGTTTGTAGAACTTCATGGCGGTTGCCTGGCGGATGACATCGCTATGATATCTGACGACCAATTTCGTTTTTGGTCTTGAGATTAGAAATCCCAATTCCGCTGTCGGGTTGGGAACATGGACAACCATAACTTCGCGCGCCATGCGGCGCATGTGCCATGGAAAAGCCGGGGAAAACGGCGCGCTTTGAAAACGGCCCAGTTCTCCCACCTCGGTGACCTTTGTGCCGTTCCGCTCCACAATCCGTGTTCCGAAGGAGCGGCTGCAAGTGAGCGCCTCGACGTTGGCGTACTTTGACTGGTGCTTGCACATCAGCGACACGTAACCTTCGATTCCGCCGTGAACCGGTGGGTCAAAATCTTTATAGACGTGGAGTATGTTCAAATCAAAAACTCAGCTCAGTTCCGTGAAAATGCTGTAAACTTTTCGCCAATTGTAGTCCACATGATGCTGCAAGGCAAAATGGGCTCAAAAAAGAGCTTCAGAATGGTAGAAATCGAGGAGTACTGACCTGGATTTTCTGCCAGTACTCAGGAAAGCACATCTGAATGACGGAGAGAGTTGTCGGTATCTCAATCCGCCATGAGGAATTCAGAGAGGCCGTCTATCATTGAAGCTGAGGGCAGGTAACTTGTAGCGCCTGCTTTTTTCGCGTCGTCTTTTAGTTCGTCCGGGCCGCCGTACACAAATATTGGCAACGACTCGAGACCTCGCGTTTTCCGGATGATTCGGCAGATGTCAAGGCAGTTCAATTCTTCATGATGGTAGCTTAGCATCAACATTCGGGGCCTGGACATGCGAAGCCGGTAGAAACAGTCCACGATGCCATTCGGAGCCACAACATCGTAGTCCAAAGCGTCAATGGCCATGCGCAATCCTTCAACGATTTCGGCTTTTGTCTCCAGCACCAGTATTTGTTTTTGGGGCTGCCCTATGACGGTCCTTATTCGGTCAATGGCCGACGACACGAAATAACTCACATCTTCGCCTGTGTCTTTGTCGAGGAACTGGCATCCTACTGACATCTCGTTTTTCCGCTTTTTGCAGTTCCTTACTACCGCCCGTTTGTTTTCAACTCTTGTTCCGTCCGGCAGCTCGAAGGAAATCATGATTATTGAACTGACTGGCACGGAAACGGGAACATATATGCAGCATCCACCGGCGCTCAGGTCCGCAATGTGGCCATCGAGTTGTGTGGAATCCTCGCGCGTGACCTTGCAGGGCACTTTGGTCTCTATTCGCTCGTGTTTGCGTACGCCCACAGTTTCTACGCCGCCGGGCCATCTGACCCGCATCCAGGTAGCGCTTCTGCTTGTGTCCCAATCTATGACCTGTGTGCTGAATCCGCAGGCTTCCCCTTCGTGTAAGAAACGTACTATGCACGACTGCTCTTTTCGGAGAAATAGTGGCCGATCATTTTCAGCAACTGGCAAATCTAGCATGATAGAGTGGTCTTCTTGCCAGCCGCGAATGCATGTCTTGGTTCTGAAGGAACCTTCGCCATTTGGGCTGGAATGAAAGTAAACCGGCTCGCCAACCTTCAAGAATTGCTCGACTTTATCTTTAGGTATTTCCATCTGCAGAGCTCCCTGGCTTCCTTTGAGCAAAGCTCAATTTGACTACAACGCCCATTCTTCTTTGGTAATAGGATAATACTAACTAATTGAATTGGCAAGTTCCTGTCATGGCTTCTTCTTGGCAGCCTGGCTGCGCGGTGGTAATTGCCGCGTGAAAGAATTCTCTGAGCGCTTCATAATGAAACGAAGTCTTCAAGCGCCATACCCGCTAAGTCTCTTCATGATCGTGCCAAGATTCTCGACATCTTTTTCGTCCACGATCATAGGGCGGATGTTTGGCCTACTGCTTGACCATACGACGGCGACAATGTTTGGTTCTGGCGCCGCGACAACGTTTGCGTATTCGGCGCTGGGATTGTACATGAGCTTAACGTTGCCCAGGCCCACGCCGCTGTCCAGTATAGATTTGACGGCGTTGCTGAAACTTCCGTCGTGGGAGGCCACAACAGTGAATTGTAGATTTCTGAGTTCGAAAGGATAAATGTCGTAGCGTCTTATTCGGTTTATGAGTTCGCTCATGAAATCGCTCTGCGCATTGTTTGCAAAGGGCCGATACCACTTTCGTTCTTTGTAGATGGCGTCTTCCGGGCCTATGTGTGCCAGGTAGGCGAATCGTCCGGGATATGAAACGGCAACTGCGGTGCATGTTGCGACGCCATATGTTTCGAGGCGTTCACCTGGTTCGGCCTTTGCGAACTCGTTCAAGTCAACGCGTGTTCTCTTGTTCTCCAACAGAGCCGGCCGGCTTTCCCCGGGGGTCTTTTGGGCCAGGTAGGCCAGGATTCTTTTGTTGTAATGCTCGGCGTACTTTCTGTAGTGGTCGGTGATAACCTCGTCCTCGTCAATCTCGCAGATGATCATCCATGACGTTCCAAAGACATCGAAGCGCTCGAAAGAGCTTAGAACATAGACGCCCCGGTAGTCTTGGATCGTTCTTGTTCCTTTGCCTTTTTCAAGAGCCTCTCTAACGGCCCAAGTATCGACTTTCAGGCGCAGGGTTGTGCAGTCCTCGACAAAGCGGGAATCGGTCAGCATCCATTTTTCCTTATTGACCAGGTATAGTTCGCCCGTTCTGCCCAGTCCTTCGCGGTTGGTCAGGATCGTGTTCAAATTGTTTATCGAGCATTGCAGGATAAACCATCCCAAATGTTTACCGCCTTCTTGAAGAGGGGAAGCGAAAAACGCGGCGGGTTCTTCGGACGGGGAATAGTATTCGTATTCGACGAAATGCTCATCGGCACTTTTAGTCAAATGGCGGACAAGTTTTGTGTCTGCCAGCTCGCCCTCGAAAAGGTTTGTGTGGTAGTCCGATTCCTTTTTGGCGGAATGGAACACGAAGCCATCGGCATCAACGAGAAGAATGTCATAGAAATCGCCGTACTTGCTCACGTAATGCCTGTCGAACATGTATTCGAGATCGTCGTCTTGCTTGTAGCCGTCCTCACTCATGATGGAAAAGAAACGCAGCATGACCGGATCGCTCTTAATCTCCTTGGCCAAATGCTGGACGTTTTCGAGGTACTCGATGACTTCCTTTTTTTTGGCATCGCGGTTTTTTGTCAGTTTGCTATATGCCTTTTGTCGAAAACCATTTTCAGGGCCAGAAGGGTTCAGGGCAAACCACAGCACGCCTACGATAAGAAATGCCGCTATGAGCGCCCCGATTGACCGCATTCGACGCTTTCTTTTTGTTGGGGTGCTTTTTTTTACATTCCCTTGTTTATCTTTAGGTGCCGTCACTTTTCCCTCTCCTTGCATGTACTCTTGGCCGTACCGCCAGCCTAAAAGGCGGGCGCCGCGACGTTAATGTCTTCACAGACATTATACATCGCGGCGCGCTCAAGAAAAACGTCAGCCGTTTTCTGATACTAGAAGTCGTTTATTTCATCCTCATCAAGAGGGAGGACTTCTTGGGGGTTCACAACCTTTTGATCGGCTGTGGGAGCAAGCAGGGCCTTTCTCTTTTGGGCTAGCGGCTGCATCGCTTGCGGTTTATTAGCGCTGGACTGTGCAGCTTTCGTAGATATGGCAGCGTTGTTGCCCTCGCTGCTGCCCCCAACGATCCCAGCAAGCACGTTGACCATGTCGTTGAGTTCGCTGGCTTGTGCGGACAGTTCCTCTGCCGCGGATGCCGCTTCTTCTGAGTTGGCCGCATTGGACTGCGTCACCTGGTCCATTTGGCCAACGGCCGAGGTGACTTGGTCAATACCCTGGGCCTGCTCGTTGCTGGCGGCGGTAACTTCCCCAATAAGCTGCGTTACCTTGTTGACGCCTTCGCTTATTTGGCTTAGAAGTTCCGCAACCTCTTGCGAAACCGCCACACCGTTGTCGGCATTCTGCTGCGACTCCTCGATGAGCGCTGAGGTATTCTTGGCCGCCTCGGCACTGCGTTGGGCCAGGTTACGAACTTCCTCGGCTACCACTGCGAAACCTTTACCGGCGTCACCCGCTCGCGCTGCCTCAACAGCGGCATTCAGAGCAAGTAGGTTGGTCTGAAATGCGATCTCGTCGATGGTCTTTATGATCTTCGCTGTCTCGTCCGACGAAGCCTTTATCTTGCCGATTGCGTCAGACATGCGCGCCATCGCTTTCTGGCCTTTGCTTGCAGCGTCGCTAGCTTCGGAAGACATTGTGTTGGCCTGGCTGGCATTGTCGGCGTTTTGCTTGGTCATGCTGGTCATTTCCTCAAGAGAAGCCGATATCTCCTCCAGACTCGATGCCTGCTCACTGGCCCCGCCCGCCATGGACTGGCTTGATTCGGCGACCTGATTCGAAGCCGATGTGACTTGCTCAGCGCCTTGCGTCATACTCCCGATAACGCCGTTGATGGGCTTGGTGATCGAACGGCTGATGAACACGGCAAGCAGCGTGCTGAGGAGCAGCGCCACCAATCCTGCAACCAGAACACCCATGCGTAGAGTGCCCACCGACGAACTGATGGATGACATCGCCTCGTCCAACTCGTCGGTTTGCTGCTTAACGAAAGGGCCAAGCTCTTCAGTTAGTGCCGCGGCCGCGGCATCAAAGTTCGCCATTTGCTTGTTGCCCTCGGCTGGCCCGCCTGAGACATAGGCCTGAGCCATCGACTTGCCTTCTTCGTAATACGCATCGAAGGCCTCCTCCAGCGTCTTCAGCCCAGCCAGGCTTTGCTGGTCATTTTCCTGGGTGAACATGCCTCGAAACGCGCCAAGACCCTCCTTGAATGACTCGGCACTCAAAGCGGCCTCATCAAATCCGTCGTTCAAACCATCCAGCGCGCGCGTTGCCGAAATATCGGTCAGCCACTGCTGCACTTGAACCACGTCCAGCTTCATTTGTTGCGCGGTCTGCGCGAAAACGGCACTCTCGTCTTTGGCGAGAATAGCCTTGTCCTCAACGCTTCCAGCGGTCACAAAAGTCCCTGCCACCATAAGCGCCATAAGGATCAGCGGACAGGCGAAGCCGGCCGCCAGTTTTGTGGATAGTCCCATTTTCATCATTCTTTCCTCCCTTTCACCAGGCCTTCTTCTGGCCTCGTTTCCGCCATCTCGATATGGCGTTGGTTTTCGATTCTCAATTCGATTTGTCGCCGAACAGGCACCACTACCTGCCAGGCATCATATTCAATTCAATCTTGCGTCTTTATGCTCGTGATGTTTCTGCCACGATATTCAGCTCTAGGCTGGACAACACTTTGTCCACGTCAAGAAGCATTATCACGTTGTCTCCGACCTTTCCCATGCCCATGATGAACTGGGCGTCCAGAGATGTTCCGAATGAAGGCGGGGGCTCCACCTGCCCGGTGGATATGTCCATGACTTCCGCCACCTCGTCCACACAAATGCCCATAGTGATATCCTCGCCACCACACGATACCTGCACGACAATTATGCAAGTCCTGTCCGTGTTTTCTATGGACTCCATGCCGAACTTGAGTCTCAAGTCGATTACTGGGATTACTTTGCCGCGTAGATTAATTACGCCCCTGACGAAGTCCGGTGTCCTGGGGATACTCGTCACCTTCATTATTCCTATGATCTCCTGGACCTTCAGGATCTCAAGGCCATAGGTCTCGGTCGCTAACTCAAAGGTCAGATAGAGACCCGCCTGAGCATTTTGGCCGGCCAAAACTTCGGTTGATTGCGTCTCAAGTGCTACTTCAGTCATTTAATGTGCCTCCATTCATTCAACGGTCGTCTGCTGTAATTGCAACGAAGGTGATGATCACCAAATAGCCAGCAATTACTTTTGTTCCAAGCTTCATGTTTTTAAGTGCTTTCCACGTCTCTTTTTAACTCACACCGTCGTTTTTTGTTTCACTTGAGCATCCTGCTGATTATTGTCGGAATTTCGGCAATGAAATTAGCGCCGTATCCGACCACCCGCGGCCAGAGGGCATGGCTCTGCGCAACCGTGTCTTCTGTCTGGTCGGGCAGTACGAGGATTACAGGGAGCCCTCTGAATTGCTCGCGGATCTCGACAAGTTCTTTCAGTTCTTCACATGTAGGCGCAAGCAGCAGGGCAGCATCTTCTTGCTCATGCGGATCCTGAAGTCTTTGTGCAAGGAGTTTAGTAGTGTGAAAGGTGTCCAGGTGGCGTGCAGGAATAGCTTCTGCCAGTGTAGTCAGGATTTGCTCGCTGTCAGTCGCTTGTGGTGATATGAAGGCCAACACGCTCATTATCGCTCTCCGAGCAGTTAATTTCCATTTGTAGCTTCACATATATTTGGGTATAAAGCAAAAGGTATGCCAGAAAGCACTCAAAAGCTGTGTAAAAGCTTAAGGCGTTGGGGTGTAAGGAGTTGGGAGATTGCTTGTGCGTGCAGGAAGCTTGAAATGCATCAAGAACGCTTAGCCGAGTCTTGAAAGTTGATAATCAGTATCGAAAAACAATACTTTTCTATTGCATTTCGATAATAGGAGTTTTTTTGGAAAGGCCAATTAGCAGCCCCGGAAAGCGCATAGTTTCATAGTGGTTTGATTTATAGTTGAAAGCCATTATAACTATTGACGTTTTGTAAGTATTTGATAACCCGTAGCGCTTTTGGACAGGGCTCGCAAGAAAAGGGACAGTCCCGTCTACGCTCGAAGACTCGCTCCGCTGGGGACAGTCCCTTTTTTGCTAAGTTTTGTGTGCTTTTTTACTCGATCTTAATGATCCATCAGCTTGAATCACACCAATAGTTGTTAAGGATTTTCATTTATGCCTTGACATCTTGTGCTTTTGCATCAGAGCGTACAATCGTGGCCTCGACAAACCCGATAGCTTGCTCGCCTCGTCCAAATCCCCGTTACTGCAGGCCAGCAGTTCTTCCAGGTACGCTTTCTCTGCTTTTGCCACTGCTCTTGCCCTGTATTCTTTCCACAAGACAAAGGGTTTTTCAGTACTGGCTGTTCTTGTGTCTATTTCTTGTCGCTTTGTTTGGGACGTTATTGCCGCGCCTATTGATGCGCGCGTCAGTTTGGCCCGAATTCGAGTTGGCAGGTGGTGGGGGAACAGAATAGGTTCGTCGTTCGCAGCGCTTACCGCTGCCTCCACTGCCTGAAGTAATTCACGCACATTTCCTGGCCAATCATATTTTGCGGTAATTACCTCGAAGAATTCCGGGCTGAAGCCTTTGAGTTCGAGTTTGTATTGATCGCATACGCTTGCTGTGTGATTGATCGCGATGGTCATTGCGTCTCCTTCGCGTTCCCGCAATGGAGGCAGCATGATGGTGAGTGACCGCAACCTGAACAGTAGATCCTCTCTAAACAGGCCTTTTTGCACCATTTCATCGAGGTCTTTGTTGGTTGCGCATACGAGTCTAAAATCGCTTTTCACTTCCTGTATGCCACCCACTGAAAGGTAGCTGTGCTCCTGCAAAACGCGTAGAAAGGCTTTCTGTTCAAACAAGGGGAGTTCGCCTACCTCGTCGAGGAACAGCGTTCCTCCGTCCGCGTGTTTGACTAGGCCGATTTGCGACCTGTCCGCTCCTGTAAATGCGCCTTTTTCATGGCCAAACAATGTGCTGGTCATGAGTGTTTCGGGTAAGGCTGCACAATCCACCACCACAAAATTCTTGGCGGCTCGCGGACTGTTTTGGTGAATTGCTCGAGCGAAAAGTTCCTTGCCTGTTCCTGACTCTCCGGTGATGAGGACATTTGCTGTGCTGTTTGCTGCCTGTGCTAATAGGTGGAATGATGCTTTGATGGCGCGGCTTTCGCCTACAATGCCGTTTGCATCCAAAGCAAGAGGAAGGCTGCTCGCGTGCATTGCCTGCCGATATTGCAGTGCGCGATGCAAGGGAAGCCGCATCGCCTGTATGGAAGAGGTCTTCTGGACATAATCCCACGCACCGCTTTTCACGGCCAATTCAGCACCGTCAGGATCACCCTGGCCAGTCATGATGACAACTTCAGGGGATGATTGAACATTTCTTATCTGCGGCAGAGCGTCCAGGCCGCTGCCCTCAGGAAAATTTACATCCAGAAAGACGACATCAAAGGCGCCGTGTTCAGCTTTGCTGATTCCGTCGGCCAGTGTTGTGGCACAGGTGACAGCGTGCCCTTCCTTGCCGAACGCAATCGATAGCAACCCGCAGATGCTTTCTTCGTCGTCAATTACCAAGATGTCAGCCATGGCGCCTCATAATACTCCATGCAGCCTGAGATTTTTTTCGTTGGCAAATACTTCCGCTGTCACTTTCCGGATTTATTTTTTGCCAGCGCGAGCGCTTCTTTCGGCGTGGGTGCGTATGGTGCGCAGCCGCTTGAAAAGCATGTGTTGCACACTTTGCGGATTTCCTTTGGCGTCATGCCCGCAGCGCCCGCCTCCGTCACAACCTCATGGATTCTGGAGATGATTTTCGTGCGGCACTTTTCGCGGCACAGGTCCCTTGCGCCCTTGTTGACAAAGACGCCCATGCCTCGGCGGGAGTACAGAAGGCCCATTACCTCCAGGTCGCGGTATGCCTTGGCGACGGTATTGGGGTTGATATCAAGCTGCTTGGACAGAGCGGCTATGGTTGGAACCCGATCTCCGGGCTTAATTTCGTCCGCCGAAATGGCGAACTGGATGTAGTTTTCAATTTGAACGTAAACAGGCACGCTGCTGCGAATATTTATATTCTCAAACATGGTCGTTGATTCCTCCCTAGTCTTAGTTAATTGTACCCTCATTAGCATCTTACTCTAAATGGGTAGTTTCTGTCCATGCCGCAAACATGGTTGTCGTTAGTCTAAAATACAAAAAAGAACACAATTAATGGGGGTGTGCCTCACATGGCATGGATTGCCACCCATATGCTCATTGTTCCTGCGTGTCCTTGTACTTTAGCCAAACCGCGCTTGGCGTTGTTATACTAATGATTGAAGTCGTGTTTTGATTTGAACTGGGGTGATTGCCGTGACGGACGAGGCGCTTTTTGAGAGATGGGTGAAGGGCAGGGACGCAGAGGCGTTTCGTGAGATCGCATCGCGTCATGCAGGTGTGGTTCATGCAACCTGCCGACGCATACTACAGGACGCCACCGAGGCTGAAGACGTTGCACAGGAATGTTTTGAAACCCTTGCCAAGACCAGTCGCAGCACTGGCCCTTACCTTGGGGCGTGGCTGCATCGCGTTGCCACGAATCTGTCCCTGAACCGGGTAAAGAGCGGGAAACGGCGCAAATTGCGTGAACGGCGGTATGCCGAGACCCATGCAAAATGTGCCAAAGCCGAATGGGACGACGTCTATGCCCATGTAGACAAGGCCATCGCCGAATTGCCGGACAAGCTTCGCGTGCCCATCGTAGCCCATTTCATCGAAAACCAGTCTCATAAGGACATTGCCGGCGTTCTTGGTGTTTCACGGCCAACAGTCACCTATCGGATCGGGAAAGGATTGGAGCGCGTACGCGAAACGCTCAAGAAGCAAGGGATCGCCGCGTCGGGCGCCAGTTTAGCGGCCATGTTTGTCGCGCATATGGCGGAAGCTGCCCCACTGTCCGCATCTATTGAGGCTGCGTTGGGCAAGCTTGCCGTTGCAGGCGTGGGCGGCCAAGCGGCAACCTTCACAGGACTCGTAGCGATGAAGGAACTGGTCGCTGGCGCAGCCATCCTTGCGGTTTTTATTTTTGGTGCGTTGGCCTACATAAAGGAAGATCCGGAACCGAAGGGAGCTTCCTACGAGCCTCTCCCTGTAGTTTCGATTGATGAAAGCCAAGCCGTGGGGCAAGCGAGCGGCCAAGATTCGCCTGGCGATGAGGAAGGCATAAACGAGGCGAGCGTGCCTCTGGACGAGCAGCCCTTAGCGCGGAGTGTTCTAAGTGGCTATGTTTGGGATTTGGAGACAGGTGAGGGCTTGGCTGGGGCAGCCGTGCAGGCGGGTGAGAGGGCATCCCTGACAGATGTTTCCGGGTACTACCAGATCGAGGGTTTGCCGGTTGGCCGGCTTGAGGTGAGTGTGCTCAATGCCCCAGGCTATTCTGCTCCTGAGCGTGGCATCCAAGTACTGCTTCGCCCTGGCGAAGAACTTAGTGCTGTGAATTTCCGATTGTACAAAGGACTGTCGATAAAGGGGATAGTCGTGGACGCTTCAGGCCGCATGCTATCGGACGCCACGATTCAAATCCATTGCCCCGGCGATGAGCGTGTCGAGTATGCCCAAAGCGGCCCAGACGGAACTTTTCAGGCCTTCGGATTCAAACCCTTCTCCAGCCTACACCTTTCGGCAAGAAAAGGAGAGTTGGTTTCACCAGAATGGCACATCATCGAACTGGAAGAAACCGATGTGGACGACATGAGGCTTTCCATACAATCCGGTAGTTCCATCGCCGGCACAGTCGTCGACGAGCGAGGACGCCCGCTCAGCGCTTGGGACGTCAAGGCGATGAGCGGCGCGTTTACCGGGGTCGTTAATCACAAACTGGCCCCTTCCGATAAGAGCGACACACGCGGCGCATTTCGAATCACCGGTATTCCCGCTGGTTCCTATTCCCTCAAGCTGTACAAAGCCGGAACTGGAGGCAACTCCTTCGGCTCAGCCGCCCAGGTCGAGCTTGCTCTCGATCAACACATAACAGGCCTGAGGCTGACTGCTGACAGTGCCATGGCAATTTCCGGCCGTGTGCTCGACCGCACCGGTTCTCCCATCCCAGGCGTGACCGTGTATTTCGGCATCAGAACCACGACCGACATCCACGGCGAATACAGTCTACTTATCCTTGACGAAGGTTCCTACAGCCTCAACGCCGCAAAGAAAGGATTCATCACCGCCGAGCGCGGCGCATACACAGGAACCAGCGGCGTTGATTTCACCCTCGACCCGAGCGGCGCAATTGAAGGGCGAGTTACCGCTGCCCTCACAGGCCTACCCGTCACCGAGTTCCAGGTCGCCACCGCATTCAAAGCACCTTCCAGGTTTAGCCCAGGCTATCGGTACGATCACATTCAAGTGAACAATTCCCAAGGGCAATTTCGATTCGACGACGTGTCACCCCGCGTTGCAGGCGTACTCGTACGCGCGCCCGGCTTTGCAGGCGAAGTCTACGCCCCTATAAGGCCCCCCCGCCCAGGCGAAACCACCCACCTCCAAGACCTGATACTCCAGCCCGCAGCAACCATCCAAGGACGAGTCACCGACCAAAACGGATCTCCCATAGCCGGAGTACGCATTTTCCAGGACAGCGTCCCCAGCCAACGTTTCTTCAAGCAAGCCACCATAGCCATAACCGACACAAACGGCGCTTTCACCATCGATACACTCTCTCCCCAGCAGACAACAACTCTCGCCGCACAACATCCCAGGTTCACGCCCGGAGGGACACAAGTTTTGCCCGGCGCTTCTCGTCCCGATGAAGTTAATATCGTGCTTGTAAAGGGAGGAAGAATTGAAGGATCCGTTCTAATCGGTGGCAAACCTGCCGCCGACTTCAAGATCACCGCTTGGGCCAGAAATACGTGGGACACGCGTCGTCCCACAACGTCCACAAAAACAGACGGCAGCTTCGTGCTGTCAAACATTTCCCCCGGCGATGTCGGTGTGGAGGTAAAGTCCGATGGCGGCGAATCCCGAACAAGAATGGTGACAGTACGGAGCGAAGAGACCACCTCCCTGACCTTCGAGTTTAAACCTGGCCGAGCTCACGACCCCCCTGTTTCCACATATTGATTTGTGTTTGCGCCGAAGGCGCATTTGGGCTTGTTGACACTTCGGGTTAAGCGGGCATAGAATAGCGCAACATCCTTAGGGAACGTTTTTCTGGTCTTAGGCCCGTTTGGGCACAAGGGGGAGCACAAATGTCCATATCGAGAGAATTGAATCCTACACCAAGAATCCTTATGGGGCCTGGCCCCAGCGATGCGCATCCGCGTGTTTTGAAGGCCATGGCTACGCCGCTGATAGGCCATCTCGACCCGCAGTTCATCGAAATTATGGACGGCGTCAAGGACATGTTGCGCGAGGTCTTTCGCACGGAAAATTCGCTTACCTTTGCTGTTTCCGCTACGGGCAGCGCGGGCATGGAGACGTGTTTCGTCAACCTGCTCGAGCCGGGCGATGAAGCCCTCGTATGCGTGAACGGCGTGTTCGGTAATCGCATGAGCGATATAGTCGAAAGGTGCGGAGCGACTCTGCATCGAGTCGACGCGCCTTGGGGCGAGCCCATTGATCCGTCCCAAGTAAAAGAGGCGCTGGAAAACTGTAATCCGAAATTGGTGGCAATAGTCCATGCCGAAACCTCGACTGGCGTGCTCCAACCACTCGAAGAAATCGGAAAAATGGCGCACGACGCAGGGGCTTTGTTC
>SDBV01002439.1_pt1 | contig 27797 bp, 23 predicted proteins | sample 2277081 | NCBI WGS metagenome assembly SDBV01 (sample SAMN10402039, study PRJNA504765) | marine sediment metagenome | isolation source: marine sediment core GS10_PC15, 223 cmbsf | place: Arctic Ocean: Southern Knipovich Ridge | collected 2010 | reverse complement strand
GCCGGGGAGCGTGTCGCCGCGGTGGGTACGCGCGACGAGATCCGATCCCGCTATCCCGAGGCCGAGCGCATCGATCTGGCTGGAAAGGTCGTCGCGCCAGGATTCATCGATTCACATACTCACGCTGTCTTCGGCCGCTGGCGCCTTGATGAATACGAGATGCGTTGCGCCGGAAAGTCCTATGAGGAGATCGCCGCCGAAGGTGGTGGGATCAACGCATCGGTCCGCGACCTGCGCGAGCGTTCTGAAGATGAGCTCGTGCAGCTAACCGGCGTGCGCCTCAGACGCATGCTGGAACACGGCACTACAACGGTGGAAGTGAAGAGCGGGTACGGACTTACGCTGGATGATGAGCTCAAGATGCTCCGCGTCGTTCAGCGCCTCGCGGCGGAGGATTGGATCGATCTCGTACCTACTTTCCTGGGTGCTCACTCGTTTCCGCCCGAATACGCGGATCGGCGCCAGGAGTACGTCAAGCTCGTTTCTGAGAGGATGATCCCGGCTGTAGCCGATGCCGGGCTGGCCCTCTTCTGCGATGTGTTCATGGAGCCGGGCGTCTTCACGGCGGCCCAGGCGCGCACCGTTCTCGAGGCCGGGTTGGAGCATGGCCTGACGCCCAAGATCCATGCCGATGAATTCCAGGCATCCGGAGGCGCCGAACTGGCGGTTAGGCTCGAAGCCGCTTCAGCCGATCATTTGGGTGCCGTCTCCGATGAAGGCATCGAGGCTCTCGGAGGAGGCCGGACCGTAGCCACTTTGTTGCCAGGAACCCTCATGTTTCTCGGTCGTCGTTCCTTCGCTCCCGCCCGCCGGCTCATCGAGGCTGGTGCTACCGTAGCCCTCGCCACCGATTTCAACCCGGGCTCTTCGCCGACGGTCAACATGCAGCTCGTCATGAGTCTGGCATGTAGCCAGATGGGGATGAGCCCCGGCGAGGCCTTTCTTGCGGCCACCGTTGGTGGTGCCGCCGCTCTGCGCTTCGATGACGGGCGAGGCACGCTGGTGCCGGCCGCGCCGGCGGACATCGCGGTGTTCGACGTCCCGGACTTCCGTTTAGTGCCCTACTACTACGGTAGCAATCACTGCGTCGCGGTTTGGAAACGTGGCCGCAGAGTGCTCTGAACCTGTCCAAGCCTTGTCTTCCTGCCCTATGCCCAATAGCATTAATGCTTGTGTCGCACACCGTCCTTGAAGCAGTCCCGAATTTTAGTGAAGGCCGGCGCCTCGAGGTGGTGAGCGAGATCGCTGATCGGATCGAGTCAGTGCCCTGCGTCGACGTTGTCTGGCGTGACATCGATCCGGACCATCATCGCAGCGTGATCACCTTTCTGGGCCCCCCCCAAGCTGTTGAAGAGGCGGCAGTTCGTTCGGCGGCAGCCGCGGCCGAGCTAATCGAACTGCAGAAGCACCACGGAGTGCATCCGCGGATTGGAGCCCTGGACGTTCTACCCTTCGTACCTTTGCAAGGAGTGACCTCCGGGGGGGCCGTGATCGCCGCTCGGCGGGCGGCTCGACGCATCGCTGACGAAGTGGGTGTGCCCGTGTACTTTTATGGGTTGGCCTCGGACCCTCCGGGCCGGCGCTTGTTCGAGCTCCGGCGCCGGGGCGCTGAGGGGGAACCGGGCGGCGGGGAGCCGGACTTGACGCCGCCAAGCTGGAGCGGCGGCCTGCACCCTACGGCGGGTGCGGTGTGCGTGGGCGTACGAACTCCGCTGCTGGCTTGGAACGTGGAGCTGGAGGATGGAGCTGACCTCGATCTGGCGCGCAGCATCGCCGCGCGGATCAGGGAGAGCGGTGCAGGGTTTCCCGGCCTCAGGGCGCTCGGCTTGTGGCTCGAGGGCCAGGGCCGGGTGCAGGTGTCGATGAATCTCGAGCGGTTCTCGGACGCTCAGCCGGATGAGATATATCGGAGGATCGACTGGCTGGCTCGCGAAGGGGGAGCGGTGGCCGGTAGAATCGAGGTGATTGGGCTCGTGCCGGACGAGGCGGCGGCAGCCTTGAAACGTCTGGGTTGGCCGGGACTGGAAGAGCGGCTGATCTCGCACTGGGTCAGCTGGCATTTGGAGCGACGCGAAGCCGGATGCTAGCCGCCGTTGTTGGAGCTTAGTTCTCTACTGGGAGAGGGGCGCAAGAGTTTCCTGATGATCGCAAGGGAGATTGTGGCGTTGGGGGATATTGCTAGACGATGAGTGATGCGGCTCGTTATCGGCAGAAAGCTCGAGAGTTCGAGCAGCGCGAGAACTGGAAGCGCGCGATCGAGGCGTACGAGTTGGCCGTCGCCGAGGACAAGAAAGCCCGGCGCGAAGTCGACGTCAGTCTTTACAACCGGCTCGGCGATCTCTTTCGACGTGTCGGCGACGTCAACAAAAGCGTCCAGTATTGGGAGGCTGCAGCCGATGGCCATATCTCGGCAGGCTTCTACAACAATGCGATCGCACTCTGCAACAAGGTTCTCCGCAACCAACCCAATCGTCACTCCATCTATCTGAAACTCGGCAAGATTGGAGCGGCAAAGGGATTCCTTTCGGACGCCCGTAAGCACTTCCTCGAGTATGCCGAGCGCATGCAGAAAGCGAATCAGCTGGATGAGGCCTTCAGAGCCCTCGTCGAGTTCTCTGACCTTTCACCCGATCCCGATGTCCGTGTCCTCATCGCCGATCAACTCCTCGATCACCAGCGTAAGGATGCCGCCGTCCACCAACTGCGCCTCGCCTGGCGCGATCTGGGAACTGAGGGCCGCGAGGCGGACGCGGAACAGGTACGACTGCGCATCATCCAACTCAATCCGGCCCAGGATCCCCAGGTCAATCCACCGGAGGTGGGCCAGGCCAGCTCGTTCGAGGATTCCATGGGCATAATCGATCTGCCCGAGATCGATCCTTTTCCACTGGTCGATCCCGGTGGTGGGACCGAGGCGACTGTAGAAGAACCAGATCTGGAGCCGCTCTTTGGGCCAGCACCAGAACCCGTGACGGAGCCGGAGCCACGGGTGGAGGAAGTGGCCATCGATCCGACCGCCCTCGTGGAGTCCGAGGAGGAGGCGGCGGAAGAAACCGCGCTCGGCGCCGAAGATCTGTTCGGAATCACGCCGACGCCTATCGCCGACGACAGCTTGGATCCGCAGGTCGAGGAACCGCTGGCCCTCGAAGAGCCGCCGGCTGAAGACCCCCTGTTCGTCGATCCTACCGCCGTCGAGGCGGTGGAGGCCCAGCCCGCCGAAGAGCCGCCCGCCGCGGCAGCTGATGAGGCGAGCGATTCCTTCCTGGCCGCCCTCGATCCGACCTCTGCGCCCATCGAGGAGCCGGTTCCGCCGATCACCGAGCCGATTGAGACGGAAGAGCTGTTCATCCAGCCGTTGATCACCGAGCCCGCCGAGCCCCAGGTGGACCGCGCCGCCCTCCTGCGCTCCCAGCTCGAGTCCAAGGGTCGGACGCCCGATCTCCTCGGAGAGTATGCGGACGCGTTGCTCGAGGTGGGTGAGCGGGAACAGGCGACGGAGGCTCTGCGCGAGGCTCTGGGGCTCTTTGAGGCGTCCGATCAGTTCGCGGATGCCGGGCGGATCGTTTCCGAGCTTCTTCGCCTGGACCTCAACGACTTGCGGGCGCATCAGAAGCGTGTGGAGCTGGCTCTGCAGGCCAGGGATCTTCCTACCCTACTCGATGCCTATCTCGATCTGGCGGACTGCTTGGATCGCACCGACGCCGGTGACAGAGCGCGAGCTGTGTTCGCGCGGGTGCTGGAGCTCGATCCCGACAACAGTCGAGCCCATGCCGCGTTGGAGCTGCTAGGCGACGAGAGCGTAGTTCCTCCGATCCCTACACCTCCGGTCTCGGCAGCGGCCGACGACTACATCGACTTGGGTAGCCTGGTGCTCGATGAAGAGGTCAAGAGCACTCGCTTCAAGGTGGCAGCCTCCGAGCCACAGAGTGAAGGCGAAGTGAACTTTTCCGACATGCTCAACCAGTTCAAAGCCAAGGTGGCGGAAAACATCGGAGAAGAAGACACCGCCAGCCACTATGACCTCGGCATCGCCTACAAGGAGATGGGTCTGTTGGACGAGGCCATCGCCGAATTCCAGATCGCTGCCCGCAACCTCGATTACCGGCTCCGTGCAATCGAGATGCTTGGAGTCTGCTTCCTCGAGAAACAAGAGTATGGTATCGGCCTCAAAGTCCTCTACCGTGCCGCCCAGGGTCAGTACCGTGACGAAGAGCTCATCGGGATCTTCTATAACATGGGACTCGCCTTTCAAGCCCTCGGCGAAGGCCAGCGCGCACTCGAGTCGTTTGAGCGCGTGATGGGGTGTGATATGAACTTCGCCGACGTGGCCCAGCGCGTCGCCGCTCTCCGCACGTAAGCCAAGACTGACATCCACAACGAGAGCCCATCCGGGCGCTCGACCCGCCCCATCACCACCCCGCTGACCATTGAACCCCGAGCGTTGAGCCCCGCGTCTTGAACGGTTGCGGCGACCGCCTCCTCCCAGCTAAAGTGTCCTCTCAATTGGAAGATGATTCGCCGTCCTTAACCGTCTTGAGCGATCCATGCTACGAGCCGCGCCACCGGAACTAGCGCGCATTCAGGAGCCGATCCGCACCCGCCTCGGCCGGACCGAGGAGCACCTGCGGCGATTGGTCATCGGTGATTTCGAGCTCATCAGCGAGGTGAACGACTACCTCCTGCTTATGCGGGGAAAGCTCTTCCGGCCCACGCTGCTCCTACTCGCCAACGAGATCGGCGGAAAGCCCAGGCGCGAGGCGGAGCTCTTGGCAGCGGTGATCGAATCTGTTCACATGGCCACCCTGGTACACGATGATGCCGTCGACCACTCGCCGTTGCGGCGGGGGATGCCCACCGTCAACTCCATTTGGAACCACCAGGTGGCTATCATCATGGGCGATCACCTGTACTCCCGCTCGGTGATGGAACTGGCGCGGTTGGGGAGGGTCGATCTGATCGAGGTGCTGGCTGGGGCAGCGAACGCGATGACGGTCGGCGAGATGCGTCAGCTTGCGGCCCACGACGCGCTCGATTTCAACGAAGAGGACTACTATCGCCTGATCGCGGCGAAGACGGCGTCTCTGATGTCCGCAGCCTGTGAACTGGGGGCGATGGTAGGGGATCCCTCCCACCGCGCTGCGCTGAAGGACTATGGCTATGCGCTGGGCATGGCTTTCCAGATCGCCGACGATATCCTCGATTATACCGAGGCGGAGGAGGTGACCGGCAAGAGCTCTGGCCAGGATCTGCGCGAGCACAAGGTCACTCTTCCCCTCATCGTCGCTCTCCCGGAGTTCGGCGACGCACAGTGTCTGGCCGTCAACGCCCTGTTCGCCGATCCCGAACCCGATGGTCGCTCGATCGCGAAGGTGGCCGAGGCAGTGCAGGAGTTCGGTGGTATCGAATCCGCCCGTGGCAAGGCGGCGGGTTACGCGGAGCAGGCGATGTCAGCGATTGAAAACCTGCCTGAGAGCGCCGCTGCCACGGCTCTGGCCGATGCTGTCGGTCACGCCATCGATCGACGAAAGTGAGCCGCAGCGAAGGCCTCCTGTTGCGGCCTCAGGGGCGCTCTACCTGGCGTGTGCTGGGGATCGTGGCCCTCGGCTTCGCGCTGGGCGCCCTGCTCACCAAGCTCTCCGTGATTTTTCTTCCCGAAGGACCCTTCTTGGAGTTCTTCACTACCTCGGTGGCGGCCACTTTCGGCCCGCTGAGCGTGGATCTCCTGGTGATCGCGTTGACGGTGGGGCCGCTGACGCTGAACGTTAACCTCTTCAGCATCGCCGGCGTGCTGCTGGTGGGCTATATAGCACGACTGTGGCTGTAGATCACCGATAGTCCTCTTCAGGACCTCGGTTGGAAGAACTCGCGCCGGTTATCCACGATTTCCGCACCATCTCGAAGCGCCTCGATCCACTGCTCGAGCGCCGCCTCCCGTCGCTGGAACGCCAACCGCGCCCGGAGGTTCTCCCGATCCCTCCGAAAGGCTTCCGAGTCGGGCTCAACGCGCTCCGACACCTGGATGAAATAGAGGCGGGCGTTCTCTTCGATGGGGCCGGCCGTCTCATTCAGCCCTAGCCCGAACGCTGTACCGATGACGGCGTTGATCTGCCCGATGTCCGACACGAAAGATCCGCGGGTGAACAGCTGGGTCGACTTGACCTGTAGACCGAGCTTCTGGGCCACCCCCTCGAGATCCGTGCCGGAGCGTAGCATCGCGGTGGCCTGCGCAGCCAGCTCGCGGGCGGCTTCCATCTTCTTCTGCAACGCGACGCGCCTCTGAATGGAAGCCTTCGCTTCCTCGAACGGGATGATCCCCTGCGGCTGGCGCTCGACGAGCTCGAAGACGAACCATGCATCGTTCGTCTCATAGATCGGGCTGAGCTCCCCGATGAGTGTCGAGTCGTGGAAGGCCCAGTGGTTCACCGGGGCGAACGCACCGAGGCCCGGCACGAAGTCGGCACCCTCTGCGATCGTTACGCGGGTGATCCCGAGACTGGTCGAATCCGCCGCGACGTCCAAACCTCGCGTCAGCGCCAGCCGCTCGAGCCGGTCCACGAGGCCGAAGAGCTCGTTCTCGGTCTCGCTACCCATCTTGATAGGAATCAGAATGTGAGACGCGCGCAGCCGCTCGCCATCACGCTCGGTGACTTCGATTATGTGGTAGCCGAACTGCGTTCGCACGGGGTCTGAGAGCACGTTGACATCGAGCGCGAACGCTACCGCTTCAAATTCGGGGACCATGTCTCCACGCTCGAACCAGCCCAGATCGCCGCCGTTGCTGCCCGATACGACATCGCTGCTGTGCTGTCGCGCCAACTCGGCGAAATCCGCGCCTGCTAGGATCTCTTCGCGCAGCGCCAGCGCACTCTCCTCGGCTGCCGCGCTGTCCGCTGCTACGGGCGCCCGGTAGACCTGCACCAGCCGCGTCTCCGCCGTCGCCGGTTGCTCGTAGTCCTTCTGATGTTCACGATAGTAAACGCGGAGATCGTCCTCGCTGATCTCGACGTCGGCATCAGCGATTTGCTGCTCAGGGTCGATTGCCATGTACTCGAGTCGGACCTGCTCGACGTTCTCGCGGTACACCGACCACACCTCGGCATCTGAAACGAAGATCCCGGCCGCTACCTGTTCCATCAGCCGCGCCCGCGGCAGAACGTCACGGTAGTAAGCTTCGATCTGCTGCAGCAGCCGCGGATCCGCGGCTGGGCCCGAAAAGAACGCGCGATACTTGTCAAAATCGAACTGGCCGTCAGTCTGGAACAATTCGTTCTGGCGTAGCCATTCCGGTGGGCTGCTACGGAATGCCAGGCGAACCTCTTGATCGGTCACTCTGATCTTGCGGCGCTTCAGCTCCTGCTCGATCAGAATCTGGTTGACTATCTGGTTCCAGGCCCGCTCCTCGACCAGGTTGATCTCTACGTCGTTGAGCGCCGTCCCCTTCTCGTCACGAGCCTGGTCCGCCAGGTTGCGGTACGTCTGCGTCCACGCCTGGTAGCTGATCGAGGTGCCGTTCACTTTGCCAACCTGGCCCGAGGCTGTAGGGCTCGACCCTCCCGATACGTCCATGCCCCATTGGAACACCATGAGCCCGACAAAAGACACGGCTACGATGAGCATGATCCACTTCGTGTTGCGACGCAATGAACGCATCATAAGGCCAGATTTCTCCTTCTAGCGCCTCGAGTTTGGCTGCTTTTTTGTGAGAGCTTGAATCTATCGCTACAAACCCAGAACGCCAGTTTTCGTTCCAGGCTCGCTGGCCGGAAATCAACTGGCGTTGACACTAACCCCTTGAAATAGCTATAATTTGCGGTCCCCCCTTCCGCCTGCCGTAGCTTCAACATCCGTCCCAGGAGTAGGAGAGCATGGCTTCGGAGAGCGACGCCCACGCCAAGATACGCGTAGAAATCGACAAGCTTGAACAGCGTTGGGCCGAGAACCCGAAAGGCCGTGTTTTTGCGCATCTGGCCGATGCCTATCGCAGGGTCGGCGAGCATTCCAAAGCCGAGAACCTGATCCTTCATGGGCTCAAGAACCATCCCAACTACATCAGTGCCTACATCGTGTTGGGGCGCATCTACCTGAATGGCGAACGATTTTCGGACGCGCATACGCAGTTCACGCGCGTTCTGGAGCTGGATCCCCAGAACCTGATCGCTCTGCAGAATCTGGGCGATCTGGCCATGAACGGAGGCCGCCTCGAGGATGCGCGTTCGTGGTACGAGAGGATGCTCCAAGTCGATCCTCGCAGCGAAGAGGCGAACAAGGCTCTCGAGATGCTGAGCGGGGGCGACCTCGAATCCGATGCGCAATCAGCGGTGGACGAAGCACCTGCCTTCGCTTTGCCCGAGCCGGCACCTACGTTGCCCGACGCCACTCCGCCGATGGGCCCGGGAGCGGAAACGTGGGATCTGAGCGCTCTCGATTCGCCACCAGAAAAAGCACCGGTCGAAGGGCTCGTTCCACGCGACGATGGTTCTCCGGCGGACGCGTCGGCTGAGGTAGAGACTACTTGGGATCAGATTCTCGATCCAACGGTCGGCGAGCCCGGCGCACCGTTCAGAGGGAGCGCTGAGGGAGCGCCCGAAGGGTCTGGCGGCGGCGATAGCGAACTCAACCTCGATGATATGAAGGACTGGACCCCAGGCTTCCTGAGCGAGGAAGGCGGGGAGTCGGAGAGCGTTCCCGACAAAGAGCTGTTTGGGGATCTGGAATCCGATGTGTCGTTCGATATCGGCGTCGGGGAACCCGCTGAAGCCACGCAAGACTCGGGGCTCGACGAGGGAAGCGGGATGGTCACGGAGACGATGGCGGAGCTGTATGCCGAGCAGGGTCTCTACCAGGATGCTCTTCGCGTCTATCGCCATCTTTTGGAGCAGCGGCCCAAAGATGAACGTCTCCAGGCTCGAATACGTGAGATCGAAGGCGGACTTACCAGGGATGAGAGCATCTCGGCGGCCGAAGTCACTCCGGAAACGGCACGGCCCCCGGAGGCAACCGAGCCCTTCGCCGGGGAAGATCCCTTCGCCCTGCGCGATCCGTTCGCGGCTCAAGAAGCGTCTCGGGATTCGCTCGCCGCGAGCGAGCCGCCGGCCGAGTCCCCAGCGGCCGAGCCGTTCGCCGGTGAGGATCCCTTCGCAATACGTGATCCGTTCGCCGCGGAGGAATCCACGGCGGCGGTGAGGCCGGAAACCGATCCTGTGCCGATAGCGGATCTGACGCTTTCGAATAACGATGGTCCCGGTGAGGGGAGCTTCGAGTTCGCGGCGGAGGCGCCGGAGGCGGGCCTGGGCGAGGTCGACCCCTTCGCGGCTGCCTTCGATGCCCCCACCCAGGCGCCGGCGCCCGAGTCGATGTTCGACTTGGCCGATACCCAGCCAGCGGGTATGATCAAGCCGGAGAGCTCCGCCGTCATCGAGGATGTCGTGGCGCCGCCGCTCGCTGAAGCGGGGGCGCGGGCCCCCCAGGGTCCGGCACCCGCTATCAGCACCCATGTGGGAGGGGACGAGGTGGAAACGATCGAGGATTATCTGACGCGGTTGCTGCAGTACGACGCCAGTGCGGCGTCGCCTGGTGATCCGGCAGACCCGGGCACCGGTTCGGGACCGAGTGCACCCGAGACAGGAGCTCAAGGAGACGCCGAGGACACGGCTCAGTTTCAGGAGTGGCTGAGAGGTCTGAAGCGCTGAGCGTAGGGGTTCTGCACGGCCCCAATCTCAACCTCCTCGGTCAGCGCGAGCCCGAGATCTACGGCGGCGAGGGCCTTGAGGGGATCAACCGGCGCTTGTCCGAGCTCGCCGCTGCCCTGGACGTCGAGATTTCCTTCTACCAGTCCAACATCGAAGGGGAAATCGTCGATTGGCTCCAGACGACGGGCTCCCACTTCAACGGCCTGCTGGTCAACGCCGCCGCCTATACCCACACCAGCATTGCCATCCGCGATGCGCTCCACGCGATACCGGTCCCCTTCGTCGAAGTTCACCTCAGCAACATCTACGCTCGCGAACCCTTCAGACATCACTCCCATCTTTCAGATATCGCCCTTGCCGTCGTCTGTGGGTTTAGGGGGGACAGCTATCTCTTGGCGCTGCGAGGACTGGCTTCCCACCTTCGTGCCTTATGACTGACGAGAGCGCACCAGCGCGCCGCCTCGGCGCGGCTCGCGCTGCGGCCGCCGAGCTGGAACTCGACGCGATTCTGATCACACAGCTCGCCAACGTCCGTTACCTGACCGGGTTCACCGGATCCAACGGATGGCTATTCCTATCCCCGGATCGGGCGCTCTTTGCCACTGATGGGCGCTACGGTGAGCAAGCGCAAACGCAGCTCGCTCCGGATGTGGGCTTCGAACTCCTCGTGCTCAAGGATGGCCTGCTCACGGCTGTCACCGAAACTATCGCCGCCACTCACAGCCACCAGGCAGTTGGCTTCGAGAGCCCACACGTAAGCCATTCGCTTTGGAAGAAGCTCCAGGAGCAGGCCGCCTCGGTTCGCTGGACCCCCGTGGCTGGCCTCGTCGAAAACTTGAGAATGTGCAAGGATCCCCAGGAGCTTGCCGCCATGGAGAAGGCTGCCACGATCGCTGTGAAGGCGCTGGCGGAGACGCTCGCTCTGGTGAGGCCCGGCCTTTGCGAGATCGAAATCGCGGCGGAACTCGACTATCGCATGGCTCGCGTGGGTTCACAGGGGCAAGCGTTTGACACCATCGTCGCCAGCGGCCCCAATTCGGCTCTCCCACATGCCGAGCCCGGTGCTCGCAAGCTGCAGGAAGGCGATTTCTTGCTCATCGACTTCGGCGCGCGCTGGGATGGCTACTGCTGCGATATCACGCGCACCTTCGCCCTCGGCGAACCCAGTCAACAGCAACTTGCCATGTACGACGCGGTCCTCGCGGCGCAGCTTGCCGCAGTCAAGGTTGTCAGGGCGGGCGTCTCTGCCGCCGACGTGGACGCCGCGGCCCGCAAGGTCCTGGACGCCGCCGAGGTGGAAGGCGAGTTCAACCATAGCACCGGGCGTGGCCTGGGCCTCGAGGTGCACGAGGTGCCGCGCCTCTACGGCAACAGCGAGGAGACCCTGCGTGCTGGCATGGTTGTAACCGTGGAGCCGGGACTCTACCTTCAAGGCTGGGGCGGGGTTAGGATTGAGGATGACGTGGTGGTCTCCGAGGGGGAGCCGCGATGTTTGGTGGGGCTACCGAAAGACAAATTACAATCCATAACTGTAACATAGTTCTGGCGCGGCTGGCGAAGCCGCACGACGGATCGAATCGGAAGGAAATGGCGAGCACTGCTGATTTTAGAAACGGGATGGTGATCGAGCTGGGTGGCACACTATATTCGATTAGCTATTTCCAGCATGTGAAGCCGGGAAAAGGTGGGGCGTTCGTTCGTACCAAGCTGAAGAATGTGCTGACCGGTGCGGTGATCGAGAAAACGTTCCGGGCGGGCGAGAAAGTCGACGAGGTGCGCCTGGTTCGCCGGCCGGTGCAGTACAGTTATACTGACGGGCAGTTCTACTATTTCATGGACCAGGAGTCGTACGAGCAGATTCCGTTGCCGGCGTCGACGATCGGGGAAGATCAACTAGTCTACTTGAAAGAGAACATGGAGTGCGAGGCGCTGGTGCGAGATGATACGCCTATTTCGGTAGAGCTGCCGTTCTTTGTGGAGCTCGAGGTTACTCAAACCGAGCCTGGAGTGCGCGGCGATACCGCTCAGGGTGGCACCAAACCGGCGAAGCTCGAGACGGGAGCGTCCGTGCTGGTTCCTCTTTTTGTCGAGATCGGCGATGTGATCAAGGTGGATAGGCGCGAGAACAAATACCTGGAGCGCGTCACCTGATGATTGATCTATCTTTCTTGAAGAAGCTCATCGAGACCGTGGAGAGCAGCGGGATCGATACGCTGGAGATCTCCCGCGGCTGGACCAGGATTCGCATATCGAAGAGCCCGTCGGTCGTTGGCGGCGAGATGTTGAACATTGCGGCCCGGGGAGCGACCGGTCATGCAGGTAACGCGGCGGGTGCCGCAGCGACAAACTCGCACACGCTTCAGGAAGCGGCGATGCCTGCAGCGGAAGTTCCAGCGGCGGTAGACTCGAAACTTGCCGACGTGACTTCGCCTATGGTGGGCACTTTCTACGCGGCGCCCGCGCCCGATGCCGATCCGTACGTTAAGGTGGGCGACCACGTGAGCAAGGGCCAAACGCTCTGCATACTTGAAGCGATGAAGTTGATGAACGAGTTGGAGGCGGAAGTGGATGGGACCATCAAAGAGATCAGCGTCGAAAATGCAGAGCCGGTCGAGTACGGTCAGCTTCTTTTCCGCGTCCTTCCCGATTGAGTCGATTCCCAGCGCGCTGCCGGGATGACCTCTGAGTTAGTTTCAGCGAGGACATCGGCTTGTTTCAGAAGGTACTGATCGCCAATCGCGGAGAGATCGCTCTCCGTGTGATACGCGCCTGTCGGGAGCTGGGTATCCAGACCGTGGCCGTTCACTCCGAGGCGGATCTCGATTCGCTCCATGTGCGCTTCGCGGATGAGGCCCTTTGCATCGGACCTCCGCCCCCTCGAGATAGTTATCTGAACATCCCCCGCATCATCGCGGCAGCCGAAGTCACCGGGGCCGAGGCCATCCACCCGGGTTACGGCTTCCTCGCTGAAAACGCCGAGTTCGCCGAGGTGTGTGTCGGTTCCGACTTCGTCTTCATCGGCCCCACCGCCGAACAGATCCGCCGCATGGGCGATAAGGTCGCGGCGCGTCGGGCTATGATCAGCGCCGGTGTGCCCGTCGTGCCGGGCACCGAAGATCCGATGAGCGATCTGAGGGCCGCGGTGAAGGCGGCGAAGCAGGTCGGCTTTCCTGTGATGCTCAAGGCCGCGGCCGGCGGGGGCGGCAAAGGCATGCGCAAGGCTTTTTCGCTCGACGAGCTCGAGAACCAGTTCGCCACCGCAGGCGCCGAGGCCGAAGCCAATTTCGGGAATGGGGCGCTCTACATCGAAAAACTCCTGACCTCGGCCCGGCACGTAGAATTCCAGATCATGGGCGATACGCACGGTCGCGTGATCCACCTCGGCGAGCGGGATTGTTCGATCCAGCGCCGCCACCAGAAGCTCATCGAAGAGGCGCCCAGCCCGGCGCTCGGCCCTGAACTGCGCCGGGAAATGGGCGAGGCAGCTGTCCGCGGCGCCGCTGCCATCGGTTACGTCGGCGCCGGCACCATGGAGTTCCTCCTCGACGCCGAAGGGCACTTCTACTTCCTCGAGATGAACACCCGCATACAGGTTGAGCATCCCGTCACCGAAGAAGCCACCGGCTTCGATCTCGTGCGTGAACAGATCTGTGTGGCGGCGGGCGAACCGCTATCGATTCCAGAGCGCGAGATATTTCTGCGGGGCCATACGATCGAGTGCAGGATCAACGCTGAGAACCCAGAGCAGGACTTCGCGCCATCGCCGGGCCTCATCACAGCTTTTCACCCGCCGGGCGGCCCTGGAGTACGCGTCGATACGCATATCTATGCCGGCTATACTGTGCCGCGCTTCTACGATTCGTTGCTGGCGAAGCTCATCGTCCACGCCAACTCGCGCGAAGAGTGCATCGAGCGTGCGCGTCTCGCCCTCGAAATGTTCATTCTCGAAGGCGTACACACGACGATTCCTTTCTTGGGCACGGTCCTCGATCACCCCGATTTCCGTGCTGGCAACTTCGATACTGCCTTCTTGGAGAAGAACAGCGCGCTGGAACTCCTCGGCGCCGCGAGTGAATGATGATCGAAGTGCTCTGGACCCCGGCGGAGATCGAGGCGGCCAACGTGCTGGATCGGCCCGGCGTCTTGATCGATGTCCTGCGGGCTTCCACCACGATGACCACCGCGATCCATAACGGTGCCCGCGCTATCGTGCCGGTCGAGTCGACGGAAGAGGCGATGCGCATCGCTAACTCGCTTGGCAGGGACGATGTGCTACTTTGTGGCGAGCGTGGCGGAGTCCGGATTGAAGGATTCGATCTTGGCAATTCGCCGGCTGAATTCGGTCCCGAGGTTGTGGCCGAACGAACCATCGTCATGACCACGACCAACGGAACCCGGACTTTGAAGCAGATGGCGGGCGCGGGCCAGGTGTTTATCGGATGCTTCAATAACTTGAGCGCCGTGGCCAGTGCGATGATCGAGACCAACGGCGATCTGTTGATCGTCTGCGCCGGATGGGAGAGCCGCGTCGCTGCCGACGATGCGCTGTGCGCCGGCATGCTCATCGAGCGCTGGCTAAAGAAGCGAAGAAGAAAGCCAGCCAGCGCCGAGCTGGATGACGGCGCTCTCGCCGCGCTCTCGCTGGCCAGGCAGCGCGGTCCGGTGAGCGTTGAGTTTCTCCGCGAGACCGCCGCCGGCAAGGCGCTCGAAGCTGTCGGTCTCGGGGACGACCTCGAACGCTGCGCCCAGATCGATTCTGTAAAGGAGGTACCGGTCCTGCGTGACAGCCAGGTCAGGCCGCTCGTGTCGCCGAGCGCGGCACGCGTTGGGGAGACGACGTAACTGGTGTGAGGAGGTTGTGCGATGGGGGTGCGGGGAGATGATCGGACCCAACGAGTACTGCTAGGAATCGGACTGGCCGTTCTCGGCCTGTTCTTGGCTCTTAGTCTCGTTCCACTCGGTCGGTTCGGGGAAGGGCTCAAAGGCCTCTTCCCATCCGGCAATATCGTTGGACCCTTCGGCGCCTTCGTTGCCGGTGCGCTGCTCGCAGCCTTCGGGATCAGCGTCCTGCTGATCCCGGCATCCGCGCTGCTGGCCGCCCTCTGGAGTCTTGAGAAGCTGGAAGCACCGCGGGCCGTCCGCGCCCAGATCTTGATCATCGCGGTTCTCATCCTGCTCCCGGCGCTGGTGGCTTCGATCGCGCTCCCGCTCGGCGGCGCTCCCGCGCCATTGGTGGGCTACTTCGGCTCCTGGACGGCTGACGCCGTTACTGCTGCCCTTGGCTGGCTGGGGAGCGCACTCATGCTCGCCGCCCTCTTGATCGCCTGCTTGATCGGCACGTATGGGCTGGCTCCTCTGCGGCGCGCTCGCCGCGCGCTGGGGCGGATGTGGGGCTCGACGCGGAGCGCTGGGTTGGTTTCGGCCGCTGCCATCGTGGCGCTCGGCCGTCGGATGTTCGTACGGCCGCGGCGCCGCTCGTTCGCGTGGGCCCGCTCCGAGCCCCAGTCGGCGGTGGAGTCGCCGCTCTCAGAGGATGAGACGCCCGCCGAACCGGCTTCTCAAGCGAGGCCGCGGAAGAAATCGCCCCTCTCGGCGATCCTGCCGGACCCGGGTGATCCCGATGCGACGGAGCTCCCGCCGCTGAAGCTGCTGACACCCGCGCCAAGACATGTACAATCGGTCAGCGAGGGGGCGCTCGACGAGCTGGGCGAGGTGCTGATCAACAAGCTCCGCACCTTTAGGGTGGAAGGCGAGATCGGCGGGCGCACGACCGGTCCGGTGGTCACCCAGTTCGAGGTCATCCCGGCTTCTGGAGTGAAAGTGGGAAGGATCGCCGCCTTGGCAGACGACCTCGCCCTCGCTCTCAAGGCGCCATCGGTGCGCATCATCGCGCCGATACCGGGAAAGGGTGCCGTTGGAGTGGAGGTTCCCAACCCGGAACGCAGGACGGTGATTCTGAGGCAGATCCTGGAATCGCGGTCCTTTCAAGACAGTCGCGCCCAGTTGCCCGTCGTCCTCGGCGAAGATGTGACCGGGCAGCCCTACGTGGCCGACCTGGCGAAGATGCCTCACCTTTTGATCGCCGGCGTCACCGGCTCCGGCAAGTCTGTCTGTATCAACTCGATCATCACCAGCCTCATCTATAGGCACACACCGGAAAGCCTCCGGCTCTTGATGGTGGATCCGAAGATGGTCGAACTTGCCGGCTACAACGTGTTGCCCCATCTCCGCCACTCTGTGGTGACCGACAACTCCGACGCCGCCACCGTGCTCAAGTGGCTGGTTTACGAGATGGAGCGCCGCTACGCCTGGTTGTCTGCCAATCGCTGCCGCAACATCACCGAGTTCAACCGGCGTGTCGCCCGCGGCGAACCCATCAATCCGCCCGGGACCGATCTACTGGAAACGATCGCTGAGCCGGAGCGTCTTCCCTATATCGTGCTGATCATCGATGAGCTGGCTGACTTGATGATGACCGTGCAGGCCGAGGTCGAGCGACCCCTGGCGTTCCTGGCCCAGAAAGCCCGGGCCACCGGGATCCATCTCGTCGTTGCCACCCAGCGACCCTCGGTAAACGTCATCACTGGACTCATCAAAGCGAACTTCCCCTGTCGCATCGCTTTCCGCGTCGCCTCCAAGGTCGATAGCCGCACCATCATCGATCAGAACGGGGCCGATTCGCTGCTCGGGAACGGCGACATGTTGTTTCTGTTGCCGGGAACGTCCGAACCCATCAGACTGCAGGGAACGTACCTCGCCACCGAGGATACCGAGCGCTTGATGGACTGGTACCGGGCGCGAGCTGAGGCGGCGAAAGAGAGGGCCGAGGCGGCGGAAGAGGATATCCTGGAGTCGGTGCGCCAGCGCGAGTTGGATGAGAGTGAGAAGAGCGCCGGCGGAGCCACGTTGGCCGATGTAGATTCCCTGTTCCGTCAGGCAGCTGAAATCGTGATCCAGCACCAGCAAGGTTCGACGAGCCTGCTGCAACGACGGCTCAAAGTCGGCTATGGCCGCGCGGCGCGGATCGTGGATCAGCTGGAGTCAGCAGGGATAGTCGGGCCGCCCGAGGGGTCGAAACCCCGACAGATTTTGGTTACACTTGAAGAAATGGACCACATTACACGCGCCGAAGGCAAGCAGAGATGATAGGAGCGTCACTCTCGCTCATCGCCGCCGCGCTGGCCGTGCAGGGCCCCGGCTCCGCGCAGGCGAACGAGATCCTGGCGAAAGCCGGGGAAGCCTACAGCTCGATCGTGACCTTGCAGGCCGAGTTCGTTCAGAAAATCGAGATCCCGGCTCTCGAGCAGAAGCGGCAGGGACGCGGAATGGTCTATCAGAAGAAACCGAACTACTTCTTGATGAGATTCGATGATCCGGCCGGCGACATGGTAGTTGCAGACGGCCAGTTTTTCTGGCTCTACTATCCCAGCGCGCAACCGGATCAAGTCATCAAGACGACGATCGAACGGGGAGGAAACAGTCCGGGTTTCGGAAATCAGTTCGTTCAACACCCTTCGGCGCGCTATGCGGCCACGTATGTCAGCCGCGAAGAGCTCGACGGGCGGACGGTCCATCTGCTGTCGCTGGTCCCTAAGTTCGATGCGCCCTACATACTAGTGCGAGTGTGGATCGATGCGACCGACTACCTCGTGCGTAAGTTTGAGGTCTACGAAGAAAACGACACGGTTCGTACCATACAGCTGATCAACCTGCAAGCCGGGCTCGACTTGCCCGACGAACTCTTCCAGTTTTCTCCGCCCGAGGGTGTTGAGGTCTTCTCCAGGTGAGATTCTCTCTGATCACACTCGGATGCGACAAGAACACGGTCGACTCCGAGCGTATCGCAGGCGTACTCGTCGAACATGGTGGTGAATACGTTGAAGATCCGGCCCAGGCCGAGGTGCTCTTAGTCAACACCTGCGCCTTCATCGACCCCGCTAAAGAAGAATCGATCGAGATGCTCTTGGAAGCGGCCCGCTTCAAGGATAGCGGTCAGCTCAAGGCGTTGATCGCCGTCGGGTGCCTGGTCGAGCGTTATCGACAGGAGCTCGTCCAATCGCTGCCCGAAGTCGATCTGTTCATCGGTCTCAAGGACCTCCACCAGCTCGTCCCTCAACTCATGCGCGGTTTGCTCGACGGCCGCGAACGCAGGCATCCCGGCGCTCGGCTACCCGTCGGCGGCTTGCGACATACTTCCTACCTGAAGATCAGCGAGGGGTGTGACCACAAGTGCGCCTTCTGCGCCATACCTATCTGGCGCGGACGCCACCGCTCCTTCGACGCCGAGCCGCTCGTGCAGGAAGCTCGCGCCCTCGAGGCGCGTGGTGTCGTCGAGCTGAACCTTGTCGCTCAAGACCTGGCGCATTATGGACGCGATCTAGACGAGAGCCTGCAGTTGCACGACCTGTTGCGCCGCCTCCTCGATGCCACCGAGATCCCCTGGTTCCGCCTCCTTTACATCTATTCCGCTGGACTGCGCCAGCCGCTGGTCGAGCTCATGGCCGGCGAGGAGAGGCTGCTTCCTTACATCGACATGCCAATCCAGCACGCCAGCGATCGGATGCTCCGCCTGATGAGGCGTCCGGAACGCGCCGCGCGCCTGCGGGAAAAGATTGCCTGGCTCCGTTCCGAGGTTCCCGATCTGACGCTGAGGACCACCGTAGTCGTCGGCTTCCCGGGCGAGAGCGATGACGATTTCGATGAGTTGCTTGCCTTTATGGATGATGTCCGCTTCGAGCACCTGGGTGCTTTTGCTTTCTCGCCGCAACCCGGCACTCCCGGCGCCGAGATGCCGGATCAGGTGCCCGAGTCCATCAAGATGGAGCGCTTGGCGCTGATCTCCGAGCACCAGCGCGCTATCGTGGCTGGAATCAACCAGGTCCTCATCGGTCGCGAGCTCGAGCTTCTGATCGACAGGTGCGGTGAGGCCAGGCGCCGCGGCCAGGCCTTGGAGATCGACGGGATGACTCACATCGATGCGTCGGAGATCGAGCTCGCACCCGGCGATCTGGTGCACGCGACCATCACAGCGGCGGATGATGCGGATCTGTGGGCGCTGCCACATGCCGTCACGCGGCCCGCTCCTCCCGCTTTCAAGAAGAGCGAACCCGTGGCCATCGATATGGGAAGCGCTTGGGGAAGATGAGCCGCGAGAGATCCAACCAGCTATGGCGAGAGGCGCGGGGCCTCCTTCCGGGTGGAGTCAATTCACCCGTGAGAGCGTTTGGTTCGGTTGATGGAGAGCCTTTCTTCGCACTCACCGGTAAAGGTTCTCGCATTCGCGACGTCGATGGCAACGAGTACATCGACTATGTGCTTTCCTTCGGCCCGCTCATCCTCGGCCACGCACACCCGGAGGTCACTAGCGCCGCCCGAGAGGCGCTCGAGGCGGGAACCCACTTCGGTACCTCTACACCGCTCGAGGTCGCGCTCGCGAAGAAAGTCGTTTCGCTGGTCCCGTCGCTGGAGATGCTACGCTGCGTGAACAGCGGGACCGAAGCGACGATGTCGGCTATCCGCCTGGCGCGCGCGGTGACGGGGCGCGATCTGATTCTCAAGTTCGATGGCTGCTACCACGGACATGGGGATGCCTTTCTGGCCAAAGCGGGATCGGGGCTCGCCACGTACGGGCTTTCGGCATCTCCAGGCGTCCCGGCCGATATCGCGAAGCTCACGCTCACCGTGCCCTACAACGATACCTCGGCGGTGAGGGCCGTTTTCGCGCAGCACGCCGATAGCATCGCCGCCGTCATCGTCGAGCCCATCCTGGGTAACTCTGGACTCATCCGGCCGGCCGAGGGATTCCTCGAGAGCCTGCGAGAGATGACCCGGAGACACGGCGCCCTGTTGATCTTCGACGAGGTGATGACAGGTTTCCGGGTCGCGCTGGGTGGAGCGCAGGAGCGCTTCGACATCGCCCCCGACATCACAACCCTCGGAAAAGTCATCGGCGGTGGCCTCCCGGTCGGTGCCTACGGCGCCTCGCAAGAGATCATGTCCCGGATCGCACCCGTGGGAGACGTCTACCAGGCGGGCACGCTGTCGGGTAGTCCCGTGGCCATGGCCGCCGGCCTCGCTCAGCTCGAAGTCCTCGAACGGGAGCCTCCCTACTCCCAGCTCGAGGAGCGCGGGACCCGCCTTGTGGATGGGATCCTCGAGGCCGCTCGACGCTACGGTGTGCCGGGGACCGGGGCTGCCATGGGCTCCATGTGGGGCATCTTTTTTTGCCAGGGACCCGTCCGCAACTTCGACGACGCCCAGCAGGTAGATCGCCGGTTGTTCGCCGCCTTCCACCAGGAATGCCTGAAGAACGGTGTCTTTCTGCCGCCATCACCCTTCGAGACCTGCTTCCTGTCTACGGCACATAGCGACGCCGACATCGATGAGACACTCGCGGTCATCGATCGCGCGCTCGCGAAAGTAGCCGCGTCCGGATAAGTTCGGGGTGGCGGTGTGTCGGCTCACTAATCACTAATCACTAGTCACCGAGCAATGGAGCCAGCAACCAAGACCGAACGGCCACATCGAGAGACCACGCGCCGCGTGATGATCGGCGGCGTCGCTGTGGGCGGCGGTGCCAGAGTCTCCGTGCAGTCGATGACCCTGACCAGTCCGGTCAAGATCAAGCCGGCGATCGAGGAGGTACAGCGCCTCGCCGAGGCGGGCGCCGAGATCGTACGCACCGCCGTATTCGACGACAAAGCCGCCGGCTACCTGAAGGAGCTGGTCCGCAACTCGCCGGTACCTCTGGTTGCGGACATCCATTTCAATTACCGACTGGCCCTCAAAGCGGCGGAGGCCGGGGTGGCCAAACTGCGGCTCAACCCCGGTAACATCGGCGGGGCGGACCGGGTACGGGCCGTGGTAGAAGTGGCCCGGGAACAGGGGATCCCGATTCGTATCGGCGTCAACGCAGGTTCGTTGGAGCGAGATCTGCTCGCCCAATACGGGCGCCCGACGGCAGCCGCGATGGTGGAGAGCGCGCGGCGTCACGTGGAGCTGCTCGAGGACGAAGGGTTCGAGGACATCATCATTTCGCTCAAATCATCTCGTGTCTCCTTGATGATCGAGGCCTACCGCCTCGCCGCACGACATTTCCCCTATCCCCTACACCTGGGGGTCACCGAAGCGGGGACGGCGCGGCTCGGAACCATCAAGTCGGCGGTGGGGATCGGAACGTTACTCGCCGAGGGAATCGGGGACACCATCCGGGTTTCGCTCTCCGCGGATCCGGTCGAGGAAATCAATGCGGGGCGAGCGATCCTCGAATCGCTGGGACTGAGACGGGAGGGCATCGAGGTCATCGCTTGTCCCGGTTGCGGGCGCCTGCAGATCGATCTCATCAAGCTGGCGGAAGAAGTCGAAGAGCGGACGCGCGGGATCCGCAAACCGTTGACCATCGCTGTGATGGGATGTGCGGTGAATGGACCCGGCGAAGCGCGTGAGGCCGATATCGGTATTGCCGGCGGAAAGGGGGAGGGCCTGTTCTACGTGGGCGGGAAGGTTGTACGAAAAGTCCCCGAGGATCAGATCGTTGATACGCTCCTCGAACTGATAGACGAAGTGGAGCCTGACCCCGACCGATCCGCGGGCGCCGAGGGCATCACTTTCATGCCGGATTGGGCCTGACCGATTGCGCATGGCTGAGAAAGCCACGATCAAAGTCGGCGTAGTTGGTTGCGGGGCGATCGCGCAGGTTGCGCATCTCCCTGCGTTGGCGCGCGTCACGGGCGCCGATGTGCAGGCTGTCTGCGATGAGGATACCGGCCGCGCCGAGACCATCGCCAGGCGATTCGGTGTTCCCCACATCTACTCAACGCTGGACCAGCTGCTGGAGCATTCGGATCTGCAAGCCGTCATCATCTGCACCCCCAACTACCTACATGCCGATTACAGCGAGCGCGCCTTGCGTTCCGGTCGGCATGTCCTCTGCGAGCGTCCCCTCGGCATCAGCCGCGAGGAAGCCAGGCGCCTTCTGGCTACGGCAGAGGAAAGCGGGCGACACCTGATGGTTGCCCACAACCACCGCTATCGGCCTGACGCCTGGGCCCTCCGCCAGGCGATCGAACGTGGTGAGCTGGGGCAGATCTTCCACGTGGCGGCGAGTTGGCAGAGACGTAGAACCCGCAGGCCGCGTCGCCGCGACTGGCGGCGCAAGCATGACCGCGCTGGCGGCGGCGTGCTCATGGACCTGGGCGTCACGAATCTCGATCTGGGTCTCTGGTTACTGGGCTATCCCAAACCGGAGCGGGTGACGGCGCACGTCGTGGATCGCGACGAGGATGGGCTGGAGGATACCGCCATAGTCACTCTCGGGCTCGAGGGCCAACTCACTCTGGGCGTCGATGTGAGCTGGGACCTGGTGGCCCGTGAGGATCGCCACACGGTGTTTGCGCTGGGCTCGGCCGGCTCTGGCTCCCTCACGCCCTTCTTAATCAGCAAGGAGGAAGAGGACGGAGTCGTCATCGACGCCACACCGCGACTCGCCAGCGGCACCGAGAACGTCTACACGGCATCGTACCGGAGAGAACTCGAGCATTTCTTCGCGGTGGTTCGCGGTGAATCGGAGGCGCGGCTGCCTGCCGAACAGGTGACGCTGATGGGGATCATCGATGCGTGCTATCGATCGGCCGTCGAGGGGCACGAGGTCGTTCTGTGAAGCATCCTCTGGTCCCGAGAGGAAAAGAACTGGGCCTCCCCGTCATCAGCGGGATCTTGCTGGCGATCTCCTTTCCGCCCTTCCACCTCCTGTTTCCCCCTTTCATCGCGCTCGTTCCCTATCTCATCTTCGTTGCGCGATCCGGCGGTGACAGGACGGCTTCACGCTCCGTCGCCCGGGGCAGTTTCTGGATGGGCATCGTCTACTACGGCATGGTGCTGTACTGGCTGTTCACCGCCCTCGTCTGGTATACCTGGCTCTCGCTACTCGCGTATATCGGCGCCATCGTCATCATGTCGGGCTTCCTCGCCGCCGGTGGCTTCGCCATCCACACGATGCGCGTCCGGCACGGGATGCCGTTCTGGATTTCGGTTCCCGTCTTCATCGTCACCGTGGAGTGGCTTCGGGCCCAGCTGGGCCACCTGGCGTTTCCCTGGCTCGGCCTCGGCCACTCGCTCACCGGTTTCCCCTATTTGGTCGGCTTCGCTGACATCATGGGCGCTCGTGGCGTAACCTTCTGGCTGGCCGCGATCAACGGGCTCGCCGCCGAGTGGTGGCTTGCAGGATTCAAGCAGCGTTGGCACCGTTGGGCGGTTGCCCTTCTCCTCCTCATCGGCCTCCCCGTCAGTTACTCGCTCTTCCGCTGGTTCACGCTTCAGACCCGGCCCGTGGCGCGTGTCCTCGTCGTTCAACCGAATATCCCGGAAGATCTGAAGCTCGATCGTCAGATCGCCAGGGACACCAGCCGGGCGGCCCTGGGAGCGCTCACCCGGGAGGCTCTCGCTCGCGACAGCGAGATCGATCTGGTCCTCTGGCCCGAGACCGCCCACCCGGGCTTCTTCGAAATCGATCGTTCATGGACCCTGTGGGCCGCTAGTATCGCTCGACGAAGCGGTACGCCGCTCCTCTATGGCACCCTCGATATCGAGCGCTACGACGATGGCAGTTTCGACTACTACAACGCCGCGCTCTTCCTCAACCAGGAGGGCACAGGTGCCGGCGTCTATCGTAAGCACTACCTGGTTCCCATTGTTGAGCGCATCCCCTACGTTCCCATCGCTTGGATGCGCAGCATCCGCCGCTCCGCTCAAGACTGGCGCCTCCCCCTCATCGGTAACATCGGTGGCTTCCTCCGCTGGTTTGGTGGGTTCGGTGCCGGCAATCAGGCACTGGTGCTCAGCCTCGATGAGGACAGCGGCTTCGGCGTGCTCATCTGCTACGAGTCTATCTTCCCGCAGCTGGCGCGTACGTACCGGAAGGACGGCGCCGACTTCCTGGTCAACATCACCAACGACTCCTGGTTCGGTCGCTCCCGGCCCTGGTGGAGCCGGACCAGCGCTCTCTATCAGCACCCGGCCCATCTCGTGATGCGCGCCATCGAGAACCGGATGGGTGTCGCGCGCTCCGCCAATACTGGAATCTCTGGCTTCGTCGATCCTCGTGGCCGCAACCAGCAGCTCACCCAGCTCTTCCGACCCACCGCCGTCGCCGGCATCGTTCGGACCACCGATGGGCTGACCATCTACACGCGCCTCGGGGATTGGGTCGGCTGGCTCGCTGCGCTTGCCGCCTTCGGACTCATCGCTTGGAGCACGTGGATCCAGCGGAACGTAGAACGGCGGAATATCGAAGATCGAGCGGAATGAAGAATTCATGAATCATGAATCGGCTCATTCCGTTCGATCTTCGGCGTTCCACCGTTCAGCCCCCAGCTTGCAGTGCGGCTTCTGGTTGATACATTTACGCGTTCAAGCGAATTCACGCGGCTGAGCGGCCCTCGCGGAGGGCCGTTGTCGTTCAAGTTACGGTTTTTGACCGGGGCTATCCGATGAAACAGGGAATCCACCCCGAATACAAGGAAGCGGTAGTAACCTGCGCCTGTGGCAATACGTTCACCACGATGTCGACGCTGGAGTCGATCCACGTGGAGATCTGTTCGCGCTGTCATCCCTTCTTCACCGGTCGCCAGAAGCTGGTCGACACGGCGGGTCGCGTCGAGCGCTTCCGTCGCAAGTATGGCAGCGGCCCGACCAAGGCGAAGGGAAAAGGCGCGAAGAAAGCGAAGCAGGCTGAGAAAGCTGCCACGGCGGCTGAGGGATCTGAATAGGAAGAGGGGTCCAGCCTCTTACGATAAAGCCTACCATGTCTGCTGATCGGCTGAGGGAGAAGATCGACAAGGCCGCACAGCGGCGCCAGGAGCTTGCTGAGCAGCTCGCCAGTTCAGAGGTGATCTCCAATCCAGCCCAGCTTCGCGAGGTCGCGCGAGAGCATGCATCTCTCGAGCGGCTCGCCGCCGTGGGTACCGAGCTGAGGAAGCTGGAGGAGGAACTCGACCAGGCGCGGGAGCTGAGGGAAAGCGGCGAAGATGAAGATCTTGTCGAGCTAGCCGACGCCGAGGTAGAGGAACTCGAGACGAAGATCGCCCGGCTCGAAGCCGAGGCGCGAGAACTGCTCACTCCGAAAGACCCCCTTGATGACCGGGCGGCCGTCATCGAGATCCGTGCCGGAACGGGCGGCGATGAGGCGGCTCTGTTCGCTGCGGACCTCTTCCGCATGTACTCCCGCTTTTCCGAGAAGAAGAACTGGAAGACAGAGCTCATTTCGCGCAGCGAAGGGGCGCTTGGGGGTGTGAAAGAGGTGATCTTCACGGTGCGCGGAAAAAATGCGTTCGGCGAACTGCGCAACGAGTCGGGCGTGCACAGGGTTCAGCGTGTGCCCGAGACGGAGAGCCAGGGCCGCATCCACACGTCGGCGGCGACGGTTGCTGTGCTGCCGGAGGCAGAAGATGTGGACATCGAGATCAGCCCCGAAGACATCAAGGTCGATACCTATCGTTCGTCTGGCCCTGGCGGCCAAAGCGTCAATACGACCGACTCCGCCATCCGCATCACGCATGTGCCCACCGGGCTAGTCGTGACTTGCCAGGATGAGAAGTCACAACACAAGAACAAGTCGAAGGCGATGAGGGTGCTACGTAGCCGACTCCTCGACATGAAGATCGCCCAGCAAGAATCCGAGCGCGCGGCCGAGCGCCGGCTTCAGGTAGGGACAGGGGATCGAAGCGGCAAGATCCGTACATACAACTTCCCCCAGGGTCGGGTCACCGATCACCGCATCAACCTCACGCTCTACCGGCTGCAGGAGATCCTCGACGGCGACCTCGATGAGCTGCTGCGTGAGCTGGGCCTTGCCCGCCGCGAGGAACAGCTGAGCGCATGAGCACCAGCTCGCGATGATGACCCGCGTTACGCTGGAGACCGTGAGCTCTGCGATCGGGCGAGGCCGCGACGTCCTGGCGCCCCGAGTATCCGAGCATGCTCAACGTGAAGCTTCCTTTCTCCTCTCCGGCCTGCTCGGTCTCAGCCTCGGGCAGCTTTGGTTAAGTAGTGAGCGACAACTCACGGCAGAGGAGTCGATGGGGTTCGAGGCTCGGCTCGCGCGCCGGGTCGCCGGCGAGCCGCTCCAATACATCGAGGGGCGAGCGGCTTTTCGCGAGCTGACTCTGACCGTGGACCGCTCGGTCCTTATACCGCGACCCGAAACGGAGCAGTTAGTGGAGCGCGTGCTGGGTTGGAGCAGCGGAGAAGCCGGGCTCACTTTTCTGGATGTGGGGACAGGCTCCGGGGCCATCGCGATTAGTCTCTTGACGGAAGGGCCTTTTTCCAGCGGAGTCGCGGTTGACATATCCGCTGCAGCTTTGAAAGTTGCTGGACAAAACGCATTAGCCGCAGGGGTCGGCGGGAGGGTGGATCTACGCTTTGGGACGCTCTTCGAGGCCATCGAGCCGCAGGAGCGGTTTCATGTCATCGTCTCCAATCCGCCCTACATCGCCCACGCCGAGGCCGATTCGCTCCCCCCGGAAGTTCGCGATTGGGAGCCTACCGAGGCCCTTTTCGCCGGACCGACCGGCCTCGAGGTGATCGAGCGGATCATCCGGGGCGCGTCTCGCCACCTGCACCCGGGCGGCTTGCTCGCCCTCGAGATCGCCCCGGCTCTGGCGGCGGCCGCGGTAGAGGCGATCCGGGCCGCCGACGTCTTCAACAAAGCTCGGACAGAGGAAGATTGGACCGGGAGAGCGCGCTTCGTGCTCGCCGAGCTAGCGGAGGCTTACCGATGAACCCACGCAAGGTGATCGAAAGGATCGTGGTCGGGACAGTGCAACCGATCACCGACGTTCTCATTCGGGCGCACGTGCACCCGAATCTCCTGACGACGGTCGGGTTTCTGGTCACGGTCAGTTCCGGTGCTGCGTTCTATACGAATCACATCCGCACGGCGGGCGTGCTCATTCTCATCGGCGGAATATTCGACGTCTTTGATGGGAAAGTTGCCCGGGCGACCGGTCTGGTCTCGCAGTTTGGATCCTTCTACGACTCCACACTCGATCGCTTTTCCGAGATCGCCGTTTACGTGGGCATACTCACTCTCTACAATCATTACGAGCCCGTCACCGGCGACCTGGTCGCCATATACGCCGTTATTCTTGCCATGGCTGGCTCGCTGATGGTCAGCTATACACGCGCGAGAGCTGAGGCGTTGGGAATAGATTGCGCGGTTGGACTGATGCAGCGTGGTGAGCGAGTCGCGCTGATCGGCGTCGCCTCGTTGTTCTTCGGCGGCTCCAATGACGCGATCGCGCTCAGCGTTGTGATCATCATCCTCGCGGTCCTGACGAATGTGACCGCGATTCAGAGGGTCATCTGGGTGTACCAGCACTCGCGGCCTACAGGTAACATCGAAACGGAAGACCGCGGGGAGGGCCCCGTGCAGTCATCGCCTCGCGCCGAACTGATAGTCGGAACCCAAGAGGAGAAAAGTGAGCTCTAAAGACACACGGGGGAACTCCCCAAAGATTGCCAAGCCCAAGGGCAAACTGGGCGTCATGTTGCCGGGCCTCGGCGCGGTGGCCACGACTTTCATCGCCGGAGTCGAGGCTGCCCGCAAAGGAAAGAGTCGGCCTATCGGTTCACTAACGCAGATGGGCACGATCCGGCTCGGCAAGCGAACGGAGGAGCGGATTCCGTTAATAAAGGATTTCGTGCCGCTGGCTGGCTTGGATGACATCGAGTTCGCCGCCTGGGATCCGATTCCGGATGACGCCCTCAAGTCGGCGCAGAACTGTGGCGTGCTCTCCGAGGCCGACCTGCGCGAGGTAGGTGACTTCCTCTCCACTGTCAAGCCGATGCAGGCCGTGTTTTCTCAGGACTACGTGAGGAAGCTCGAGGGCACGAACGTCAAGCCGCAGACCTCCAAGCGCGAGCTTGCCGAGGCGCTGCGTCAGGACATTCGAGACTTCAAGAAGAACTCTGGCTGCGACCGACTGGTCACCGTCTGGTGTGCTTCCACCGAGATCTTCATCAAGCCGGGCCCGGTCCACGAGTCCGTCGCGGCGTTCGAGAAGGGCCTCGATTCCAACGATCCTGGCATCAGCCCCTCGATGATCTACGGCT
>SDBV01002438.1_pt1 | contig 27801 bp, 24 predicted proteins | sample 2277081 | NCBI WGS metagenome assembly SDBV01 (sample SAMN10402039, study PRJNA504765) | marine sediment metagenome | isolation source: marine sediment core GS10_PC15, 223 cmbsf | place: Arctic Ocean: Southern Knipovich Ridge | collected 2010 | reverse complement strand
GCCGCCGAGAAGACGGAACCGCCTGAGGCGGAAACGGCAGAGGGGGGATAATTCCGGGGCTGCCTTCGGGTTCGTACGCCTCGTTCTACTACCCAGGCGGTGTTTGCAGACAACACGAGCAGGTGCTGGGGAACGCGGGAACCTGGAGGGGTGCTTTCAACGGACGATCAGATCCGTCTGGCTTTGGAGACGTTCACCTGTGTCTTGCCGCCCATGGTCAGGTCGACCTCGTCCTTGGCGGCAATGGTGGCCAGGCCCTACTTGGTGCCCACGACCACACCGGTCACCCGGTTGCCCTTCATCAGCGTATCGACCGCCGAGAAGTGTACGAGATACTTGCAGCCCACCTCGTCCAGGGCTTCGAGCCGGGCGAGGGCCACTACTACCGCATCCAGACGCCCGACTTCCTGTTCGAGTACGACAACACCCAGGCGGGCGCCAATCACATCCACGCCGTCTGGCGGCAGTTCGACGGCGATTTCGGCGCGGATTTGCTCCGCCGGCACTACGAGACGTCGCCGCATCACGCCGACGACCGGAAGGGCGAGTAGAGCGTTTCTCAGTTTCCTGCAGCGGCCGGACGGCTCCGGTAAACGGGCACCGACGTAAAGCGGTGGTCGGCGAGGCCACGAGGACACTGGGGGCTCTCTCCGTTCGACCCCAGCCACCCGTCGCGTCGGTGTTCACTCAACCTTTCTTCCCCAGCAGGCCGTTGATTACCAGGGCGACCATCAGGACGACTCCCGTGAGGAGTTGGCGGGCGAGATCGTCGATCCAGTTGATTTGCATCAACCCTACGCTGAGCACCGTGAAGGTGAGCACGCCGACGGCCGTTTTGGCGATGCTGCCTTCGCCGCCGAAGAGGCTGGTTCCGCCGAGGACCACGCAGGCCACCGCGCTGAGCAACAGGTCCTTGTTCTGGTCGAGGGTGACGTTGGTCATCCGACCGGCGTTGATCATGCCGCCCAGCCCGGCGGTCACTGCGCAGATGGCCATACAGGCCAGCACCACTCGGCCCGTGCGGATGCCGGCCAGACGGGCGGCCTGGCGGTTGCCGCCGGTGGCGTAGACGTAACGTCCGAACCGGGTGTAGCCCAGCACGAAGTGTCCGAGCAGGAAGACCGCGGCGGCCAACAAGGCGCTATAGGGAAGCATGGGCCGTCCGCCGAAGCGGATCCCGTCGTTGCCGATCGAGCTGAGCACGCCGGGGATCTCGTACATCTTGCTCTTGGTCAGGTACCTGGCCAGCCCCTCGGCGATGAACATCATGGCCAGCGAGATGATGAAGCTGGGCAATCGCGACCAGATGGTCAGCCCGCCGGAGAGGATCCCCAACAAGAGACAGCTCGCCAGCGGCAACAGGATCACCAGGGCGACCATCGCGGGGGAAGCGGCCGTACCGCCGCCGTTGCCGGGGGACGGGAGCGCCCAGTTCTCGAACATCCACCCGCAGCAGCAGGCGCACCATAGGGCCATCGTGCCCACCGCCAGGTCGATTTCTCCACACAGCAGCACGTAGGTCAGGCCCACGGAGACCACGGCCAGGACCGAGCCCTGCTTCAGAACCGCCGTCAGCGTGGCCGCTTTGAGGAAGTTGGGGGCGGCGAACGTGAAGAAGACGACCAGCACCGCCAGGCTCACCAGCGGCGCCACGTCGCGGGCTTCCAGACCGGCCGCCAGACGGGAAAGCGAGCCGAGGCGGTTCGAGCTGCGCGGTGAGGTCATCTGCGCTGATTGTGCGGGAGGATTTCGTCGACTGTCCGATGCCGCTGCGGGCCCGTCGAAAGAACCGTGTGCCACTGCTTCGGGGAAGCAGTGCCCCTTGTGTTTCCCGGCGAAAAACACTGCTTCCCCGAAGCAGTGGCACACACAATTCTCAGATCCTGTTGCTCTTCACCGGGTTGCTAAACCAGGCAGTGTTTGGGGTCGCTCAAATAGAACATCGCGTCGATGTTGCCGGCCTCCTTCGAGACCAAGGGATTGGGCAGGGGTATCTCTCCGGGGACGTCTTCCAGCGTTTCGTTGTTGCGGCAAATGAACTGGCCCACCACCAGCGACATCATGTGGATCATGCAGGTCGGGTTGACGGTGGTGGCCGCCAGGCGTCCGTCGCGCACGCCCGTCAGCCCGTCTCGCTGGCCGTCGCAGGCGGTGACGACCATTTTCTCGTGCGGCGTTCCCTTCAATGCGGGGATACTGGCCAGGGCCATGTCGTCGTTGTGAAAGAAGGCCCCGGCGATCGGCTGGCCGCTCTGCTGCAACAGGGCCTCGAACGTATCCCGGGCCTTCTCCGTCTTCCAGTCGCACCAGCGGACCCCGCCGCCCAGGACCTCCACCTCGTACATGGCTATGATCTCCCTGAACCCCTCGTCGCGTTGCCGGGCGCCGCTGTGGGCACTGGCCCCGCCGATGTGGATCACCTTGCCGCGGCCGCCGATCCGGTCCATCAGGTACTGTGTGCTGCTGCGGGCGATACTCTTGTGATCGGCCGCGATCTGCACCCACACGCCAGCGTGGCGCAGCCGGTCGGGCTCGACGATCAGAGTGTCCATGCCCAGGATCGGGACTGCCCGGTCTCGGAGCACCTTGCAGGGCTCTTCCAGCGCCCCCGACTGTAGCGCCTGGAAGGCGCAGAAGTCCCAGTCGTCGTCGACGATCAGGTCGATCTTCTCGCGTTGCTTCTGCGGATTCAGTTCGCCGTCGATCCAGACCACCTCGACGTCGAGCATTTCGCCCCAGAGCATGGCGGTGTCGTGTCCGAGCTTGCACCAGGTGGTGGTCAGTCCTCCGTTGGAGAACGCCGCCCGCAGCCGCTTCGCTCGACCGTCGGGGGAAGCCCCCTGCCGAGTCGGTGCACAGCCGGCCAGCATGGCCGAGAGCCCCAGAGTGCCGCCGGCCGCCGCAGATTTCAGAAAACCGCGCCGAGACGATTGTGCGGGAGGGTGGGCAGTCACGTGAGACTCCTGTGGTGAAGTGTTCGAACGCTCAACTGTCGTATCTCCGCGGGTGGCACGGCTTGGCACAAGCCGGGTGCCGCAGGCACAAGAGGGGCGGGTTCCGCCCGCGACAAGGTCAGCACGTCTCTCCAGTGGAACCTGCCTTCCACATTTCTTGTCGCTGCGCGACCCCGCTAGAAAGCTGGGCCACCCGCGGTGAGATCTTTGTGCAGATCTCTGAGATGGTCCTGCAACTCTTCCAGGTTTTCGCCCTGGGTCATGTAGTCGGGGTACTCTTCGAAGTACCCCAACCATACGCCTTCATCTTGCCAGTGAACGTATTTTGCCGTTTCCATGCCAGGATTCTACCGCAGCAGCGATTGACCGCAATTCGAGACGTGCTCCCCAAACAACACGATTATACACGACAGGGCCGCCGACAACAACTTGTCGTCGGGCTGGGGTCAGGCAGAAGAGGTTTCCAGCGCGGCGGTCGCATGCCGCCTGCCCCGGGTGGCACGGCTTGGAACAAGCCGGGTGCCGCAGGCACAAGAGAGCCGGGTTCGGCCCGCGACAAGGTCAGCACGTGTCTCCAGTGGAACTTGCCTTCCGCGTTTCTCGTCGCTGCGCGGCCCAGCTAGAAAGGTGGGCCACCCGCGTATGGGCCCACGCGCGAGCCTAGGAAACTGCAGGAGTCGGCCAACTCACGCGCAGCTCGCCCAAAGCGCGGTCGATTTCCACTTCACCGAACTCGATTCCTGGCAATATCGCTGGGTCGAAGCGCCGGGCGGGATTGGGATGTAAGACTCCCAGGACGCGAGGCGGCGCAATCCCGAGTCCGCACACGAGCAGTCCTGAAACTGAGTTGCGTGCAAAGCCAGCTGATTCGCTTTCGTCGCGTCTGAGGAAGGCTGCTGACCGGAACTCCGTGGTTTCGTAGGGATCGCCAACGAATTCTCCCTTGCGGATATCAATGTTGCAGGTCATCTTCGTCTCGCCGGTTAGCAGCATGGCCACATGAGGTTTCTCCAGGCAAAGGATGGATGCGTCGGTGTGGAAGGTTCCGATGGCGACCAACGCTGGATGGACAAGACGGCCACATTGGGACGCCTTTCTCCTGCAAGCAGTCCAAAACCCGTCGTTAAGTGATCGATAGTTTCTTCCCCCTTTCTCGGTCGGATACGGTAGCCTGGTCTCTTTGACCGCCTTGTCGATCGAGATGCAGGTCACTTCGACGCAGAAGCTGTGCTGGAGATGCGAGCACAAGAAGTCGGGCTGCCGGCGTGATCCTGTCAAGTCCTCATTCGGTTCGACGCTTACATTATGACTCTGAAGAAGACGCCTGATACCAGCTTCCGTCATCGCGGATTCGTAATCGGCATGGAGCAGCCTCTCGAAATACCGTAGGTATTGCGCGTCAAACGGCGAGAGCCAGCTTCGATGTTCTGCTGCGAGAGCGTCGAGATACTCATTCCGCTCAAATCTACTCGGCATGATTGCATCCCCGATTTGTTTCTCTTCTCGGCCCTCCGATGTGCCTGTGGTTCCGAGAGGCAATCTACGTGGATCACCCGCCCCACGTGGGCACTTCATCATTCATCACTCATCATTCAGCCTTCCCTACGAACACCCCATACTCGTGCCGCAGTTGTAGCACAGGTAGCAGTTCCCTGTCCGCACCGTGATCGCTCCGCAATTGTCGCAGGCGGGTGCGTCGGTTTGGAAGGTGGCGTACTGCTCGCCGCGGAGGGCTTGGGCCGGGGTGAACTCGGGCGGGGCGGCGGGAGTGAGACGCTCGAGGACGGCCGTGGCGACCGCCGTGATCGAGGACGGGTTGCCGTTCGACTTGCCCTTGGATGAAGCAGACGTGCCGTTGGTCTTGGCGGGTCCTTGCCCGGTGGTCGGCCCGCCGGCCTTCTTGGCGGCGGGCCGTGGCTCGGATTCAGATTCGGCGGTTCCTCCGTCGGTTGCATCCGGCGGCGGGGCCGGCTGGGAGCGGTGGGCCTCCGGCTGGCCGGACATGAACGTGATCCCCAACCAGCGGAAGATGTAGTCCACGATGCTCTTGGCGATCTTGATGTCGGGGTTCTTGGTGAAGCCCATGGGCTCGAAGCGGGTGTGCGAGAACTTGTTGACGTAGACCTCCAGCGGCACGCCGTATTGGAGGCTCATCGAGACGGCCGTGCCGAAGCAGTCCATCAGTCCGCCGATGGTGCTGCCCTCCTTGGCCATGGTGATGAACAGCTCGCCGGGCCGCCCGTCGGGATAGAGGCCCACGGTGATGTAGCCCTCGTGGCCCGAAACGCTGAACTTGTGGGTGAGCGACTGGCGGGTATCGGGCAACCGCTCGCGGCGGGGGGCCGAGAGCTGCTTCTCTTCCTTCTTCTCCTTCTCCTTTGTCGAGAGCGGCTGGGCCTCCTTGGAGCCGTCGCGATAGATGGCCAGGGCCTTCAGGCCCGACTGCCAGCCCTCCGTGTATGCCTCGGCGACGTCCTCGGCGGTGGCCTCCTTGGGCATGTTGACGGTTTTAGAGATGGCCCCGGAGATAAACGGCTGGGCGGCCGCCATCATGCGGATGTGGGCCTTCCAGGAGATGGAGCGGGTTCCGTGGGGCGGCTGGAAGGCGCAGTCGAAGATCGAGAGGTGTTCGAGGTTCAGGTCGGCGGCGCCCTCGATGGTATCTTCCGCGTCGATGTGGCCCACGATCGACTCGATCTCGGCCTGGCTGTAACCGAGGTTCTCCAGCGCCAGCGGCACGGTCTGGTTGACGATCTTCAGCATCCCGCCGCCGGCGAGCTGCTTGTATTTGACCAGCGCGATGTCGGGCTCGATGCCGGTGGTGTCGCAATCCATCATGAAGCTGATGGTTCCGGTGGGTGCCAGCACGGTGGCCTGGGCGTTGCGGAAACCGTGTCGCCGGCCCTGGGTCAAGACCGCGTCCCAGAGTTTTCGGGCGGCGTCTTTGAGATCAGCGGGCGCGGCCTCGATCTCTTCGACCTTCTCGAAGTGCATTTCCATTACCCGCAGCATCGGCTCGCGGTTCTTGGGGAACTCGTCGAAGGTACCCACCGCGGCGGCCAGCTCGGTGCTGGTCAGGCAGGCCGCCCCGTGCAACAGGGCGGTGATCGCGCCGCACAGCCCATGGGCCTGGTCCGAGTCGTAGGCCAGTCCGCTGGTCATAATCAGGCTACCCAGGTTCGAGTAGCCCAGCCCGATCGGCCGGAACCGATGGCTGTTGGCTGCTATCCGCTGGGTGGGATAGCTGGCACGGTCGATGAGGATTTCCTGGGCGATGAACACGATGCGGCATGCGGCCTGGAACCTTTGGGCGTCGAAGCTGCCGTCTTGGCGGCAGAACTTCATCAGGTTCAGGCTGGCCAGGTTACAGGCCGAGTCGTCGACGAACATGTACTCGCTGCAGGGGTTCGAGGCGTTGATCCGGCCCGAGTTGGGACAGGTGTGCCAGCGGTTGATGATGGTGTCGTACTGCACGCCGGGATCGCCGCAGCACCAGGCCGCCTGGGAGAGGTTGTCGAACATTTCGCGGGCCCGGTAGGTCGGCCCCTGCTTGGACCGGTCGGTGACCCAGTGCGTGGTCCAAGGCTTGTCGGCCCGGACCGCTTCCATGAACTCGTCGCTGAGGCGAACCGAGAGGTTGGCGTTCTGGAACAATACGGTATCGTAGGCCTCCTGGGGGTCGTAGCCCTCTTGGACCAACAGCCGGGCCTTCTTCTCCTCCTTGTTCTTGCAGAGGATAAACTCCATCACGTCGGGGTGCCAGTCCTTGATCGACTGCATCTTGGCGGCCCGGCGGGTCTTGCCCCCGCTCTTTACCACCGCGGCGATCTGGTCGTATACCCGCATGAACGACAAGGGTCCCGAGGGCTTCCCCCCGCCGGAGAGCTTCTCGCGGTGCGACCGGAGTGTGGACAGATCGGTTCCGGTCCCGGAGCCGAACTTGAAGAGCATGGCCTCGCTGCGGGCCAGCTCCATGATGTCCTCCATGTTGTCCTGCACACTCTGGATGAAGCAGGCCGAGGCCTGGGGATGCTCGTAGGGGTTCTCAGGCTGGGCGGCCCGCTGCTGTTGGGGATCCCAATGCCAGTTGCACATCGTACCCTTCACACCGTACTGGTGATACAGGCCGACGTTGAACCAGACGGGCGAGTTGAAAGACGCGTGCTGGTGCAGGCAGAGCCAACTCAAATCGCGGTAGAACCGCTGGCCGTCCTCGGCCGAAGAGAAATAGCCGTCCTCGGTGCCCCAGTCGGCGATCGTTCGACAGACGCGATGGATCAACTGTCTCACGCTCGACTCGCGCTGGGAAGTGCCGACCTCGCCGTAGAAATACTTGTTGGCCACTACGTTGGTGGCCAACTGGCTCCAGTCGGCGGGCACCTCGCAGTCGTTTTGCTCGAAGAACACCTCGCCGCCTTCGCCCTTGATGGCGGCGGTCCGCAGGTCCCATTCGACCGTGTCGAACGGATCGCTCACCTCGGCCGGGCAGAACAACTGGTCGATAGCCAGGGCTTGGCTGGGGGACTGCGTTTGTTTTTCCACCTGCCCCTCGGTCGTCGTGACCGGGGCCTTGGCGGTTTCGCTACTGAGGCGGTCCATGACTGACGTTCCTTCCTATGGGAGAACGTGGGGCATCCGTGCAAAACAGTATACATCAGTACACAAACGATATCAGCGATCAGGGGCTCACGGCCTGAGAAAAACTCCCGTTGAGCTAAGATCAGTCGCCCCGTTTACATCTAACAGGGGGACGCTGAATTCGGTGCACAACCCCTATATATTGTAGCTCGATGCCCTGGTGGCCACAATATAGAGGCGAAAGAGTCAAAGTTTAACGAGATTCGAGGCCAGGTCAATAACGCTCGGCCGAGAAGTCTTAAGAGTCTGCGCCGCGTAAGGTTGCGACGAATGGACCCCGCCGGCACTGCTAGCACCCCCGGGACCGATCAGGTCTGAAAACACCTGCATTTCCCGAGGTCCTGGCGATTCTACGCCCGGCCGACGGCAGCAGGTCGGTTGGCGGGAGTTTTTGGAAAAATTTTCCGCAGGACAGTGAGTCTGGGGGAAACCGAGAAAGCAGGAGGGAAGGGGACGCCTTGGAGAGCTGTTAGTCTGTCAAGGTCGAGCCGGTGCGCCGGCCAACCGTTGACGGCAGTTCGGCTGTAGTGTTTCAAGCCAAATGGCCCAGAGGCAACGTGGGGCCCGGAAACAGATGTGTACGACCGCATCGCTCGGGCAGTGAGCGGACTGCGCCACACATTGCAAACAGAAACTTCGCCTCGCTGCGCCTCTGCTGGCGTTTGCGAAACTTGCAGACGGCGGTTACTCCTCTTCCACTTCCGAAAACGACTCCTTGCCCACGCCACATTCGGGACACTCGAAATCGTCCGGAAGGTCTGCAAACGATGTGCCGGGCTGGATGTCTTGCTCGGGAACTCCCACGTCCGGATCATACACCCAATCGCAGACGTCGCAGATGTACTTTTTCATTTTCTCTTCACCTGTCACAAGACCTGATCGATTACGGGTCTACACAAACTTTTTCGGCTGCACTTCGGTCGGCGGCCACCTGCCTGGCCCGCTCCGCCAGCATCTTGCCGGCCGCGGCACACTCGTCGAGCGTCTCGGGCGTGGGTCGATATTGTGCCCTGAGCGGCTCGCGGAGGATCTCCCACTTCATCGCCCGCAATGCCGCGTCGACGGCCTTCGGCCCGCCCGGGCTCCAGCCGTAAGAGCCGAAGGCCAGGCCGGCCTTGCCCACCGGGCGAAGCCCCTTCAAGTAGCTCAGCACGGCGGCGACCGCGGGCATCATTTCCCTATTGAGGGTGGAGGAACCGAAGGCCACCGCGGCGGTGTCGATCACCGCGGTGGCGATTCGCGTGAGGCTCGAGCGGCGAACGTGGATCAACTCGGTTTCCACGCCCGGCAGCGAAGCCCCTGCCATGATCTCCTGGGCCATTGCAGTAGTGCTTTCCCACATGCTGTCGTAGATCACCAAGACCTTGGGCTTGGAACGACAAGCGGACCAATTCCCGTATGCGCCGAGGATCTCCGCCACGCGGCTCCGCCAGATCACGCCGTGGGAGGGCGCGATCATCTCGATCTGAAGCCCCGCCGCCTTTTCCAGGACACTGCCCACTGCCTTGCCGTAGGGCATCACGATATTGGCATAGTAGGCTTTGGCCTCCTTCATAACCGTGCACAAGGGGACCTGGTCGTCGAACCGCTGCGAGGTCGCCAGGTGTTGGCCGAACGCGTCCATCGAAAAGAGCAGTTTCTCCTCGGGGACGTAGGTGAACATCGATTCCGGCCAGTGTACCATGGGAGTTTCGATGAAACGCAGCGTCCGCCTGCCCAGCGACAGCCTCTCGCCGTCGCCCACCAGCCGAATCTTCCAGGGCGACGTGTCTGCGTATTGCGACAAGGTCGTTCGGCACTTCTTGTTGCAGACCAGCGTCGCGTTGGGCAGGGCCTTCATCACGCTGGGCAGGGCGCCGGCGTGGTCGGGCTCGGCGTGGTTGCAGATCACGTAGTCGACCGCGGCCGGCTCGGCCAGCGCCGAGACGTTGCGCAACAGCCGGTCGGCGTAGGGGGCCTTGACCGTGTCGATCAGTGCCGTTTTCTCGTCGCGGACGAGGTAGGCGTTGTAGGTGGTGCCGCGCTGGGTGTCGTAGCTGTGAAAGTCGCGGACCGTCCAGTCCAGGTATCCGACCCAATCGATACCCTCGCGCAGAGTGGTGTTCATCACGTTCCTTGGTTGGGCAGACCGGCCGTATATCCCAGTTCGGTCACGGCATCCGCCAGTTGCTTCCGATCGAGCCGCTCACCGGTGACCACGGCCCGCCCGCCGGCCAGGTCCACCTCGACCGAGCTCACGCCTACGCACTCGGCCAGTGCCCGCCTTACACTCTCGGCACAGTGGCTGCACGTCATCCCTCCCACTGCGATCTCGAGCCGTTGCCCGGCAGGGGGAGCATCGGCGAGTTGCTGTTCTCTTTCCGCGAGTTTCTTGCTTTGCGTCAGTCGAGCCATAGTCTTGGATGATATCATCATCACGGCCAGGAGTGCAACGGCCCCCAGGTGGGTAAGCCAGGTGATCTGGGTGGCATGATGGGCATGTCCGTCCGTTTGCCCGGCGGGGTGGCCGAGTTTCGGCATCGACGCCTTCAGGTCCGGGAACAACCAGTCCAGCAGCAATCCCGCCGCGATCGCGCCGACGGCAACCGTAGCCAAGTACAACACGGCAGTTCGCCGCCCCAGCATCTTCCAGATGGTGGTGAATGTGGCGGCGTTGGTGGCCGGCCCGGCTATCAGGAATGCCAGGGCTGCACCGGGTGAGACGCCCACGTGTATCAACGCGTAGGCGATCGGCACCGACGCAGTAGCGCAGACGTAGATCGGTACGCTTACGGCCATCACCAGCAGGATCGCAAGGATCCCACTGCCGATTTCCAATTGATCCGGTTTCACAAGCGCGGCCATGGCCCCCGCGATTGCGATCCCCAGCAGCAACGCCCCGCCGATGTCGCGCGGCAGGGTCACAAACCCGTAGTGCAGCGCTCGCAGCAGCACGTTTCGGGGACCCGTTTCCGCACAGCAGGGCTCCTCGCAGGCGGGCGAGTCCGACTTGCCCATCGCATCGGCGCGAACGGGCGCATGGTCGAAGACTTGCACTAGAATGCCGCCGATCAATCCGGTCAGCAAAGCCGCGACCGGCCGGAAGATCGCGACCACCATGCCCAGCGACCCGAGGGTCACGGCGATGCTGTCCACGCCCGTCTGGGGCGTGGATAGCAGGAAGGAAGTGGTGGCCCCGCGGCTGGCGCCGTGACGGCGGATCGAAGCCGCAACCGGGATCACCCCGCAGGAGCACAACGGCAGCGGCACTCCAAACAGCGACGCCTTCATCACGGATCCCAACCCGGGCCGGCCGAGGTGGCGCTCCACCCACGCCGGCGAGACGCACACCGAGAGAATACCGGCCACCAGGAAGCCGAGCAGCAGGTACACCGACATCTGCCCGAGAAGGAGCCAACTCTTCTCGAGTATATCCAGGATAACTTCCAAGCCAATATCCATCGTGAGGACTGCTGTCCCGGCGGCATTTCCCTCTTGCCGCGTTACTTCGCGTGCTTCGCCAAGTATTTTGCAACACCTTCGGCCGTGGGCACCATCGCCTCCTCGCCTTCCCTCCAGTTGGCCGGACAGACGTCGCCGTGCTCTTCATGGAACCGCAAAGCGTCCAGGATCCGCAGTGCCTCGTCGACGTTTCGTCCCAGAGGCAGGTCGTTTACCAGGGCGTGGCGGACGATCCCCTGCTTGTCGATCAGGAACAGACCCCTCAACGCCACCGACTCGTCGAGCAACACCCCGTACTCGCGCGATATGTTCTTGTTCAGATCCGCGACCAGCGGGTATTGGATCAGCCCAATGCCGCCCTGGTCGCGAGGCGTGTTCTTCCAGGCCAGGTGGGTGTAGTGGGAGTCGACCGAGACGCCGATCACCGCCGCATCCTTGGCCTCGAACTTCGCCAGGGCCGCATCGAAGGCAATTATCTCCGACGGACAAACGAACGTAAAGTCCAAGGGGTAAAAGAACAGAACCACGCACTGCCCGCGGTACGACGAGAGCGTCAGTTCGGCAAACGAGTTGTCGGGCATGACCGCTTGGGCCGTAAAATCGGGGGCTTCTCTTGTGACCAAAGTAGACATTGCTTAACTCCTTTTCGGGTAAATGAGTTGTAGTGTAACCCTCACTGTGGCGGCTTTCGCGACAACCTACTCCGCCCCGGCGGAAACTGCCGTGCGCTGTCCCAGTTGACCGTCCAGAATGAATTGCCCCACGCCGTTGTCGCCCACCAGCTTGAGTTGATCCACGATCGTTCGAACCGTGTTCTCCTCCTCAACCTGCTCGGCAACAAACCACTCCAGGAAGTTATGGGCAGCGTGATCCTTCGAGCTGGCCGCCAGATTCGACAGCTCGTTGATCATGCCCGTGATCTTCTGCTCGTGTGCATAGATGTCTTGGAAGACTTCCGGCGTGGACTTCCACTCAGTCTTGGGACTCTCGATTTGGGTCAGGGTTACCCGGCCGTCTCGCTCGGCGATGAAGTTAAAGAACTTCATCGCATGGCCGGTCTCCTCCTGGGCCTGGACCCGCATCCAACTGGCCATCCCCTCGAGACTTTGGGCCTCGAAGTGGGCAGCCATGGAAAGATACAGGTAGGCGGAAAAAAACTCGGCGTTGATCTGCTTATTGAAGGCATCCTGAATCTCGGGATTCAACATGATCCACTCTCCTTTTGTTGGTTGCTTGACGTGCTCGACTGCTCCCTACACCGGGGGCAGATTCCTATGAGCTCCAGGCGGTAGCCGTGGAACTCGTATCCATTGGAATCATTGTTCGTAAATGGTGCCAAATCAAGGGGCGCCCCGGGAACGTCTTCGACCCGGCCGCAGCAGGTGCAGCGGACGTGGTCGTGGCGGACGACATTCCCGTCGAACCGGGCCTGGGAACCGCTCAACTGAAGCTTCTGGATCTCACCCATCGCGGCCAGCAACTCCAGGTTCCGATAGACGGTGCCCAGGCTGATTCTTGGCAGCCGCCGCCTCACGATCTCATATAGCCCCACTGCGGTGGGGTGTGAGCTGAGCTTTCGTAGCTCTTCGAGAATCACCTCGCGCTGACGGGTGTTTCTCTGGATAGTGTTGCGGGCCATGGCCGTCCTCTTTATCGCTATTGCGAAGTATTACTAGTTATTGAAAGAAGGCAAGGGGTATTTTTGGAAAAACTTGCGGGAGCAGGATCAGCCGAGCTCGATCTTGGTGATTTTCACCCGCGTGTAGAGTTGCCGGTGACCGGTTCGGGTGCGGGAGTTCTTTCGCCGGCGGAACTTCTGGACGGACAATTTGGGGCCCTGGCTCGCGGATAGGACCTCGGCGGTTACCTCAGCCAATTCGAGCGTAGGCTGCCCGACCTTCAGGCCATCGTCGTCGCGATAGGCCAGCACCCGATCGAACTTCATCTCAGTTCCGCCGGGCACGTCACGGTAGTCGACCTCTAACTGCTGGCCTTCCTCGACTTTGAATTGACGCCCGCCGTCCTCGAAGATTGCATACATGGTGAGTCCTGTCTGGCTGGACCTACAATGACCCTTTGCAGGGAAGAGCCCAGCACTAATGGGGTATTTACGAGATACTCTTCGGCGCGACCCGCCCTCTCCCGGGCGGACACCTTCATATATCAGCCTTTTTGCAGACCGGGAGCCGTTCAGCTTACCGGATTGCAGCGGTGTGGATCAAGGCCTACGGTTGGGGAATTCTCACCTCTCGCTGCTGGGCGTCGCGGCAGCGGATGGTCAGATGTTCCGGCGAAACTCCTCTTGCTTCAAGGATTTGCACGGTCATGCCCTCTTCGTCTTCCAGTCGTGCCAGTTCCCGGCGTTTCTTGTTGTTCAGATAGTTGGCCACTTCCTCGGCCACCGTGATGGTCACACTGGTGATTTCGGGGCGTTGGCTGGTGAGGATCAACAGGCGGACCACTTCGATGGCCATGCTCTCGGGCGTCTTGACCACGCCCGTGCCTCGACATCCGGGACAATCGGCGAAGATGCTTCGCTTGAGGCTGGGGCGAATACGCTGGCGAGTCATTTCCACCAGCCCGAAGGGGCTGGTCCGCAGGATCTTGATGCGAGACCGATCGCGCCGAACGGCGTCGCGCAGCGCCCGTTCCACTGCTCGGCGGTGCTTTTCCTTGCGCATGTCGATGAAATCGTTGACGACCACGCCGCCCAGGTCGCGGAGCCGGATTTGTCGGGCGATCTCCTTGGCCGCCAGCAGGTTCACCTGGTATGCCGTTTCCTCGGCCGAATCGTCCGCGCGGAAGCTACCGCTGTTGACGTCGATGGCCACCAGGGCTTCGGTCTGGTCGATCACGATCGATCCGCCGGCCTTCAGGGGCACCTCGCGGCGGTACATCTTGGCGATTTCTTCGTCCAGATGGTACTTGTGGTAGAGCGGTTCCTTGCCCTCGTAGAGTTGCAGACGGTTGGCGTACCGAGGCATGACCAGTTGCAGGAATTCCTTGGCCCGCTCATGGGCCGAGGGCTCGTCGATGTAGATCGTATCCACCTCGCCGGTGAAGATATCGCGAATCGTGCGGATGATCATGTCGCTCTCTTCGTAGATGTCGACGGGCGCCGAGAGCTTCTTGATCCTTCGCACGATCACCTTCCAGAGCCGCAGCAGATAGGCCAGGTCGCGGGAAAGCTCCCGCTTGGTGCGGTCCGATCCGGCCGTACGGACGATGAACCCCACGCCCTTGGGCGGGTTCAGCTCCAGCATTATGGACCGCAGTCGGCGGCGGGTATCCTCGTCCTCGATTTTCCGGGAGACGCCGATCCGTCCCAGGGCCGGCATCAGCACGAGGTATCTTCCCGGGATGCTGATGTAGGTCGACAGTGTGGGGCCCTTCGTGCCGATGCCTTCCTTGATCACCTGGACCAGCACTTCGTCGCCACGGCGAAGTATCTCCTGGATGGGCGGCTTGAAGCGAGGCCGGCCGCCGGGACGATATGCCCGCTGCCGCGGCGGTTCGTCGCCCGGTCCTTCGTCGACTTCATCGTCCAGCGAGGCGTCGGCCCCGCGGTGATCGTTGCGCCGGGAGCCGCCGGAGTTGGTCGGCTGGGGCGGCTCGTAACCGCCCTGGCGGAAGTACTGCGGTTCGATGTCGCTGATGTGCAGGAAGCCGTTCCGGCCTACCCCGAAATCCACGAACGCCGCCTGGATGCTCGGCTCCAGGTTGACTACGACTCCCTTGTAGATGTTTCCTACGTAACTGTCCTGGCCAGTTCGTTCGATGTAGAGCTCTTCTAAGACTCCGTCTTCAACGATCGCAATCCGGCATTCTTCCGGCTGCGATACGTTGATCAACATTTCCTGTTTCATATTGTCGCTTTCTTGTTCGGCAGGGCCGGCAAGCACGTATTCAGGTCGGACATTGGCTGCAACCGTCGGGCAGGTGCCGGGAGCGTGTCATCACTGGATCTCCACTGCGGTGCGTTTCAGACGCACTCCCTGAAGCTCCAACTCCGGCAGCCCCAACGCCGAAAGCACCTCCCGAGGACCGGCGGTCGCCCCGCTACTCGTCCGCAGCCGCATCCTGAGCGTCCCGTCTTCCAGGGAGAGCTCATCCAGCAACGGGCGCAGATCGACGGTCGCAGACCGATTTGGACGTCGGATAGGACAAGACGAACCGGCCATCAGTTGCTCGACCTTCTGCGCCAGGCCGCGGAGGCACTCGCCCGGGATCGGCACCTCGTATGAGAGCCGATGCGCCCTGGCCTTTCGGCTGCCTTCCGGGAGAACTTCGGCCGACGTCAGCGTCAGCCCCGGGGGGGCGTGTGGTTTTAGCCGCTGAAGCAGTCGCTCGGCGGTGCAGGATTCGGCAAGTTCGAATTCCAGGACTTCGTCGACGCCTTCTATTCCCAGTGCCAGGGCCGAGGGGAAATTCATCCGCGGTTTGGGATGGAATCCCTGGCTCATTGCCAGGCACAGCCCGGCGCGGCGAAACAGCCGCTCGACGCACCGCATCAGGTCCCGGTGTCCGATCAGGCGCAGGTCTCCCTGCTTGCAGAACCGCATACGTACTCGTTGTCGAACCATCAGTTCGAATCTCCCCGCCACTGCCGTTGATGGCGGAGAAGCCTTTTGTGTTTCCCGCCACACTCATGGGCGGCGGACAAACCGTTCTAATTTCTCCACCACTTCCGTTAGTGGCGAAGAACCCGATAACTCGTTTCTTTCGATCCGGAGACAAACAACTTGCGGATATCAGCAATCCATCGTCTAGCTGCCGCCGGTACGGCGGCTTGCGGGCAAGTAAATGCCCAACGGAAAGCTGCCGCGGGGGCAGGGGCCAAACGGAAGTTGTTCTTCGCCCAATCCTTTCGAGGCTGTTCTCCAAAAGTGCCAGGTTGTCTGTTAATTACGTCTCACTCCGCAAACTCCGGCACGTGCTTCTTCAATTCGTCTCTGAGGTAACTCTTGATGTCGCGGGCGTTCTCCATCGACATGGCTCGTCCGGCCACGGCCTGACATTGTTCGATAGTCACGCTGCGACAGATGTTCTTGATCTCGGGAATGGCGCTGGGCGTCAAGCTGAACCGCCGCAACCCCAGGCCCAGCAAGAGCATGGTGTAGGTAGGGCTGCCACTCATCTGCCCGCACAAATTGATCGGCACGGGCTTGCGGTCGGCCGCCTGTATGGACCACGATATTTGCTTGAGGACCGCCGGGTCGGAGGCGTTATACAGGCTGACCACGTCCTTGTTGCTGCGGTCCACCGCCAGTGTATACTGGATCAAATCGTTGGTCCCAATGCTGAGGAAAGCAACTTCCTCGACGAAGCGGTCGATCATCATCACCGCCGCGGGGACCTCGACCATCATCCCGATGGGCATCTCGCGATCGAAGTCGATTCCACGTTCTTCCAGATCTTCCATCACGTCGGCCAGCACCATCTTCGCCTGCCGCAACTCCAGTAGCGTTGAGATCAGGGGAAACATGATCCGCACGTTCCCCAGAACACTCACCCGCAAAGCCGCCCGCAACTGGGTCCGAAACAGCGGAAGGTTCCTCAAGGCCAGGCGGATGCTCCGCAGCCCCAGGAAGGGGTTGCGTTCGTCCTCGGGTTGCGTCAAGTGAGGTACTTTGTCTGCTCCCAGGTCGAAGGTGCGAATGGTGACGGGTTTGTCGCCCATTGCCTGCACCACTTGGCAATAAGCCTGGTAGTGTACTTCTTCGGTGGGTTCGGTCTCGCTACCCAGGTAGAGGAACTCCGTTCGGTAAAGTCCCACCCCGTCTGCCCCCCGATCGACACAGTGATCGACCTCGTAGGGAAACTCGATGTTGCCGAAGAGCTGTAGCCGCACGCCGTCCGCGGTCTCGGCAGGCAGCTCGCGCAGCGGCTCCAGTCGCGCGGCCAGCAAGCGGATCTCCTCGAGTTGGAGCCGGTATCGGGCAAGAGTCTCCTCGTCGGGCTGGAGGATCACCAGGCCCTTGTCCCCGTCGATGATCACGTGGTCGCCCCCGGAGACCTCGGCCAGGAACGGCCCCGTACCGACCACCGCGGGAATCTCCAGGGCCTCGGCCACGATAGCCGTATGGCTTCCGGGACCACCCACCTCGGTGACGAACCCGCGGACGAATCGCCGATCCAGGTTGGCGGTTTCGCTGGGCGTGAGGTTATGGGCCAGCACGAGCACGGCCGAAGTCAGGTGCGAGATTCCTTCGCGCCGACGTCCCAGCAGATGTCTCAACAGCCGTTTTTCGATGTCGAAAATGTCGTGCACACGCTCCGCCAGGTACGAGCTTTCCAGTCTCTGGAAGCGCTGGGCGTAGCGGCGCAGGGTGCGGCTGACCGCGTATTCCGGCGAGTAGTGCCGCTGGCGGATCATTTCCTCCAGTTCGCCGCGGAGTCGGGAGTCCTGAAGAATCTGGAGGTGCGCTTCGAAGATAGCCCCGTATTTCTCGCCCAGTTCCTGCGAGACGGCGTCGCGATTGCGGGAGATTTCTCCGCCTGCTGCCGCGATGGCCTTGTCGAGCCGGTCCAACTCTTCATCGACCGCATCGCGCGTGACGAAACGGCGAGGAATGCGAAATCCCTCGTTATCCATCACCAGCGCTTCACCGATGACTACGCCCGGCGAAACGGCGATACCCTGGAGTTGTTGCATCCCAGTCCTTTACCGCGCGGCGATGCGGGATCACTTCGCCTGATGGGCGACTGATCGACCTGGCTTGGCGCCGCTGTATATGTACTCTATGTTCATTCCGCGGAGGAACGATGCAGCAAGTGCAGCGCCGTACCCGCCTGCTTCGCGGGTGGGGCGTCTTGCTCGCTTACTGCGGGTTTTCCGCACCTTCTGTTTCTTGGCTCTCCCCGAAGTTGCCGGAAACCAATTCCGCCACAGCGTCCAGCACTTCCTCGGCATCGCAGCCTACCGCCTCGAAGGAGAGTTGCTCACCGGGCTTGGTTCCCAGCGAGGTAATCTGCAATACATCCGTAACGTCCAGCCGCTCCGCGCCTTTGATCACCGACACCTTGGAATCGAAACGGCGGACCAACTTCGCAATCAACGTCGCAGCCCGAAGGTGGATTCCCTCCCGGTTGGTCACGTCAACGGTTCGAGTTGCTCTTGGTTCGCACATTACTTAGAAGAGGGTTCGTTTCACTGCGGTCGCCGCTGGGATCGGGACCGTCGACATATCGAGAGCATGCGCACCCGGCCTATCCGATTGTCTGCACGGTGGGCACTCGCCCCGCATGCGACCTGGCCCTGGTCCGCGGCGGAAGATCTCCCGCGTGCCAACCAGAGCCGGACCGCGGTCATGCTCCGAACTGGTTGTTGTCGGCTTCGTTCAATAGTTGATGGATGTCTTCGGCACTCTTGGCCTGTTTGAGGAACCTGCAAAACGTATCATCGCGGAGTCGACGCGAAATGTTCTCCAGGGCCCGGAGGTGATCACCGGGGCAATCGGGCGGCGAAATCAGCAGGAAGAACAGTTGGACCGTTTCCCCGTCGAGGCTGGCGAAATCGACGCCGGCGCCGCTGACGGCTACCGTTCCCACCAACTGGTCGACACTGGGGTGCTTCGTATGGGGAACGGCCACGCCGCGACCGATGCCGGTGCTGCCGAGTTCTTCGCGTTTGAGGATGGCCTTGACGATGCTCTCCAGTTCGTCGGCCTGGATTTTTCCCGTGTCGAGCAAGGCCTGCACCATCTCACGAATGGCTCCTTCCTTGTCGGTCGCCGTCAGTTGTGCACGGATAGCCTCAGGACTGACAAAGTCGGCAAACTTCATGCAGGTAATCTCCCTTCTACTCGTCCGGTCGGGCACGCCGACCTGTCCGGACGCTCGGTCCTCTGGCGGTCGCCGCGCACTCTCCAGGCTCACGGGTTTTCCGGTTCGGCTTGGCTGGGCCCTCTGGGTTGCCGCTGCCCGGAGCCACGGTGGCGGTCTTGAACCTTTTCTTTATGCTTGCGGAGTTGCTGTTCCATCTTCTCGACCGTATTGTCGATTGCCACCATCAGGTTGTCCGACCGGTCGGTGGCCACGAAATCGTGTTTATGTTTGGCCGACACCCTCAAGTCCACGCCCGGTGTCTCCGGGTGTTCCAGGTCGATGGTCACCTCGATTGCACTGATGCGATCAAAGAAGCGTGTTAGTCTTTCTACCTTGGTTGTGATCTTGGCCTGAGTCTGTTCGCTCACGTGCCCGTGCCGAGTCGATATCTCAATCTGCACCTAGTCAACTCCTTGGAAGAGGCCCGCAACCAGGTCCTGGTTGGCTGCATTCCAGCGTCAACGAAACTACTAATTCTAGCGAGGTATTCCGAGCTTGACAAATCCAAAGCCAAACGACCACGAGCCGGGATCTTCCCATCCATCCCAGTTTAGCTCCTCGTTGGCATCGCGTAAGGGGGGGATACCCGAAACTGCCCAACGCCGGGACTCAAGGGGGGGTCGCAGGCCCTTCAGCCGAGCGGTGAAATGCGTCGGAGACCGCGCTGACCGGATCGGACAGCCCAACATCGGACCGAGTTATAACAGCCCGTTGAAAACGAGTCGTTCCTCATTCGGCTGTGAAAGGCAGTCTCGTGGGCGACGCCTTGACGCGATTCTGCCCCCCCAACCGAAGCCCGCAGGAGTCCCGCCGAAGTCTATTGAGGGCGTTCCGAGTGATACTGATGTTGGACAAAACACCCGTCTTATGGTTGTCCCTCGACGTCGTTGGCCGCCTCCGTCTCCTCCGGCGGCGCTGCCTTTTCCGCCGGCGCTGCCCGACTCCGACCGGAGAGCCTGGTCCAGATTTCTCCTGACTGAAGCCGCTGTCTCCACCTTTGGGCGTGAGCCCGACGTGTGGGCTCTCTCTCGGTGGCTTTGTACATCAGCCCCAGTCCAAAAATACCCCTGAGATTCCAGAAACTCAGCGTCCGCATTGCCAGTGTTTCGTGGTCCAGCAATTCGACCAGCCTTTCGGCCTGACGTCTCTCCTTGAGGCCCTCTTGGGTATAGCCCCAGAGCATGCGATACAATTCGGCGGCGTTTTGCCCGTACTCCTTCTCCATGGCCGCGCGGACCCGTGCCGCCGCCTCCGGGCTTCGTGCCACGGCGGCCCGGAGATGTTCGACCGATTCGTCCGTCCAAACCAGGGGGTGATCCGCGTCATTCAGTGCGGCCACCAGCGGCTCGAAATCGTCAATATATCCCAGGCATCGCGCGGCCAACCACCGATTCTCTCTGCGGGGGTGCTCGTTCAGTTCCATCAGTTTCAACCGGGCGCCGAAACGGACGGAGCGTTCCACCTGGAGTTCCTTGGCCAGCGTCTCGGACGCCCGCCGATCGGCTCCCATCTCGAGCGAATTCATGTCCCCACCCGCGACCCACTTGGGGAATTCCTCGACCGGGACCGGGGCCTGAGTGGGCTGCTGGTTGATCATTACCCAGTTGCCCGCCGGCACACGCACCGTCTGCTGGCTGCCCGCCTGGTCCCAGAGAATCTGCCCCGTTTCAGCGTACACGTCAGCCACCACTGATCCCGGGTCGGACTCCGGATCGGTGCCGGGCACGTGAACGGGGATCACCTCCAGGGCCAGGACCGATTGGGCGTCCACAAACGTGAACAGGCCACTGAGACTGCCGACCTGCAGGCGGATCTGGGCCTCCGGCTTCCCGACCGTGTGCATCACCAGCCGCCCGTAATCAACCTTAACGCCCGGCACCCCCGCCGCGTCGGCCGGCAGCAGTTCGGCCTGCGTGCCGTCTATCAACTCAATCGTGATCTCGGCGCTCATCAGGGCGATCAACGGTCGATAGGTGGGCAGGGCGAGAAGCTTCTGTCCCGCGGTGACGATCCCCCGTTGAGCCACTCGTTGCCATCGGCCGGTCTCGAAGTCGAAACGCAGCAAGACCTGCTTTTCCGACATGAGTGCGCCGATTCCTTTCGGTGGCCTATCGAGTTGGACAATCTCTGGCTGTTCGGCCGGCTCGGTTTCGGGCTGTTCGGGCGGTTCGGTTTCGGGCTGTTCGGCCGGCTCGGTTTCGGGCTGCTCGGGCGGTTCGGTTTCGGGCTGTTCGGCGGGCTCGGTTTCGGGCTGCTGGGCGGGCTCGGTCTTGGGCTGCTGGGCCGGTTTGGGTCCGGGCTGGTCGGTCGGATCGTCTCCGGGGTCGCCGGGGCCTTGCGGCTGAGGCTGATCCGAGCTGAGAAGCTGCGCCAAGGCGCCGCCCAGCGGAGTTTCCGACCCGAGTTGCCCCGAGGCGGCCAACGCGATCAAGACGATCACCGCAACGCAGGCGACCAGTGCCAGAGCCACGGCGACGGGCAGGAAGCGACGTTTCTTCTTGGGGGGGTCCCGGAGGTAGTCGGGCACGGTTGGCTTGGGGCGGGGGCCCGCGAGGGCCGTCTCGCTGGGCGACTGGCCGTCTCCGGAGGACTCTTCGACAGTGGCCGAAGTGGACTCGGCCTCCCGTTGCGCGGCTTCCACGCTGGGAATCTCGTACATCCGCTGCCGGCTGGCCGGGTCAGTCTCGGCCGCCTCCCCCAACACCAGTGCCAGGATCTGGTGACAGGACGCCACCTCGGCCAGGTGGATATCGGAATCCAGGCAGACCTTCTCGAAATCGGTAACCCGATTGTCCTGTAACGTGTTGTCGAGATACTCGGCCACCGTGTTGGGGTCGAGGCCCGGCTCGCGGTCCGTCAGGCTGGGAGCCGCCAGGCGCAGCCGCCGCATCACGTCCCGGGTGCGGTGCAAAAGACTGGTGGCCTGTTCGCTTTCGTCGATCCTCTTGCCGATGTTCTCAGCGTCTTCCGCGTCGAGGATACCATCCATGTAGGCTAACATCGTGCGAAGCGTAAGTCGCATGGCCGAATCTCTCCTCCCTCAGGGGTAAACGGTCAAAGAAAGCCCTTCCGCCCAGCGGGCAAATCGCCAGAAAAGCGGCTTGATGACGGCAATGATGGATCCTTCTCTGGAATAGTGAGGATTCGCCCGTCAATCCGTGCAGGAAAACACAATAATTCGGCCCAATCCTCATCTGTGGGGGGGGATGGCCTCGCGGAGGACGCGGAGCAGGGGCGGGCATTCGGGCCTTCGGCGCCGTGCAGGTCGCTTGCGATTGAGGGCCGACTCGGGCCTGAGCAGGTCCCTATCGGCGAGGCGGGTCAGACCGGCGGGCCTTTTTCGACTTTGGCCGGGACTGCGGGTTGCGGGCCTCCGAAAACGCGATCAGGGCAGCCGCTGCGAGAAGAAACTCCAGCAGCCCGACCACCACCGGATGCAGCGCCGGGCGGCGGGCCTTTCGCTGGAAAGTCCACCCGGCTGGGCGTTCCCACCCATCACGCGTTCGCCGCCAAGCACTTTCCGAACCCACACTCGAAGCCTGGGCGTGCGTTCCGAGCAGGCCATTGGTTGGCTCTCGCCCCTGGCTCCGGCCGGCGGTGAGTTCTTCGGCCGTAGGGATTTTGGCCGGGGGCACTTCGGCGGCCAGTCTGCCGGGTCCCGAGAGAATCAACAATAGCCAGCCGATCGAATTCACGCCTCACCTCCCAAAGGTCGACCGAGGAAACCACCCGCACGTCGGAGGTGGTGCGGAATAGAGACCTTTGGGAAGATCACCGTTGCAAGTGGCGGGCCGACCCCACGGAGTCGTTGGGTGCCGTCGCACAACGTCGTTTGCTAGAAGGACTTAGTCCGAATGGCCGAATCTCCCCTGGGGCTCCGCCGAGTTGCGTTTTCCCAACACGGCGCAGGTATCGAGGTTGCGTTTTTGCCACGCCGTCGCGAATGGACGGTGCAGAGGATTGCCAGGTTGCCGGGGCCGGGCCAGATCGGTTTGCCCAGTGGCCTCTTATGTCGTAAGTTTTGCATGGTGAGGCACATGGCGAGGCAGCGTAGAAGTTGGCCGCCTGCCGCTGCCTGGTTTACATCTGAGTAGATCCTCCATCTCTGACGCCAGAGGACAACGGGACCAATGACCGACATAGAAGTTCCCAAGCTTGACCTGAAACAGATCCTCTCCGGAGCCCAGTTACCCGCGCTGCCGCAGAGTGCGATTCGGCTTCTGGAGCTTTCCCAGGATCCGAGTAACGGACCGGTGGAGTTCGCGGTTCCGATCGAGTCGGATCCCGGTCTGACGGGTCAAGTGCTGCGTTTTGTAAACTCGTCGTATTTCGGATTCTCGCGAGAGATTTCCAGCGTGAAGCTGGCGATCACCCTGGTGGGCATCCGGACCATCAAGAACTTCGCCCTCTGGAGTGCCGTCTTCAGCTTGATGCCGAATCCCAAGTGTGGCCCCTTCGATCTGAAAAGTCTCTGGCAGGATTCCTTGCGGCGGGCACTGTTTGCCCGCGCGATGGCCAAGATACTGGGGCTGAAAGAGGCCGAAGAACCTTTCGCCGCGGCGCTGTTGCAGGACATGGCCGTGCCCGTACTGGCCAAGGAAGCACCCAAGCTCTACGCGAAGCTCCTTCAGGCGCGCGACGGCGGAAAGTTCCGGCTCTCCGGTTTGGAACAGCAAGTATTCGGCTGGACGCACGCCGAGGCGGCCGGAATCCTGGCGCGGCTGTGGAACCTGCCCGACGACTTCGCACTGTTGTTGGAGAACCACCAGGCCATCGACCTTTGGGTCTCACAGGCCGATTCCGAACCGGGAAAGCTGGCCGTGGCCTTATCCGCAATGTTGCCTACCACGGCCGACCCGACCTGGGAAGAGTGTGAGGCGTTCGAGGGCCACTACCGGCAGGTCGCTCCGGCGGGCAGCCCTTCGGCGGTCGAACTGCTGGAGCAGACCGACCGGGAGTTCACCGAATTTGCCCCCGTGTTGAAGCTGGCCACTCCCAACAAGTCACTGCTGGACAGCTTCAACGAAATGGCCACAACCGCTTCCTGAATGGGATCCGATTCGGGGATTCCCGTTTGTATTGCCCGCGGGCCTGCCGTGGCCACGGCTAGCCAGCCGATTCTCGCAGTCGTGCAACCTCTCTTGATCTCGGAAAACTGCCCGATACGGACTGCGCAGCCGGGAATGTCTACCCCACCGATCAACTCGTTTTCTCGCCGTTACCGTCTGGTAAATCGTCACTTGCGACTCGAAATGGACCGGCCTGTTTGGCTTGGCGGGAGGTGCGGCTAGAATATAGAGGCATTCATGCCGTGGGAGGCCGAAATCGGTGAATTGCAGAAATCGAATCCGCCAGACCAAAATTCAGCGCGCGGCCGAAGGATACCTGGAATTGGGTATGCCACAGCACGCACTGGACGCGCTTGCCGGGCTGGGAGATCCGGAAGGTTTCGACGGTCGCGCCCTCTATCTCTGGGGCGAAGCGCTGCGTTCGATGGAGCGCTACGAGGAAGCGATCGTGCCGCTGATGGAGGCTACCCAACTCGCCCCGGAGAACATCCACGTCTGGTTCGCGCTGGCTTGGTGCTACAAGCGAACTGGCCAGATCAATCTGGCCATCCAGTCGCTGGAGCGCGTGCTGGCCGCCGAACCGGCCGAGGCACTCGTGCACTATAACCTCGCCTGCTATTGGAGCCTGGCCGGCAACAAGCATCGGGCCGTCGAGTTTCTTTCCGAAGCGCTGGAGATCGACCCCGACTATCGCCGCCTGATCGACGACGAGCCCGACTTCGACCCCATCCGCTCCGATCCCCAGTTTCAGGCGCTGCGGGCCCAGTCGGGGACCGCGCCATAGCGGACCGACAGCGCCGATTCGTGGGGGGGGTGGCATCGGCGATCATGCGGAATCTTCAGCCAGGTGACCAAATCGGGAGGCAATCCTTCGCCCCGTGTGTTCGCAAGCCCGAACTCGGTCCCAGCGGCTGTCCGCAAACAGCTTCGGAGTTTTTCAGCGGCGTCGGGGCAGGTGCCCCAACCAATTAAACAGGAGCGGGCACCTTCCCCCGGGGAACTTGTGCTTGGACGGCCGCCAAGACGGAGGATCATAGACTGAGCGCCGGCGGTCTGGCCGACTCTCCAGGCGTTGGTTGTTGCCAAACCCAAGCAAGCTATAATTGGGGCCCCGAGGAACGCCGTGCCAGGAAGCAGAAGGGGAGTTGTCAATGGATGCTCTATCGCTCTACTCCCCTGACTACGCGACTGCACGGAATCGCTTCCGCCAGGCATCCGTTGGTTTTGGACTGGAAGTGCAGTCTCATTCGATTGACGAGCCTGGCCCGAATGGAGAAGAGCTGACCATCGACGTGGCGCTCTCACCCGGCAGGCGCTCGGATCGGTTGCTGGTGGTTTCGAGCGGGATACACGGCGTTGAGGGGTTTTTCGGCTCGGCGGTTCAGCTCGGCGTGCTCGAGCAGTATCTTGGGCAAGCTGGCAGTCTTCCGGGGGTTAGTCTCCTGCTGCTGCACGGGCTGAATCCGTTTGGCTTCGCCTGGCTGCGTCGGTTTGACGAGGAAAACGTAGACCCCAACCGCAATTTCCTGCTGGAGGGCGAGCAGTTCAGCGGCAGTCCGCCAAGTTATGCTGCCCTTGACGGCCTGCTGAATCCGAAAAGGCCGCCGTCTGCGTGGGAGCCCGTCACGGCGAAAGCCCTGCTGACGATCGCTCGCCATGGTATGCGAATACTCAAGCAAGCAGTTGCCGGTGGTCAATACGATTTTCCAAAAGGATTGTTCTTCGGCGGATCTCGACCTTCGCGGATCTGCGAATTGCTCACCGCGCATCTTGAGCGGTGGCTTGGTGAGAGTCAGGACGTCGTTCATCTTGATTTTCACACCGGACTGGGTGCGTGGACCACTTTCAAACTGCTCACTCACTACCCGTTCCGTGGCGAGCAACGCGCCAAACTGACGAATTGGTTCGGGGCAGACTCATTCGAGGCCTGCGACTCAAAAGGCATCGCGTTTGATCCTCGGGGTGATTTTGGGCGTTGGTGTGTGGCTGGCAGTCCGCAGCGGGACTACTTGTTCGCTACCGTTGAGTTCGGAACTTACAGTCCACTCCGAGTGCTGGCCGGTTTGCGAGCCGAGAATCAAGTCCACCACTGGGGAAAGCCGGGAGATCATTCGACCGTGCGGGCAAAGGAGCGGGTGAAGGAGCTGTTTTGTCCGGCGTCCAGCAAGTGGCGTACCCGAGTTGTCGAGCAGAGCTGCCGGATCGTGAGGCAGGCGGTGGACGGGCTGATCACTCAGCGATAGCGCGACCGAGTATCGCCGAACAAAGCGGCCGCAAGTGTTCAGAATCAATCGCAGTTGTTGCGAGAGACCACTCTGATTTGTGGCCCTTCCGTCTGGCGCTGCGTTTCGCGGCAAGCCGCGATCCCGGGCGCTGGAGTTCACGCCTTGACAGTCAGCTTCACCATCTGGATTGCATTGTGGCCCGACTTGGGAAACGGTCTCGGCATCGGCTGCGCGATACCCGCCGCGTCGATCGTGCGGCAGCGGAGCTGGTATTCTCCCGGCGCGAGATCCGTCAACAACGCGGCCCAATGCACAATCGTGTTGCGGATCGGCCACTCGTGCGGTTTGCCCGTATCCGGATCGATCTGGCCGGGGATCGGCGGCAGTTTCCCGTGGGGAAGCCCGCCTCCCCAATCGTCCGGGGGCGGCAGGATCCGGGCGTCCTTCCAGTCCGCCTTGCTGAAGTAGGGATCGTCCTCGGCCAGCGGATCACCTTCCGCGTGTAGCCAATACTGCACCTTGCTCAAGCCCGACGTGCCCACCTGCCCCACGCCGGTGATCGCTGCGGGCTGCCGCGGCTTGACCTGCGAGGGAACGTGTAGGAAGCGAGCGCAGGTTTTGATCTGGCTGACCGTGTCGTTGTTCCAGCCCGCATACGTGTCGTTGGCCTTGAAACTGTTGGTCAGCACTACCCGCAGCAGCCACTTGACCGACTTGTTCCCGTAGCCGTCGGGCACCAGCATCCGCACCGGGGCGCCGGCCTTGGGCGAGAGCCACTGGCCGTTGAGCTTGTAGCAGAGGATCACCGGGTGTTCTCCGGGTGGGTCTTCCAGCACGCGCCCGATGGGCAGCGAACTCTGGAAGCGCTGTTGGGGATCGTCGTTATGGTAGCCGTAGTAGAATACGCGACGGACGTTTTCCTTCGGCCGGGCCATCCAGATCACGTCCCTTAGCGGCACGCCCTCCCAGAGCCCCATGCCGAAGGGCGAGCGGCCGTTCGTGCAACTCATCACCTTTAAGAACCGCACCGCGCGCTTCTCGGCGAGCTTCATCAGGCCCGGGAAGTCCAAGGCCGTGCCCAGCTCCTTCGAAAGTGGCTGCTCGATCTTGGAGTTACTTTCAGGGTCGGCGACCACCTCCAACTGCCAGGTCTCACGATCCAACCCGACTTCACGCCGCTTTTCCGGCGGCAACTTGTGCGGCGGCGGCTTGCCGCGTCCCGCCAGGCGGAACTCGGCTGCCGGAGTGAGGTACTCGAGTTTCGCGATCGCGTCGGCCAGGACGGTTTCGGATCCGACCTGCCGGGCCCAAACCGCAGACGCACTCAGAGCGGCGGCACCTGCCGCCCCGAGCTGGAGAAAGTAACGCCGCGTGATTTCAGCGTGCCGCCGGGCGAACTCCTGCGGATCGTTCATGATCGACACTCTCCCGTGATCGGTGTGTAAGACCACATAGTGCAGCCCATACTTCGGATTTGAAGTGTCTGCGGGCGAGGACGGGCCAGTCCCACAGCTACGATTCTAACCCCAATACCGTTGAATTAGGGCCGAACCTGGCGTCAACACAGTGGCACCGGCGTCTCGCCGGTGTGCCGGAACTCGCGGCAGCGCATCAACTTGTGCACCACCGGCGAGACGCCGGTGCCAC
>SDBV01002437.1_pt1 | contig 27803 bp, 23 predicted proteins | sample 2277081 | NCBI WGS metagenome assembly SDBV01 (sample SAMN10402039, study PRJNA504765) | marine sediment metagenome | isolation source: marine sediment core GS10_PC15, 223 cmbsf | place: Arctic Ocean: Southern Knipovich Ridge | collected 2010 | reverse complement strand
AGTGTTTGCAGCTCCCATCCAGCTGTAGTCCGTGGCCCCGACATTGCCGGCCATGCCGACCATTAGGATAAGGGCAACAAAATAAAATATTTTTCCACGCATAATGCTCCTCCTTTAAAAAAATAATAAAAAAATGTGATTAATGTGGCTTAAATCCAAAACCTCTCTTCCCTATTGACTTGACCTACCCTCCTTTCCGCCAGAACTTAAACGTTATGAAGCGAGATTAGATATTGCCTCTCCTGGCCTGCTCCTGCACCATTCCATTCTCCTTAATTGGATGGCAAAAGGGCTTAAACCCAATTTTGTTTCCAGAACAGAATACCTATGAACTTCCTAACTATTATTTCTCACATTGTTAAGAATAGCAGACCGATATGCTCTTGTCAAGAAAAATTTGATGGATTTGGGCAAAACAAGGCCATAATTTCCAAAAAAATGTTTTTTTTGCCCATTGCCCGGTTTTTCAGAAAAAATTGTCAAAAAGCCTCAGGCAGGACCTTTCTGGTGGCATCTCGCAAAAACGCGGCAATCTGCCTCTCTGAGTTCATGGCAAGCACTTTTCTGACAATAATGTTGCAATCCTCGGTCGTAACCGAACGTATGGTTTGTTTTATCTCCGGCATCATCGGCGGAGCAATCGAAATCGTCCTGACCCCCATTCCCAGCAGCAACATAATATATTCGGGCTCAGAAGCCATTTCTCCGCAGATACTAAGGTCAATCTGTGCCTTGTGCGCATCCTGAATAACCGTTCTGATAAGTCGCAAGACGGCCGGGTCCACCGGCGAATACAAGGTGGAGACCAACTCGTTGCCCCTGTCAACCGCGAGTGTGTATTGAGTCAGGTCGTTTGTCCCGATACTGAAAAAATCAGCGTCTCTTGCCAGAGTTGAAGCAGTTAAAGCCGCCGAAGGTGTCTCAACCATAATTCCTACCTGAATGTCCTTATTGTAAGGTATCGATTCCTCATCAAGGTCTTCCATAACGTCACGCAGTATCATCTTGGCCTGCATCAGTTCCTGAATATTTGTAATCAGCGGAAACATTATCCTGACCTGGCCGAGTACCGAAGCCCGCAAAATGGCACGCAATTGTGTCTTAAACATTGTAAGGTTCTGGAGACAAAATCTGATTGAGCGAAGTCCCAGAAACGGATTCGGTTCAGGAACGAACCGCTTGCTCTGAGTATATTTGTCGGCCCCGAGGTCCATAGTCCTTATTATCACAGGCCGATGTTTGAAAACACTGACAGTTTCAGCATAAGCTGCGTAGTGGTCTTCTTCGGCAGGCTCGTTTTCACTATTGAGATATAAAAACTCCGTGCGGTACAGCCCGATGCCTTCTCCACCTTTTTGCAGTACCAGTCCTGCCTCATCGGGAAATTCGATATTACCCAACAACGTAATTTTTACACCGTCGCGGGTTACCGCAGGTTTTTCTTTTATCGCATCGAGTTTGTGCTCGAGTTTTGCAAATTCCTTGGAATATTTTTCGTACTGCCGTATTGTTTCAAAATCCGGATTGATAATGACTATACCGCGATTGCCGTCAATTATCACCGTATCGGCTCCGCTGACGCTTTCGGTAAGGTCTTCCAATGCCACGACGGCAGGAATTCCCAAAGAACGGGCAACAATGGCGGTGTGGCTGGTTCGCCCGCCCGCGTCGGTAGCAAGGCCTTTTACAAATTTTCTGTTAAAAGCGGCTGTTTGAATGGGACTCAATTCCCTGGCAACAATTACAACTTCTTCGGTCAGATGAGCGACATCCTCGCGTTTCTTGCCAAGGAGCTTTCTCAGGATACGTTTTTCGATATCGTAAATATCTGTCGCCCGCTCGCTGATATACGTATCCTTGGCCTTTGCAAAATGCGCCGCAATGTCTCTGAGAGTTGAAGAGACTGCATATTCTGCCATCACCGATTCGGAATGTATCAGGTCTGTTACCTTTTTTCGCAGGCTTCGGTCCCGAAGAAATCGCAAATGGACTGCAAAGATGTCTTTAATCTTCCTCTGTTCTATTGTATCCTGTTTTGCTGCCAGTTGAGTTAATTCATCGGCGGCCTCTCTGAAGGCATTTCTGGCACGGCCAACTTCTGTCATGCGCTGGGAGGGCTTTACTAAACGTCGAGGAATTCGATAGTCTTCGGAGTCGATAATCAGTGACCTGGCTATACAGATGCCGGGTGAAACAGCTATTCCTTTTTTGATTTCCATCTCACGGTTCCGCCAAATTCAAAGAGTCTGTCTACTTTACGGTACCGGCTCATCGAACATTTTCTTCTCGACAAGCTCTCTCAAAGCATCTATGGCCTGTTGGGCATCCGGTCCCTGGGCTGTGATTTTCAACTCGGTGCCACAAGTAGCGGCGAGCATGCTCATCTGCATAATACTTTTGCCGTCTACATTATTTTCACCATTACTGACGGTAATATCGGATTCGAATTGGTTGGCAATATCGACAAACTGCATCGCGGGGCGCATATGAAGACCGTCGGCGTTTTTTATTTCGACCTCCGCCTTGCAAACCATATCATCTATCGTATCTTCTCCCGTCTGCATTTTCAGTTTGTTATTCCTATCTTACCTGATTATAACCTGTCATAATGAAGGATTCTCGTCAGCTTCTTTAAGAAGGTCCTCAATCTGCTCGGCGTTCTGTGACTGCCTGAGAAACTTACGGAATTTGTCTTTCTGCAAATGCTTGAAAATGCTCTCCATCGCTTGCAGGTGCCTGTCCGGGTTATCAGCAGGACTTAATAAGAGTATCACCGAGTAGACCGGCTGTTTGTCAAGGGCCGAAAAATCGATGCCGGTGCTGCTTTGCCCAATCACGGCTATAACATTTTTGACCGCAGGATGTTTGACGTGCGGCACGGCAACGCCTTTACCCATTCCTGTGCTTGCTTCGTTCTCTCTTCTTATCACGGCCCTGGTAATCTTTTTGCAGTCGCCGTCGCCAAGTTTGCCGGCTTTATCAAGTGCCGAAGCAAGTTCTGTTATCACGCTGTCACGGCCCTTGGCCTGAAGTTCGGGAACAATCGCTTCAAAACAGACAATATCTGTAAATCTCATTCTAACTCCTAAAAAACATTTCTTTATTGGTCCATGCCTGCCCAATTGAAAAACGAGCAAGAACCTTGTCGCAACCACCAGAAGTGTATCTGTTATTCTACTTCCACACTGCCGATGTGTTTGTTGTCACGTTGCCTGGTCTTTTTTCTTCTAAGCTGCCTTTCGAGTTTGTGGACAGCTATATCAATACAGGAATAGGCATCGTCGCCTGCCTCGGTAACGACAAAAAACTGGCTGTGCTCGCCCCTTGCGATTATCTCTACGCTGGTTTTACCGCCGTCACTACCGTCAATAATGACCTCAATTTGATTGATGCTGTCATAGTATTTCGGGAGTTTGGAAGTCTTTTCCTCGGCATGTGTCCTAATGGCTTCGGTTATCTCCATGTGTTTACCGGTAATAGTGAAAAGCAAAGTTAACCTCCTTACTCAAACTGACCATCGGTCAGTTTGAAATATCAAAAAACAAAAATTAAATATCAAAATTAAGGATTCAGCCTACGGCTGATACTGATTTTATGTTATTTTGCTTTCGTTATAACTTCTTCGTTAACAGAAGATTAAAACAAATAATCGAAGTTTTTCGGTCAGTTTGAGCTCCTTAACTAATTTTCTACATTATTTTCCTGGTCACCTATCCATATATTATAGCCTGCAAGCGATTGCACGCAATTCAAATCTGGGCCTTTCAATTCAACCTGATTTGCGGCTCGAGCCCGTCACTAATAGATATATCGCTGAGAAGACAGCATCTGTTCAACTCTTTTGTGCCATCCTGCTTTTCCTGGGCATCGCTTCGCAAGTACGAACTCCTTACCCTTGCTTTCCTTCGGAATCAGCCTGTGGTGAGATTTTTACCGTTTGTTCGCTGTTTGGTCTGATGACCCCGCCGCTGACGGTAAACCTGAGGGCTTCTTCTATTGTTATATCCATGTCTATAGTCTGTTCTTTCGGGATCATTATTACAAAACCGGTAAACGGGGTGGGTGAGGTTGGAATAAAAACGGTCAGCAACTCTTTGACGCAGCTGTCGGCTACCTTGGTCAGCGCGTTGCCGGTGACCAAACCAATCGACCATATACCCTTTCGCGGATATTCTGCGGCAACAACTCTTGAAAAAGCAAGTTTGTCCTCTTTGCTCTCTTTAAGGACAAAATCAGTAACCTGCTTTATATAAGGATACACGGCCTTGAGGAACGGGGTTCTCATTATGAATTTTTCAACCATTCGCCAAAGGGTCCTTCCAACAACGCTGGCAAGCAGTGCTCCGATTATGCAGACCCCAATCAAGGCGGCAAGGAACCCGGCGATTGAACCCCCTCCATCCACCCAGAATTTACTCAGCACATCCTTGGTGACTTGCTCGGTATCACCCTGAACCAGCATTAGCAACCGGACCAGCGCGCGGTTTATGTGGATGCTGATATTGTCCTGGATAAATTTGTAGCCCCAGACGAATATCCCGATTGTCAAAATAGTCGGCAGCAACACCGCCAACCCACGCAGAAAATATCTCTTAAATCGCCCCATGACTGGCGTGTTCCTAACAAAAATTCTTTATTGTACTCAAATCCAACTCTACCGTTTCTTACCAAAAACCGGGCCCTGAGCAACGCATCATACTGCCCGGCCAGCCATAGGTTAATTCATGGGCTTGTTGTAGTCAATAGAAAAGTCTTTCGGTAAATGGACGCCTGTCAAATGTATCACAACTCCCGGCAGCGACGCGAGTATCCATACCACACGCTGGCACAAGGCCAGAGCCAGCGCTGCTTCAGGAACAACCCCCGTAATGTTAATAAACAGATAGGCAAGCAGGCCTTCCACGACCACCGCTCCGCCTATGCTGACAGGCACCGCCCCCAGCATCCACGTTAATGTAAAGAAGACATAATAATACTTAACGCCGGCCTCAATCCCCAAACTCATTCCGAGGAACCAAAAACCTGTAATTGTCATAATCTGCAAGAAAACCGTCAGCCCGAAGGCCGTAAGGATGATGAGCGGCTTGCTGCAGTAAATAACCATCGCGTCTGCCAGTTTTTTAATCATCTTCGTGCCATATGCGCTGATACGGGACCAAACCTTTTTTAGTATCACCCTGCCTCGCCTGTGTAAACTCAATACGCAAAAAACAACCGCAACAGCCACAATCGCCCATAAGAAAATCGGCCCATAATCAGCGATGGATTTAAGGATACCGTCTGCGCTTTGTTCGCCGGAGGTTATTACGGTACCGACGCCTCGCAGGAAAAGAAAATAGAAGAAACCAGCGATTATCAGCGTGCTTATTAACCCGATTATCCTGTCAACAAATACACTCAGGGCGGCCTCGAACCTTTTATCGGTGTGTTTGGTGACGTACCAGGCTCGAATCAGATCGCCTCCGACGGAACTGGGCATAACATTATTATAGAAAAGCCCTAAGAAATGCAGTTTAACCGCTGCCCAGAACTCTATGAAAATCGACTGAGTCCGCAGCAGCATCCACCATCGCAGGCCCACAATTATCTGGCCGACAATGAAAATACCCAACGTACCCGCAAAAACCCATAAATTCATCCGGCCAAAGATTTGTGCTAAATTTTCCCATCTTTGTCCCTGGCGGACCCACCATATCGCCCAGACAATCCCGGCAGCAACTACCGCGATACGCAATATAAGGAATATGTATTTACTTTTCCTCTTGCCCTTTTCTGCCATTAGAATACTTTGCCTTAAAAAGACTTGTTTTCACAGATGATAGCGTGTAAATTGGCGGTTGACAATCGAAAATAATTATTGATTGAGGTTTACAAATGTCCGCAAACAAACAGATCGAAGAAGGTACTGAGTTTGGCCCGAAATTCGACAGTGACGGCTTGATTCCTGCTATCGCTCAAGACACGAAGACCGGGCAGATTCTTATGGTCGCGTTTATGAATCGTCAGGCACTTGATTTGACAATTCAAACTGGTAACGCAGTTTATTATAGCAGGTCACGCGGCAAACTCTGGAAGAAAGGCGAAGAGAGCGGCCACGTCCAGAAAGTAGAGCAGATATTAGTTGACTGCGACCAAGACTGTCTTATCTTGAAAGTAACTGTGGACGCGGGCCAATGTCACACGGGGTATCAATCCTGCTTTTATCGCGCCTTAAAGAAAGACACCGACAATGAACTTGAGTTTGTCGCGGAAAAAGTCTATGACCCCAGCCAGGTTTACAAGAAGTAAAATCCTGTTAAAACCGGCACATCGTGTAAAACAAAATCTGTATTAACCCCCACTTGCCGCCTTTCAAATGATTATTGATTAATGATAACTGATTATTATTTTTCTCTGTGTTCTCTGCGACCCCGGTGGCAAATTGTTTTTTAATTTTTTCGCGATACGCATCACGCAATACGACATACAAGCAACCAGCAACGAACTTATTTCCGACCAAATTGTTTTTGAATTTTGATATTTGCACTATCGTCAAAAGAGCCTCCACATTACTATCGTAACAGCAAAAACGCCCCAATAGGCCAATGTTCCCAAAAAAATGGCATATTTGGCGAGTGCAGGAAGCTTTTTCACCGTAGCGGATTTGCCTATGATTAAAACCGTAGCCACCAAGGCGGCCAAAAGCAATGCGATCGCAACAAAAGTCACAGCTGGATAAAGCGCATCAGGAACCGACCTGTCCAGTACCAGCGTCTTGTCCATAATCTTTCGCGCCGTCTCAATACCTGCCGGCTCTGAGAAGACATAAGGCCAGTAGGGAATCCGTGAGACCATTTTGAGTACTGCTTTGATTAGATGAGCAGCCGCCATTGTCGGAAGCAGCAGCAAGGCAAAACCTTTAATCACCGCTGCGGACGCCGCCCCTGAGAGCACCCTTGCTCCGCCGACAACCGCCAGAAACAGAATTGCCGGAAAGATAATAAATATAACAATCCCGGAGCCCAGTTTGGCTGCCGGCCCTGCCAAAGCGAGGAAATTTACGAGATGATTGGGCAGCCATGTCAATATCGACTTGGAAACCGGCCATTCTGAAAGGATTTCGTAGACGACAAAGCCGCTTACCAAAAGGATGAACGCTGCCTGCGCAGCTCGTAAGTCAATCACACGGAAGAAATCGGCGAACGGGCGCCTGGTTGAGAATCGAAAGTTATCGTGAGGACAAGCCTTAAAACACTGCGTGCACAACAGGCAGTCTTGATTGTCCTTTATCGTAGCCGGGTAGAGATTACTTGTACAGGAACGGCCTACCATCTGGTAGTGATTTTTAACAGTAACACAATCTTTGGTTTTACAGCCCTTGCATACCGAAGAATCGTCCACCCGCCACTCAAACGGCGAAACAAGGGCATACAGACCCAGCAAGTGTCCCACGGGGCAAACGTAGCTGCAAAAGGCCCGCTTTTGATAAATCAAACTCACGACCACAGCCGAACCAACAAGGATAAGCATATAGATTGCCATTTGTTGGGGGACGCGATGAATAGACAGGACGCGTACGCCCAGAAGCAAAACGAGCGAGTAGAAAATGGTAATGACCCATCCGCTTTTGAACAGACGCGGCACTTTGCGACGCAGCCCAATCCGCCCCACCAGGGCGATTATCAGCTCCATAGGACAAATTGTGCACCACGCACGACCCAACAGGATCGAAGCGACGATAATCAAGGGCCACCAGTATGACCAGACCAACAAATTCGCCAGATTCGTGTTTCGCAGTATCTTGGTAAAGTCTGCGTCGCCGGCTTCGGCCCCAAGCCCTCCCGCGATGAGCAGTCCGAACACAACCAGCGTAACCAACTGCGCCCCAAGAGGAAACCACCCAGACAGGCACAGTTTGCGAATCAAACCAATATTCAATAAATTCATTTACACCACTTCTATTCAGGGTTCCTTCAGGCAAATAAGATCAACACATTATATCGCCTTCGCCGGCCTTGTTTAAGGCGATGATGCGGTATGTACGTCTTCAGGAAAAGCGAGACAAATTTACCTTTAAATTAGAAGACGATTTCAGTTCCGGCTTCAATGATTTTACAGTTAATCCTTTTTCTTTCAAGCATTGTTTTTGCTCCTTTGGCTTTTTGCCCTTGTGAATTTGTTTCTGCCTCGCTCATCGCTTCGGCTTTTCAAAAAGTTATCTCCCCACCATTTTAACAATAATCGGTGGCAATTCATTTGATTGGGTTTGCGGCAGGGGTTTGGCCTGAGAAAGTAGAGCAGTAGAGCAGTTGACAGTAGAGCATGGAATTTTTCCTGTTTTACGCTGGGAAATTGGGTTTGTTCCGGCTTCGCCCCCCCCTTCGCCAAGGCTACGGGGCGGCAGGAAGGCTACGCCGCGACAAGATTGGCTTTGATTGGGTTTGTTTTGGGTTTGTTTTTCTTCACAATCGCCATTTACGGCCCAAAAAACGCATAAATTGGGTTTGTTTCGCATTATTTGTTATAATTGATTGATTGGTTTACTGGTTAAATGGCATTTGGCGTCCGGGACTCATTTTTTTGATGAGGTTTAGTCTTTGAAGTTCGAGTATCGTTTTGTACAGGCTGTTCTCTATTCGTCGTTCATACATTAAGAGCCTGTCGAGTACCCTCGCACTTGTGAAATCTTTTAGGGCTAAGCGTCCGAGAGCAAGATTCGGGTCCAGGTCTGAAGGATTGCTCAGAGACTGGATGAGTTTAGAAATCGGGTTGGATGAAATCCGAGCGTTCAGTGCGTCGATGGTCTGGTCCTGGATTCGTGCAGCGCGTTTGAGTCGCCAGGAGAGGCAGATGACGCGCTCAGCGAGCATAGATTCCATAGGGCTTGCCGGTTCTAATTCGTCGAGGAGCTGGTCGCGAAACAGGTCGAAATCAGCCTGGCTTTCTGAGTTAATTACGGTTTTACGTGCCAAAAAGCCGTGTTTTATGGCATTTTGTGAGACGACGGCTTTACCCTGAAGTGAGTGTGGGCCGGTAGATTTTTGGGCGTTATGCCGGTTTGCAATGATTTGAACTTCTGTAGCCATGATTAGTCCCCCGAATTTAGTATTCACATTTTATTAGTTAGATATATATTATACCATAAGATAAGTTAGATGTAAAGTGAATTTTGAGTTCCTTCGACTGGCTCAGGACAGGGGATTAAACTTGATGTAACGAAAACTGTCGGTATTTCCGATTTTTAGAAGGAAAAACGGATTTTTCGCGCACATTTTCGGGCTTAAGTTACACTATTATATAGAAGCTGATTCCGCAAACCTATAGGAGTTGGCAAACTGCGTAGTGATTGATAAACCAGAACAATGCTTAGTTGAGGCCGCACAGAACGGCTGTGTAGAAAGCTTCGGGGCTCTTTACGGGCGGTATTACGGGCCGATGGTGGCGGTGGCGTACTCGGTGCTCGCCGACAGCGGCCTCGCTGAAGACGCCGCGCAACAGACTTTCGTAATCGCCTGCAGTGAATTGTCACGAATAAAACGTAGCGACAGGTTCGCGGCGTGGTTAGCGGGAATTTGTAGAAACGTCGCAAGGCAGATGCGAAGGTCGAAAGATAAGGACACCGCCCTGCTTCGAAAACAACCGGCCGGTGATAAAGACTTTGAAAACGAGCAGCGCGATGCGGTCCGCCAGGTAGTGTGGAAGTTAGGGGCAAGTGACAGGGAGCCGATTGTATTGCGGTTTTATAACGGCCTGTCATACGCACAGATTGCCACGGTATTGGGTATTTCCGAGCAGGCAGTTAACGGCCGACTGATAAGGGCAAAACGAAAGATTGAAAAGTATTTAGAACGCAGTGGTTTTTCGGGAGGTGATTATGAAAAGTCCTGAAAATAATAAATGGCTTGATAAACTCCTGGCTGATGCTATCGGCGCAGAAAAATGCGAGCCGGATTTCGATAAATGGCAGAGGCAGCATCCGGAAGCTATAAGAATATTAAACTCGCGGGCAGAACAAGTAACAGTGCGTCCGCTTAGTATTGGGAGAACGATTATGAAAAGCAGAATAACAAGACTCGCCGCCGCGGCGGTGATAATTATAGCGGTAGTATTTTCGATAACGATTTTTGATAAGTCAATGCCTGCCGCTTACGCCATTGAACAAACAATCGAAGCCGGTCAAGATGTGCGTTATCTTCACTTTTACTTCTCTTCATTGGATGGCAATACTACATTTAAAGAAGCCTGGCTGGAATATGACGATAGCGGGCAGATTGAAAATATTCGAGTCAATTGGTACAATCAACCGTCCGGAGATATGGCGATGGTTTGGAAAGAAGGTAGAACTCAATACTGGACAAAGAAAGAGAATACGCTAAAGTTTTTCGAGGATGAAATTTACACAAAAAAGTTGGTCGGTTTTGCCAGACGTTACGATCCAACAAGAACGGTTGAGAATATGTATGATTTAGAAAGAAAAGGTGATGTGGAAATAGAAATCCAGGAGCCTGATGACAAGACCAAACCGATAATTTTGACATGTACATATTTGCCGAATACATTTATTACTGAAGGGATATCGCCCCAAATGTGTGAAATTGTCTTTGTTGACCAAGTTACCAAACTGGTTACTTCGATAGAGGTTTACGAATTAAAAGACGGTAAGTATGTAGGCCAGGGAGTCTGGAAGTATCCTGACTATGATACACTTTTCGAGCCTGGGATCTTTGATCTTGAAGAGGAAGCACCTGCAGATGTCAAACGTCTTGATCAAATGATATTAGATATTGGATTGGAGCAGACAGACCTTACTGAGAAAGAAATCGCAGTAAAAGTGGTGCGTAGTTTTTTACAAGCTTTGATTGCGAAAGATTATGACAGAGCTATTAAAATTTATGGATATGAAGATCCAGACGAAAAAGAAGAATTACTCAAAAGATTCGAAAAGCTGAATATTGTGCGAATAATTTCAGTTGATGACGCTGTTTATCACCGACGCTTTTCTAGCGGCAGGTTAAGAGTTCCATGTAAAGTTGAATTAGAGGAAGATGGTCAGGTTATTGAGTGGCAAATCGAGGACGTTCTTGCTGTACGAGTAATAGGGCATCCAAATAGGTGGCGTGTCGAAGGTGAATTTGAAAAATAAACCGGATTGTTTCATCGATTGTGTTTCATAATTAAAGGCCGGGCGTGGGATTTGCCCGGCTTTTTGTTTTGCGCATTTTGGGGAAAAATTGATTATACTTAGACCCAAACCGGTTGTTTGTTTGTCATTATAGATGACGGTCGATCGTTTTGGATTAGGCAAGTGATTTATTGATGCTCGAAGATACACTACTAAAATTAAGGTTTAACCGCGGGGACAGGGGTGCCCTGCGCCGGATCTATGAAAAGTACAAAGATGATTTGCTGAGGCTGGCGGTTGCCCTTGTAAACGATATAAGTCTTGCTGAAGACGTTGTAAACGATGCCTTTGTTAATTTTACGCAATCGGTCGGCGAGCTTCGCCTAAGAGGAAATCTTAAGAGCTTTTTGACAACCTGTGTTGTAAATCGCGTTCGCAGTGTGTATCGAAGAGACCAGCGAAAAAAGACGGTTGGCATCGAGCAGGCAGGCGAAGTTAAGTCGAGTTTAGAGGGGCCGATACAATCGGCTATTTTTAACGAAGAATGTCAGCGGCTGCAGAATGCCATGGCTGAGCTTGGCTACGAGCAGCGGGAAATTGTAATCCTGCGTTGCTACAACGGTATGAGATTCAGACATATTGCCGCATTACAGGATATCTCAGTGAATACCGCCAAGAGTCGCTATCGCTATGGACTGGATAAGCTGCGAAGGCTTCTTAATAGTGAGGTGCAAGAATGAGGCCCACAAAAGACATAGAGAAACATATAAAGAACGTCTATGCCAACGAGCTGCAGGTCAGCACAAGTGCTGAGCTGGACAAGAGGGTTCTTGGCAATGCGATGAATACGCTTGAAAAATTGAAAAGAGACAAATCGGTCGCAAGCCGGCCGAGTATGGGGAAAATAATTATGAAAAGCAGAATAACAAGACTCGCCGCTGCGGCGGTGGTAATAATAGCAGTAGTTGTAGGTATAAACCACTTCGGCGGTTCAATAGGCGAGAAAAGTATCGCCTGGGCTGACGTCATCGAACCTATCCTCAACGCCCGGACAGTAATTATGGATATATTCATTGGTCCAGAAGGACGCCAGGTAGTGATTCATGATGAAGTTATGGGCTCGCGTATCTATCGAACCGTTTCTAACGTACCGGGTACGGGCATGATCATCGATCTTGAACAAATGCAAATGCTTATACTTTCGCATGCAGAAAAAACTGCCATATACATTAAGCTGGATGGGCTTGGCATGCAGAACTACCTGGAGTTATTGCAGGACATAGTTATCCGAATGGAAGCTACAGAGGGGTATCAGGTTGAAAACCAGGGCTTACAGGAAATTGATGGACATGATTACATTGTTTTTGTTGCAGAAAGTGATAAGGATACAATTACCATTTGGGCTGACCCGGAAACCGCCCTGCCGGTCCGTATCGAACAAAAGACTCCGAATATGAAATTTGTATGCAATAACCTGCAATTTGATGTTGCCCTTGACGAATCACAGTTCAGCACGGAAGTACCTGAGGGTTATATGATTCAAAAATCAAATATCGATTTCAAGAAATCGAGTGAAAGTGGTTTTATCGAGACATTACGCATCTGGGCCGAAATAATCGAAGGTGGACAATTCCCGGACAGCATCTCTCTTGAGAATGTTGTTAAAATGGGGCCAAAGTTTGATAAGGGATTAAAACGATTGGGTCTTACAAATAAACAACAGATTGATGTTGCAACGCGATGGGGGCAGGGATATGTATTCATCCGTTTTTTCAAAGGACAGGGACAATGGCATTATGCCGGAAAAGGAGTGCAACTGGGTGATGGTGATACGCCTATATTTTGGTATCAGCCGCAAGAATCACAGACCTGGCGGGTTATTTACGGCGACCTTAGTGTAAAAGATGTCGCCCCGGAGAATCTGCCGCAGTAGTTTTACTGAATACATATAACGTTGAAACCAAGGCCGGGCGTATTGTTTTGCCCGGCCTTTTTTATGCGCTGGGATTTGGCGGGGACTGTAAATAATCGATTCGGTGAAAAGCTGTTGCGAAATAACCGTATTTGCTTTATAAACGGGCCGGCGGTCATAACCTGCGGGGCTCTTTACGGGCGGTATTACGGGCCGATGGTGGCGGTTGGCGTACTCGGTGCTCGCCGACAGCAGCCTCACGGCAGCGCTCTTGCGCTTTGCTAACACTTCACCTCCATCAGGTTGTGTAGAGGACTTTCACCTCCAAGTTATCGAACATGCTCGGCACACAAAAAAGAGGCAGGTTTTTTACACCTGCCCCTTTTTGTAACGAATTTACCGTGTGCTACGGCACCACTTTCAGCCACTGTAGAGCAAAAATAGCGAGGTCTATAAAACTGACATCTCCGCTGGCGTCAAGGTCTGCTGAAAGACCCTGATTCGTTGTAAGTTCAAACGTCAGGTCCCACGACGTCCCGGCAGGATACTCAACAGGCTGCCCGGCGCCCCAGACCGAACCAATCACAGGAGGCCACAGACCGCTTTGCAAACCAGTCGTACGCACCGCATCATCATTAAAGTTATGCGGCCGCGTCTTCCAGCCCCATGGATATTGAACTACTTCACCGGGGGGATATATCGCAGCGATACTTAACCAGTAAACTGTGCCGCTGCCGTCCGTGTCGTTCGGCTCCTGATAGAACCATTCATCCTGAGAAAGGAACTGTGCAAACTGGAAGCACGCCTCATCCTCTTGCCAGTTGGGGTCACCCACACGCGGGTCAAGATCGTACCCGGCGAAGTTCCATGTCCACGTATTGCAGAAATTCTCCCAGACAAGAGTACCAGGATGGCTAAAGGGGTTAGCAGTTCCTGCAGGTACATCCGTCCATATTCCAAGATGAAATGCTATCGGCAGTTGTGGGGGCAGAATCGGCTGAGTCCAGCCGATAAACGAGCCCCACCAGTGGAAGTCAGTTACCGGACGTTCATCTTTGCACAGCCAGTCATCGGCCATAATCGGCTTATTGTGGTAATCGGAACGCTCATCCCAACCGTTGATCATACCATCGGCATTTACATCCGGAGGCTGAGACCATTTGGTGAACCACTTGCTGCTGACGCTGCCGCCGCCGCCACCTCCGCCGCCGCCACCACCGCCGCCGCCGATATTGGGAGTGACAAGCAGATTGTGCCAGTAGTTCCAGTTGGCAAATACTCCGCCCCCTGGAACAGGCGCCGGTACAGTGCCAACGAAGATGTTATTCTCATCAAATGTAAAATCAATAACCTTCTTTATGTCAAAAACGCCCGGACCGCTTGAATAGCCGGCTGCGGGGGGAGTAGCAGCACCCACTCCCGTCAGGCTGGTGTTAACACTGATGGGAGTTGTAGGTGTGCTACATGGAATAGTTCAGGGCGTATATGGTGGGATGGACCCGATTGGGGCAACGTTCCAGTACCAGGCTCGGATATTTCCATTGATATCCTGCATACCAAGCGAAACCACGCTCATACCGCAGGGAGGGTCAACGGTTACAGTAATGATTGTATTGGTCAGGTCAGGGTCATCCGGATATGTGTACTGCCATGCACTGGCATAGTTTACATCAACAATCAAATTACCATTGTCCCATACCATCAAAAGACCCGCTTCCTCAGAATAATCTTCTTCTTCTGCAGCAAGTACGTACAGTTGAGCTTCAAGGAACGTTGTCGCAGGATAAGGGTCACCTTCCTGCATGTTCGCATTAAACTGGTTAATATAATCCTCCCCATCAGCTTGCGGTAGCGGATGGACCCTGCCGTCGGCAAGAGCATTTCGCCAGTCTTGCTCACTGGCAAGCAGAAAATGTACTCGAACCGGGCCAGGCGGTTGCAATTCCAAGAGCATCCCATCTCCCTGCATTACCACAGCGCTTGCCGGATAAAAACCGTTAGCGTCGCTGGGTGGATTGTCTTTTGGCGATTCGACTACCCAACTGAATGCTTGCGAAGTGACAATTCTTGAAGGTGGATTGCTATCGAGAATACGGATATCGGTGGGGTTGCTGACCTTGGAGAACGTAAATTTAGGTTGTACGTTCAAGCTTGAAGTGAATGTGCCTCCATTGCAGTGGGTCTTGGTTACCGTCATAGAACCGTCAGGCGGCAATTGATCAGACAAAGTCACATTAACATCCCACAATTCAGGATTTTGTCCGCCATACATTACTGTAATCGGCTCACTGCTTGTAAGGTTAAGTTCGACCAGTTCAATTGGAATAGTAGCCGTAGACGGTAACTGATTACCGAATCTCATTTCCTCCAGCCCGCGTGTAATAACATCACCGCTACCGAAATCAACAACGCCAACGAAAGGGTCCGAACCAGGGCTGAAAAAGCCTGCTGGTATTGGTGGTATTGGTGGTATTCCCCCGAAGTCATAACTGCCACGACCGTCAAAGGTAGTGTAATGAGGGGCGTAACAGACAGTAACAGTACCTGCCAATACAAAAACAACAAATACCAATAGCCTGAAACCACATCTAATCTTCATAATAAGCACCTCCTGAAAAAAGTTAAAACATCAAAATATATTACGAACACACGCACTCAACTTCAAATACTCTGGTTATAGAATTAGAATTATAAATTTTAAAAATCCTCTCATTTTGCGCCCTCCTGCTAAAAAGTATTATTTTGTGTTTTATGCAACACGCAAAAAACTATCTGCCAACCGCTTTAAGTTGTGGTATTGTATAGATGCGAGATAAGTAGACACAGACTGCCGATAGTATGTATGCGATGAATTTAATGCAGCACCTCTTCCATCAAAATCGCGGCAAACCGCTGTAGAAACCCGAACATAATCACGATTAATCGTACCATTGTATGAGTAAAAAAGTCAAGCTTAAACATTATCAGACATTGATAATGGGCAGTTTTTTACGAGGAAAAGTTTATTAAGTTCTTATTTGACAAATTGATATGTCATATATAAGGGAATCCCTTATTTTTGCAAACTCTGCGGGGACTGTAAATAATCGATTCGGTGAAAAGTTGTTGCAAAATGTCTATATTTGCTTTATAAATGGGCCGGCGGTCATAACCTGCGGTGAAACCGCAAGATAAATATAATAAGGAGGCCATGTAATTCTGGTAAAGAGCAAAGTCACATTCCTGTCTGTTGTTTTAGTACTTGTCTTATGTGTTTCGGCACAGGCCCGGGCGGTAACAATCGCAGATAACGGCCTGGCGAAAGCGGTAATTGTTGTCGATGCAGACGCAATCGAAGCCGAACAATATGCGGCAAAAGAATTAGCTGACTTTCTGCAGCAAGTGGTCGGTGCAAAGTTTGAAATCGTCAATCGGGGCGGTGCCGGCAAAAATAAGATATTAGTCGGGCCGCAGGCAGCCAGATTGGTTGACAGTAATTTTACCACTGACGGGCTCGGGGCCGAAGGGCTGGTAATCCGTACGGTGGGCAACGATTTGATTTTGGCGGGTGGCCGGCCGCGAGGGACATTATATGCGGTCTATACATTTTTAGAAGACCATGTCGGCTGTCGCTGGTGGACGCCGAGGGTCAGCAGAATCCCAAAGAAAAAAACATTAAAAACAGGAAAACTCAATGTGCGATATGTGCCGGCGCTGGAATACCGCCAGACCTCATGGAAACATACTTATGACAGCAATGACTGGGTAGTACGCAATAAGCTTAACGGCAAGCGGTCATTAGATGCCAGACACGGCGGTAGAATCAGATATGAAGGTTTTGTACATACATTCTTTCGGTATATCTCGCCTGAAAAATACTTACAAGACCATCCCGAATGGTTCAGCTTTATCGACGGGAAGCGCCATTATCAGCGTTATAAAACCACGCTGTGCCTGACAAACGAGGAAATGCGTGCTGAGTTTGTCAAAAATCTCAAATCGCGACTTCGCAAAAATCCGGGCGCCCATATCGCCTCGGTGTCGCAGCCTGACGGAAATAACGGCAACTGCCAGTGCGAGAAGTGCAGGGCTGTCGAAGCCGAAGAAGAAAGTGGCGCGGGACTGGTACTTCGGTTCGTAAATAAAGTTGCTGAAGATATCGAGAAAGAATTTCCCAATGTTTATATAGATACACTTGCCTACAGGTATACTCGCAAGCCGCCCAAATATGTAAGGCCGCGTGCTAATGTCATTGTGCGCCTCTGTACAATCGAAAACTCTTTCAGCAAGCCGTTCAGCGATGACCGCAATAAGAACTTCCGCGATAACTTTGTCGGCTGGTCGAAGATATGCGATAAGCTTTACATCTGGGATTACACTACGAACTTTCGCCATTATATTCTGCCGCATCCGAACCTGCGTGTGCTGGCACCGAATATCAGGTTCCTCACCGAGCACAACGTAAAAGGGATATACGAACAGGGTGCACACAATAACTATGGTGCAGAGATGGCAGAGCTTCGGGCCTGGGTGCTGGCGAAACTGATGTGGAATCCCTATCTTGATGAAAAGAAACTCCTTGAGGAGTTTGCTCATGGCTACTACGGTTCGGCAGCAGGAGATATTCTGGCGTATCTTAATTTCATGCACGATGCGGTCGAGGAAAGCGGTGACTGGTTGGGCTGTTACTCGCCGTACGAGCCGGTTGATAACAGTGACGACCCGTTCAATTACCTGGGACACACTGCTAAATTCCTTTCTTTTGAGAATCTTAGCAAGGGCTGGTCACATTTAACGGCCGCCGAAGATGCTGTAAAAGATGACCGCGAACTGAAATTTCGCGTTCAGGTCGCACAACTTCCTGTGATTTATGACTTTATTATGCGCTGGGATGAATTTCGCAAACACGCTGTGACTATCGGTGCAAATTGGCCTATGCCGGATACCGTCGAGCAGGCCATTGACGACTTTGCGAAAATCGCCGGGAGAAAGCAGGTTACCCGCCTTAACGAATGGAAAAAACACTACAACGCTGTGCAAAAAACACTCCAACAGGCACTATGACCTTATTCTTCAGGATATCGCCCAAACAAACGCTTTTTTGATAACGATTGATTAGTATTACATTGTTAGTATAATGCTTTACTCAAATGTTAGAAATGTTTGATATTTATGGAGGTTAGACTGTTATGCTGAAAGGATGTAAAATCATACCGCTGTTAGTTGCTCTGTTGTTTATTACAGGATGCGGCGAAACTGCAAAAGACGGTTCGTTATCCTGTACAGCGAAAGGGCCGGGACAGATAACCATTGCTGAGGGCGGCAAAGCAAAAGCTGTTATTGTTGTCGATGCAGAAGAAGGCCAGGCGGCGCAACATGCGGCGGTGGAGTTATCAACCTTTCTGCGAGAAATAACCGGCGCAAGTTTTGAAATAGTGCACAAGGCAGACGGCAGTCGTCCACGGCTGCTGGTCGGCAAAAAGGCCGCTAAGGCGGCCCGCCCTGATTTTTGCACCGATGGGCTCGGCAGGGATGGGATTGCCGTTAAAACGGTTGGCAATGATATTATCCTGGCAGGTGATGCGGCCCAGGGCACACTATATTCGGTTTATACGTTTCTGGAAGACTATTTAGGATGTCGCTGGTGGTCTTCGGCGGGTAGCTATATACCAAAGAAGGCGACGCTTAGAGTAGGAAAGCTGGACGTGCGTTTCGTACCACCCCTGGAATACAGAGAGGTGTTCTGGTACGATGCTTTTAATGGGGATTGGATAGCGCGAAACAAGCTTAACGCCTGCAACGCCGAATGCAGGTCCTACGCCAAAACCCCGCTGGACGCCAAGCGCGGCGCCATACCACCGTTGATGGACCATGCGCATGTGTTCTTCGAGCTGATCCCTCCTGAGAAATACATGAAGGACCATCCGGAATGGTTCAGTGAAAAAAACGGCAAGCGTATGTATAAGTATTTCTTTTCGTCCCTGTGCCTTACGAACGAGGAAATGCGGGCCGAGTTCGTTAAGAACCTCAAAAAAAAGCTGCGTAATAATCCTGATGTAGTTTATACATCCGTATCGCAGCCGGACGGCAGAGCACCTGGATGCGAGTGCGACAAGTGCAGGGCCGTTGATGAGAAAGAAGGAAGTGCTGCCGGCTCACTGATACAGTTTGTTAATTTCGTGGCCGACGAAATCAAAACCGAATTCCCAAATGTAATTATCGATACGCTGGCTTACCATTCGACCCAGAAACCTCCAAAATACTTAAAGCCGCGACCCAACGTATCGATACGTCTTTGCTCCAGCAAATGCGCTCACAACAAGCCATATTCCGAACAGGTAAATAATGAATTTCTCGACGATCTTATCGGCTGGTCAAATATCTGTGATAAACTTTATATATGGGATTACACTACGGCTTTTCGTCATTACCTTATACCGTATCCGACGATGCATACCTATGGGCCGAACATTAAGTTCTTTATTAATCACAACGCTAAGGGAATCTTCGAGCAGGGTACGTTTAATACGAACAGTTCCGCCTTTGCCGAGCTTCGTGCCTGGATGCTTGCGAAGCTGCTTTGGGACCCTGACCGCGACGGGCAAAAACTGATAGAAGAATTTGTGCCGGGCTATTACGGCCAGGCGGCAGGGCCGCACCTTTTGGCGTATCTAAAACTTATCCATGACGCGGCCCAGGAAAGCGGTGACCCCCTGCTGCATAAGACCGAGCCAACAGCCGAGTACCTTTCGTTCGAGACACTGAGTAAAGGGTGGGCACATATAGAAGCGGCCAGAGAGGCCGTCAAGGACGACATAACGTTTAGTTTTCGTGTCAGGGCTGAGCGGATGTCGGTAATGTATGTCTTTATGATGCGATGGGAAGAATTTCGCAGGCAGGCTAAGACCACCGGGGCCGAGTGGCCTATGTGGGAATCAATCGACGATGCTTTTGCAGAATTCAAGTGGTTGGCCAAATACAAAGACGTTATGCGTATTTCAGAAAACTTCTTTGGTTTTCGAAAACTGGAAGATGCCATAGAGGAGGCGTCAAGATAGGCGGTCAGCGGACATGATTGCCGGAGGTTGCCCGATAAATGGAAAAAAGAAGCAGAACCGTATTGCAGTTTCTTACAGTGTTGTTTTGTCTGGGCATTGCTGTTGATGGATATGGGCTAACCATAGCAAAGGACGGCATATCTAAAGCGGTTATCGTTGTCGATGCGAAAGCCAGTGAACCGGAAAAACACGCCGCTGCTGAATTGGCTGACTTCCTGCAGCAAGTCACCGGTGCGAAGTTTGAAATTACAAATGATGCAGGCAAAGGTAAGGGGCGTTTGCTTGTCGGTCCGGCCGCTGCCAGGCTTGCTGACGCTGGTTTTTCTACTGAGGGCCTGGGTAAAGAAGGGGTAATAATTCGCACGGCAGGGGACGATTTGATCTTAGCGGGTGGCCAGCCGCGAGGGACATTGTACGCGGTCTACACTTTTTTAGAAGACCATGTCGGATGTCGGTGGTGGATGCCGACGGTCAGCACCATTCCTAAAAAGCCAACGCTAAAAACAGGAAAGCTCGATGTTCGATATGTGCCTCCGGTGGAATACAGGGAAACTACGTGGAGGCAGGCTTATGACAGTAATGACTGGGCGGCCCGTAACAAATTTAACTCCAAAAGAGGAGAAGTTCTGGGCACTAAGCACGGCGGAAGAGCCGATTTCACAGGTACAAGTCATCATACATTTTTTCTCCTGATTCCGCCGGAAAAATACTTCGACGAACATCCGGAGTGGTTCAGCCTAATCAATGGCGAACGTATCTATAAGAAGTATTTTTCTTCGCTTTGTCTGACCAACGAGGAAATGCGCAAGGAACTGATAAAGAATCTAAAAGAGCATCTTCGCAAAAATCCGGAGGTTGTTATTGCATCGGTATCTCAGCCGGACGGCAGGAAGCCTCAATGTCAATGCGAAAAATGCAGTGCCATCGATGCCGAAGAAGGCAGTCCGTCAGGTTCGCTGATTCGCTTTGTCAATTCTGTTGCTGCCGAATTTCCGGATATGCAAATCGATACTCTTGCGTACCACTCTACACAAAAGCCTCCCAAACATGTAAAAGCCAGGCACAATGTAATAGTCCGGCTTTGCAGTTCGAAGGTTTCTCACAGTCGGCCTTTATCGCATGATATAAATAAAGAATTCCGAGATGATATTGTCGGCTGGTCGAAGATATGTAATAAACTTTACATCTGGGATTACACTACTAACTTCCCCAATTATATTATTCCTCATCCGAACCTTCGGACGCTGGGGCCGAATATCCGGTTCTATGTAGAACATGGTGCTAAGGGTATTCATGAACAGGGAGCCGACAATACTTATGGCGGCGAGATGGGTGCACTTAGAGGGTGGATGTTTGCCAAACTTCTGTGGAATCCCGACCTTGATGATCAAAAGCTGATGGAAGAATTTGCACATGGGTACTATGGGCCTGCGGCTAAAGATATTCTTGCGTATCTTAACCTTATGCACGACGCGGTCGAGGAAAGCGGCGACTATTTAGGCCATAGGTCACCGCCGACGGCTAAATTTCTTTCGCTTGAGAACTTAACTAAAGGTTGGAAACACCTGAAAGCGGCCCAGGAAGCTGTAAAAAACAACGCGGAACTGCTTTTGCGTGTGCAGGTCGCTCAACTGCCAGTGATGCACGTATTTATGAAGCGCTGGGAAGAATTACGGTATAAAGCCAGAAGCACAGGCGCCGAATGGCCTATGGGTGAATCAATTAAAAATGTTTTCGACCACTTTATGAAGGTCGCCGAGAAAGCGAACATCACACGTTTGCGAGAGAACCATGACGGTTTTGACGAGTTAGAAGAAGTGGTGTTAAGTGCGGTTCTTTGATGTAAAGGTACAAGGGAGTAATATTATATGATGTTAAAAAAAGCCAGGATCCTGCTGACTGCAATAGCTCTGTCAATGCTTATCACAACAGCGGCGGCGGAAGCAAAGACAATAACCATAGCGGAGAACGGCATATCTAAAGCTGTGATTGTTGTCGATACAAATGCCAGCGAATCCGAGAAACACGCTGCGGCGGAATTGGCGGACTTTCTGGAACAAATCACTGGCGCAAAGTTTGAAATCACAAATGATGCCGGCAAAAGCAAGAGCCGTTTACTTGTCGGTCCGGCCGCTGCCAGGCTGGCTGACGCCGGTTTTTCTACTGAAGGATTGGGCAAAGAAGGACTGATAATTCGCACGGCAGGGAACGATTTGATCTTAGCGGGTGGGCGGCCGCGAGGGACATTATACGCAGTCTACACTTTTTTAGAAGACCATGTCGGCTGTCGGTGGTGGATGCCGACGGTCAGCAGCATTCCTAAAAAGCCAACGCTGAAAACAGGAAATCTCGATGTGCGTTTTGTGCCGCCGCTGGAATACCGCAAAACCACGTGGAAACATGCTTACGACACTAATGACTGGTCGGCGCGCAACAAGCTTAATGCCAAAAGGTCGTTGGGCCCTGAGCACGGCGGCCATATCAAATACGAGGGTTTCGGGCATACCTTCTTCCGTTTAATTCCGCCGAAAAAATACTTCGACGAGCATCCGGAGTGGTTCAGTGAAATTAACGGTGAACGTGTCTATAAGAAATATTATTCATCGCTGTGTCTGACTAACGAAGAAATGCGCAAGGAAATGGTGAAGAATCTAAAAGAGCGTCTTCGCGAAAATCCGGAAGCTGTTATTGCATCGGTGTCACAGCCGGACGGCAGAGCGCCTCAATGTCAATGCGAAAAATGCAGGGCCATCGACGAGGAAGAAGGCAATCCCTCGGGTTCGCTGATTCGGTTTGTCAATTCTGTTGCTGCTGATATTGAAAAAGAATTTCCGAATATAAAAATCGATACCTTTGCATATCATTACTCGCAAAAACCGCCCAAACATGTAAAAGCCAGGCACAATGTAATAGTTAGGCTTTGCAGCTCGGATGTTTCTCATAGTTGGCCTTTATCGCATGATATAAATAAAGAATTCCGTGAAGATATTGTCGGCTGGTCGAAGATATGCAACAAGCTTTACATCTGGGATTATACTGCTAACTTCCGCAATTATATTATTCCTCACCCGAACCTGCGCACACTTGGGCCGAACATCAAATTCCTGATAGCACACGGCACAAAAGGAATCTATGAACAGGGAGCTTTTAATACCTATGGTGCCGAGATGGCTGAGCTTAGAGGCTGGGTATTGGTAAAGCTTCTTTGGAACCCTGATCTCGATGGCCAGGAATTGATAGAAGAATTTGCACATGGGTACTATGGCCCGGCAGCTGAAGGTATTCTGGCATATCTTGAACTTATGCACGACGCAGTCGAAAAAAGCGGTGACTATCTAAGCCATAAATCCCTCCCTACCGCCAGGTTTCTTTCCTTTGAGAATCTAAGCAACGGTTGGAAACACCTCAAAGCCGCCCAGCAGGCTGTGAAAGACGACGCGGAGTTGCTTTTGCGTGTGCAGGTCGCACAACTGCCTGTGCTGCATGTATTTATGAGGCGCTGGGAGGAATTGCGACAAAAGGCAAGGGCAACGGGCGGTGAATGGCCCATAGACGAATCAATTAAAAATGTTTTCGACCACTTTCTGGATGTCGCCGAGAAAGCGAACATTACACGCCTGCGGGAGAACCACAAGGGCTTTGATGAACTTGAGGAGGCTGTATTAAGTGCGGTTCTGTGATGCGGGACGGGAAAGATAAACTTCGCCGATATGAGCCCGGCCAAAAAAGCTATTGCAAATAATCGCCACTGCCGTATAATACGCACTCTGTGTATAGAAGTGTGTATATAGGACAATGGTAAGGAGTAAAACCTTATGGAGATAACCACAGAATCCGAAATCGATTTGTTTGCTGAAAATATACCTTCCTTAGAGCAAATCAAGAAATTTTGCAAGTTCGTCAATTCCAGCGAGGCCAACCAGATAGCCTTTCGCGAACAAGTAGAAGCAAATATGGATAAAACCTCGCAACAGGAGCTTCTGGCGACAGGGATTGGTCTTTTTATTGTGGGCCGGGGTGCTGAAGCGGTCGAAAAATTGAAGAAAGCGAATGATTGCAAAGAGAAATTTGTATACCTGGCTTTTGCGCTGCGCCAAATCGGCGAATACGACCAGGCCATAAAGAGCCTGCAAAAAAGTCTTGATTACGATACAGACGCATTATTCGTGGCTATGGAAAAAGCGGCCACATATCGCTGCGCATCAAATCCTGAGGCTGCGGCCAAGGAACTTGAAGGCTGTGCGAATTTTACAGATGTCAGCGCCGAATACCATTACCAGCTTGGGCGACTCCATGAAGCACAGGGACTCTACGGACAGGCGATGGATAATTACAAAAAAACTCTGGAACTGTCGCCGGACCACCACCAGGCACTTTTTTATCTGGCCTATCGCTGTGACCTATCCGGTGACGAAGACGCAGCTATCGACTATTACAAACAACTGGTTTCAACCGAACCTGTTTATGTAAGCGCGTTACTGAACCTGGCGGTTCTTTATGAAGATAACAACGAATTCGACAGGGCCCTTCGATGCGTCGACAAAGTTCTGGACTCATATCCGAATCATCAAAGGGCTATCATGTTTAATAAAGACATCGAAAGCTCACTAACGATGGTTTACGACGAGGAAAAAGAAAAGAAGCAAGACCGCAAAAACCAGATTCTTGAGACACCAATCTCTGATTTTGAGCTTTCGGTGCGCAGCAGAAACTGCCTTAAGAAAATGAATATCGCAACGCTCGGCGACCTTCTGAAAATCACAGAGGCAGAGCTTTTGGCTTATAAGAACTTTGGAGAAACCTCACTTAGAGAAATCAAACGCATCCTGGGACCAAGAAATTTGCATCTCGGCATGGCATTGGAAGAGCAGCAGTCCCTGTCGCAACCCCATGGAGAAGGCCACGACATAAACGCAGATGAGGAGTTGCTGAATAAAACTGTCGATGAAATGCAATTGTCGGTGCGTGCTCGAAAATGCCTGCAAAATCTGAATATTCACACAATCAACGAATTGGTACAAAGGACTGATGCCGAACTGCTCGGAAGCAAAAACTTCGGTGTGACAAGCCTGAACGAAATTAAAAAAACTCTGGCCAACCTGGGTTTATCACTGCGAAGCCTGGATTAAGCGACTGAATCGGCCTTCGGCATTAACTTAAATGGCTATTTTAATTATCAATAACCAATCCGACAAAGGTGTTTGGAGAATTATCAGGAAAATTAACGTTGTCTGCTACCTGCCAATCGACCGCAAATCGCATTAAACGTCTGCTTTGGATAGTTTTGCTGCTTGGGGTGATGCTCTTGTGCAACTGTACAGAAAGACAGTTGACCTCGCCTACACCTCAGATGGATATCGAGCAGCGGTTTTGGGTAAGGGTCCTTCTGCTTGATAATGTTCGCACGGCCACATTGAAGACCGAGTCATCCTTCAGCGTTTTGGCCCAAAAAATGCGGCCCGGGACCGCCTATTGGGGCCACAAAGGCCAACCGGTTACTATCAAAATCTCCGACGGAACAATCCATATAGCAGACAAGCCTTTCCCAGGTAATCAAGTTGTTATTCTACCAGGGCCGCCCTACATTTTCAGTTTTGACGGCCACGATTACCGCGGCAAATTAAAACTGATACCCAATTCTGGCGGCAAATCTTTTAAGGCGGTAAACCATGTTCCACTTGAACCATATCTGGCTGGCGTGGTCGGGGCCGAGATGCCTGACTACTGGGAACCGACTGCCCTGAGAGCACAGGCAATTGCTGCAAGAACCTATTGTCTTTATATTAAGAAACGTTTCGGCAGCAAACGTAACTGGGACGTCAGCAAAACACAGGCAAGCCAGGTTTACAAGGGAGTCTGCGCCGAATCGACCTCTGTTTGGGCCGCTGTGAACAAGACCGCAGGACAGGTGCTGGTCTGCAAAGGCCCCGACGGCGCAGAAGATATCTTCCCGACTTATTACAGTTCAACCTGCGGCGGTCATACCGAAAACAGCAGCAAAGTATTCGGAGATAGTTTCGAGGCACTTACGGGCGTGGCCTGCCCTTACTGTAAAAATATTGCCAAGCCCCGTTTCTTCTTTTGGCCTACGGCTCAGTTCGATAAGAGCGATGTTACAGCCAGGCTCTTAAAGAAATATCCGAAATTAAAACATCTCAAGAAAATCACAAGTATCAGCCCTGCCGCCCAGAGTAACTACGGACAATTTTCAAGACTGACTTCCGTCAAACTCAAAGGCTCGGATAACAAAAGCGAATATCTGCGTGCCGAAGACCTGCGACTGGTAATCGACCCTACCGGACGCAAAATAAGAAGTACAATTTGTAAAATCGTCGTCATAAACGATAAATGGGCCTTTGTTTCAGGCAGAGGCTGGGGGCATGGCGTTGGAATGTGTCAGTGCGGCGCACAGGGGATGGCAAGAGAGGGAAAGTCCACTCGACAAATACTTTCATATTATTATCCAGGCTCTGGAATTGTAAACATTTACTGAAATGGGCAGGTTCGAAGTTTTCCATCACGACAGTGGTTCAGCGGCAAGACGAGCAGTGCTAACCACACCGCACGGCGCAATCCAGACACCGGTTTTTATGCCGGTCGGGACCGCCGGCGCGGTGAAGGGAATTACCCCAAACCAGTTGAGCGAAACAGGCACGGATATTATTCTGGCCAACACTTATCATATTATGCTGCGTCCGGGGGTCGACTGCGTAGAAGAAATTGGCGGATTACACAAATTTATGGCCTGGGACGGACCGATACTGACAGACAGCGGCGGCTACCAGGTATTTTCCTTAAGTCAACTGACTAAAATCGACGATGATGGGGTCGAATTTGCCAGCCATGTAGATGGGGCAAGAATACATTTAGGGCCAAAGAACACAACGGAAATCCAGAACCGTCTCGGCGCTGACATAATAATGTGCTTTGACCAATGCACGCCGTTCCCCTGCGATTTGGCCGAACTGAAAAAAGCGGTCGAGAGGACTATTAGCTGGGCGCTGGTCTGTAAGCAAACTCATGCCAATACGAACCAGATGCTCTTCGGCATCGTCCAGGGCGGAGTTGATCTTGCGCTGCGAAGCGAATGCTCGGCCGAACTTGTGAAAATGGATTTTGACGGCTATGCTATCGGCGGACTGAGTGTCGGCGAAGGGCACGACAATATGATAAAAACCACTGCTCATACAACCAAATTACTGCCACAGGACAAGCCTCGTTACCTGATGGGTGTGGGAACGCCTGCTGATATTATTGCAGCCGTCGGGGCCGGCATCGATATGTTCGACTGTGTTATGCCGACCAGAAACGGGCGTAACGCCTTTGCTTTCACCGAAAACGGCCCTGTGAGATTAAGAAACAGCACCCACATAAGCGATGCCGAGCCGATTGAAGCCGGGTGCGATTGTTACTGCTGCCGAAATTTCAGCCGGGCGAGCCTGAGACATTACTTTAATGTCAAAGAAATGCTTGGCCCGATTCTTGTATCAGTGCATAATATAAGGTTTTACCAGAGGTTAATGGCACAGATAAGAGACAGCATTGAAAACAACGAGTTTTCCGATTTCTCGGCCGAACAGTTACGAAAATACCATGTATTCAGTTCCGAAGAATAGACTTTGGGAAAAAAATAATTCAGCAAATTCTCTGTAATTTGCGGCCAAATTAGCTTATAAGCTACAAATGAAAAAATTATAGCTGCGAAAAGAAAGAGTAAAGTAAACATATTTATAACGTAGAGCAAGCACACAGC
>SDBV01002436.1_pt1 | contig 27819 bp, 33 predicted proteins | sample 2277081 | NCBI WGS metagenome assembly SDBV01 (sample SAMN10402039, study PRJNA504765) | marine sediment metagenome | isolation source: marine sediment core GS10_PC15, 223 cmbsf | place: Arctic Ocean: Southern Knipovich Ridge | collected 2010 | reverse complement strand
TATCTGAAGGGAATTGAGATTAACTTTTAACCAAATATTCAAACCAAATTAAAATATTAAGAGTTTTAGAACTGGTCCTAACTCATAGGTTTCTATGCTTTTTTGATATTTATATTTTTGATCATGGGAGTTAGTAGATAATATTTTAAATAAATCTATTGCGGCACTTTGACTTTTGCCTATACTTTTACCAACAAAAAAAGCACTTACAAATTTTACTTTGTAAGTGCTTGATTATCAGTGTCGGGGTGGCAGGATTCGAACCTGCGGCCCCCTGCTCCCAAAGCAGGTGCGCTAACCGGACTGCGCTACACCCCGTTTTCCCCAATGCGGAGAGAGGGGGATTCGAACCCCCGGTACCCTTTCGAGCACGCATGTTTAGCAAACATGTGGTTTCAGCCACTCACCCATCTCTCCGGCTGAAATCCCATCTGCTGCGCAAACGGAGTGCAAACATAGCATTTTATTTTTTACTTTCACAAATGGAAGGATTTTTTTTAAACTTTTTTTATCTGTCTATTTCAATGATGACTACAAACATTTCTCATCTATCCATTTGCCTTCAATCCACTATATTTTAACTTTGCCGCATTATTAAATAATAATTTAATTCAGCGTCGTTACTATATAAATTTTGAAACACCAATGACATGGTATAGATCTTTTTCAGGGTTTGAATTTTTGGTGATAGCCATATTTATAATTTTATATATGGCCTATTTTTATAGGATGTTCCGTATCGGAAAAATTCTAAAAATTTCATACCGTTCGCTCATTGCCAAAACTATAATCAGAAGTCTCTATTTTATACTGTTTGTCGTTGCCCTCCTTGGCCCCTCCTTTGGAGATACCTCCAAAGAGGTGAAAGCAATAGGAAAAGATATTATAGTTTGTGTCGATCTTTCTGAATCCATGAATGCAAACGATATCCAACCAACCAGACTTGAAAAAGTAAAATTTGAGCTTAAAAACCTGGTGGATGCTTTTAATTCTGACAGGATAGGCCTGGTAATTTTTTCCTCTGAATCATTCATGCAATGCCCATTAACTTATGATCAGGGGGCGTTAAATTTGTTTATAGAAACATTAGGGACTAATCTCGTGCCCAACGCAGGCACCGATTTCGGTCCTCCTATTGAAATGGCGCTTGAAAAATTGTCAGGTAAAGAATCGACCACCACCCAACAAAAATCAAAGGTCATCATTCTGATCAGTGATGGAGAGGATTTTGGGGATAACACCTTAAACATGGCATCCAAGCTTGAAGAAAGTGGAATTAAATTATTTACGCTTGGCGTTGGCACGGAAACCGGGAGCAGGATTAAAACAAATTACGGGTTCAAAACAGATAAAAACGGAAGGGAAGTCCTTACAAAACTCAATGCAAAAGACCTTAAAACCCTGGCGATAAAAACAGGGGGCAAATATTTTGAAATCGACAATGATAGCAACGACATCGAGCGTCTTATAAATGCTATTAATGGTATTGAAGGTGAGTTGAAAGATTCCAGGGTTATTGATGTTTCAGCAAATAAGTATTATTATTTTTTGGCGCTCGCGTTAATTTTGATTTGTGCTGATTTACTAATTGGTGTTAAAACGGTTTATCTATGAGCTTGATATTTTTGTACATATTGATGAATGTAATGATCGGGGACATTACTAAAATTGCTAAAGTGAACCGTGCAAAACAACTTGCTGAAGAAGCATATAAAAAAGGGGAATTTGAAAATGCCATTTCATCTTTCAGGTTATTGACCGATTCTTTGGGAATCACGGAAGACGCTATTTATTTAAATCTGGCCAATTCATATTTCAAACAAAGTGACACGACCAATGCTGCTCAATATTATTCAAAAGTACTTATTAGTGAAAATGCCCAATTGAGATCCCTGGCTTATCAACAGATGGGTGTAATTAATAAACAAAAAAACGAATTAGATAAAGCGCTTTCGGATTTTAAAACCTCTTTAAAATCTGATCCTAATAATGAAGATTCCCGATACAATTACGAGTTGCTGAAAAAAATGATAAACGAACAGGAACAGGAAAAACAAAATGAGAATGAAGACATTGAGCCATCGGAATATGCAAAGCAGCTAAAAGCCCGGGCAGACAAGCTGGTGAAACAAAACCTGTTTGACCAGGCGATGAGTTTAATGCAACAAGGCCTACAGAAAGATAAAACCGTGGGCGCCTATAACTCATTTATCTCAAAGCTTAATGATGTTGTAGAATCAAATGAATAAACTTAAAATGCGTTTACTACTAACTATCTTTTTATTTTTTATTGGAACTGCTGTATTTGGGCAAAATCCTGCTGACTACTTTAATCGTGCCGCAAATGAATACATTTATAAAAATGACCAAATCGCATTAAATACCATTGATAAGGGTTTAATAATATTTCCTGAAGATAATAATCTTACTACTCTGAAAGAGAAAATTGAAAAAGATAAGCAGGATCAGGAAAAACAAAAAAATCAGGATCAGAAACAGGAAGATCAGCAGAAAAAAGAAGAGCAACAAAAAAAAGAGGAAGAGCAAAAACAGGAACAAGAAAAAAAAGAGGATCAACAAAACGAACAGAATCAGGATCAGCAGTCTGAAGAGGACGAAAATGCAGAACAAAAAGACCAATCAGAACAGGCTAAACCTGAAGAAACGGAAGAGGAAGGCAAGGAAATGGATCAGCCTCCGCAATCGAGAAGTGAAAAGCTCGAAGAACTAAACTTAACGGAGGAAAAAGCCAGGATGATATTGGAAGCAATGAAAAATAATGAAATTCAATATATTCAACAGAACAAAAGGAAAGCCACTAAAAAACCAGACAGCGACAAACCAGATTGGTAAATAAATATTCCAGCGAATGCAATTATTATTATTCTAGAATAATAATATTAAGTTAAAAATAAGGTTTAAGCACAGCTTACCAATTAATCTTTCTTTATTTTGCATACAGGTTTGACTCGACTTTTATATGCGTATTTATTTCACAATAATCATACTTTTTTTAACTATCGGAGGAACAATAAAAACTTTTGCCCAGCAGGAAATTACCACCTATTATGATTCACTTCATCAACATATCAATGCAGTCTATTTTATAATAGATAATGATAGTTCCAGAATTGACGGCCCTTTCAGAAAGTACCATTACAAGGGAGGATTAGAAGCTGAAGGACAATTTATTGACGGACAAAAAGTCGGATTGTTCAAGGAATATTATGAAAATGCACATCCCCGTCGAACCATGTATTTTGAAAATGGATTAAAAAATGGCCCCGTAGAAGTGTTTAATAATACAGGTAAACTTCTCCAGAAAGCCCAATATGTTAATGACACATTGACCGGGAAAATTTATGTTTATTTTGATGATGGCACCATAAAAAATGAAAGTGTGTTTTATCGCGGGAAACCAGACGGACTTGTTAAGGAAAATTATACATCAGGCCAGGTGAAACAGGAGATCAACTATAGGGAAGGCAAACCAAACGGGCTTAGCAAAACCTATTATTTGAGTGGCTTATTAAAAACAGAAACCATGATGAAAAACGGTCAATTGGATGGGTATTTTAAAACGTATCATCCAAATGGTAAGTTAGACACTGAATTCACCAATGAAAACGGAAAAAAAACAGGCGCTTTTAAAACCTTTAATCCTGAAGGACAAATTGTTTTGGAAGGGTTCTATAACGACGGCAAACTGCATGGAGAAAATAAAGCATATTACGATGATGGCACTTTAAAACATCAGTATTCCTATCACAACGGTTTCCGTTCGGGTGAAAACCTACAGTATTTTGAAAATGGAAAAATCTCCCAATCTTCATTATTTTCGAATCAGGAAACGAAAGAAATAAGAAAAGAATATGAAAAGAATGGGACAATCCTCTCTCAAAAAACATTTAAAAATAAAAAAGCTGAGGGGAAATGGATCTACTATTTTCCTGACGGAAAAGAAAAAAGGATTCTTCATTATGAAAATGGGAAATTAAATGGCCAAGAACAGAATTATTATACTAATGGCAATACTAAATCAATAATCATCTACCAAAATGATCTGATTGTTGATGTTTTAAAAGAATATTATGAAAATGGGTCGCTTAAATCTGAAACAAGTTATAAATTTGGACGAAAACACGGTTTGTACAAAGAATGGTTTGAAAATCAGCAGCTTAAACTGAAGGGAAATTATTCCGGAAATAAAAAAGTTGATAGCTGGATATATTATTCTGATAAAGGCGAACAAGTAAAAACTGAGGTGTATAAGAATAACAAATTGGTAAGCAATCATAAATAAAATGTCAAGACCTTCACTTAAAGAAACAAATTTCAATTTCCCGGGACAACTGAATCTATACAGGGGAAAAGTCAGAGATGTATATACTTTTGAAAAGACTTTACTCATGGTTGCTTCAGACAGAATTTCAGCGTTTGATGTGGTACTCCCTGAACCCATTCCGTACAAGGGGCAAATCTTAAATCAAATTGCATCTGAATTTCTGGAGGGCACAAAACATATTGTACCTAACTGGCTGGAAAGCACTCCTGACCCGAATGTATCGATTGGTAAAAAATGTGACGCATTCCAGGTAGAAATGGTAATAAGGGGATACCTGACCGGTCACGCATGGAGGGAATATCGGGACGGAAAAAGAACGCTTTGTGGCGTAGCGATGCCCGAAGGAATGAAAGAAAATGACAGGTTCCCTCGCCCAATCCTCACTCCTACTACAAAAGCCCACGAAGGCCATGATGAGGATATTTCCAGGGAAGATATTTTAGCACAAGGAATTGTTTCTGAAGAGGATTACCTCAGGCTGGAAAAATACACAATAGAGCTTTTTGATTTCGGAACAGAATTATCAGCCGAAAGAGGATTAATCCTTGTAGATACCAAATATGAGTTTGGTAAACATCAGGGTGAGATTTACCTGATTGATGAGATTCATACACCAGATTCTTCAAGATATTTTTATAAGGATGGTTATGAAGCACGTCAGGAAAAAGGAGAAAAACAAAAACAACTTTCGAAGGAATTTGTAAGGCAATGGCTTATTGAAAATGGATTCCAGGGATTGGAAGGACAGCAAATACCGGAAATGACCAAAGAAGTTATACATAATATTTCCGACAGATATGTTGAGTTATACGAAAAGGTAACCGGGAATAAATTTATCCCCCCGACAGACCATAATATAGTTGAACGAGTAGAATCTAATATTAAAAAAGTACTTTAACCTGCATAGTTCAGGAAATAATTGTTGATACTGTTAAAGAATTAGAAATTATAGAAGTAAACAAGATAAAAATATAACCATGAAATATTCGATTGATAAAAATGAGCAATACAGCATTCTAAAACTCCAGGAAGAAAAACTGGATTCTCCACTTTCTCCTGCTTTAAAGTCAGAATTTGTTACCCTCAATGCGGAAGGAATTAAAAATATCATCGTAGACCTTTCGGAAGTTAAGTATGTGGATTCTTCAGGGTTGAGTGCACTTCTTGTAGGAAATAGAATTTATAATGAAGATGGAGGAATTTTTATTTTAGCCTCTTTAAATGATCATGTCATGAAATTGATCAGAATCTCGCAGCTAAACAATGTGCTCAATTTATTACCCACCGTAGAAGAGGCAATTGACGCCATTTTCCTAAAGGAAATAGAAAGCGATCTTCAGGATAGTGACGACAGCGAATAACTTTCTTCCGTTTGATTTTTCAGCTTAAAATACTTGGGAATAACTCTGCTATTCCCGCCCACGATAGGAATCAGACTTCCCATCTGCTGCAATTGGACAGCCAATATGTGCTGATCGATTGCGGTGAAGGGACTCAAATTCAGCTTTCCAAACAGAATATTCGACTAGGTCGAATCAAAACTATTTTAATAAGTCATTTGCATGGCGATCATTATTTTGGCTTAATCGGCCTATTATCAACTATGCATTTGTTCCACAGAAAGCAAAAGCTTACAATCTTTGCTCCTCCTGAACTGGAAAAAATTCTTGCCCTCCAGCTTAAAGCATCAGAAACAACATTATGCTATAAGCTCGTGTTTATCCCTTTATTGCATGATGGATTAGAGGAAATTCAAAATGAAGATCAGTTTACAATTCAGGCTTTTCCATTAGCCCATGGCATCAAATGTTATGGATTTTTGATTAAAGAAACGCCGAAACAATGGAGAATTGACAAGGACAAATTGCCTGAAAACATGCTCATTCAGGAAATCATTACCTTAAAGAGTGGCGAAAATGTGTCAAAAGAAGACGGATCAATAAAATATGCTTTGGAAGAATATACCTTCCCTCCCAGACCTTCAAGATCATATGCCTATTGTTCTGATACCAGTTATTACGAAGAAATAATTCCATTTATTAAACATGTCGATCTATTGTATCACGAAGCTACCTTTGCCGACGACATGGAAGAGCGTGCAGCATTAACCCTCCATTCAACAGCATCACAAGCTGCTACCCTGGCAAAAAAAGCAGAAGTAGGTAAATTACTATTGGGTCATTACTCTACCAGATACAAAGATCCGACTCCGCTTCTCGATGAAGCTAAAACAATTTTTACTGAAACTTATTTAACTTATGAAGGAGAGACAATTATTTTGAATGAGTAAAAAACCATGGCAATCAACAATTCGTTTCAGCGTAAAAAAACCAACCTGTTTATCGTATTGAGTGCGATCTTTCTCACCAATGTCATAATCGCTGAAATAATCGGAGTTAAAATTTTTTCTTTGGAAGCCACGATGGGTTTCCAACCTGCCCAAATAAAATTTTTTGGGGATTTTGTGTTGGATTTCAACCTAACTGCCGGAGCAGTCATCTGGCCTGTTGTTTTTATTACAACAGATGTGATCAATGAATATTTTGGCAAAAAGGGAGTACGGAAAATAAGTTTTCTATCAGCTTTCCTAATTGCCTATATTTTTGTTATCATTTTTTTAGTCACAAAACTTGTCCCTGCCTCTTTTTGGCTGGACCTGAACAGCCAGGACTCAGAGGGCAATTCATTTAATATTAATTATGCCTTCCAGACCATCTTTCGCCAAGGATTAGGAATTATAATTGGATCATTGACAGCTTTTCTTATCGCGCAATTGCTTGATGTTTTTATTTTTCAACGCCTGAGACAATTAACAGGTAAAAAAATGATTTGGCTCAGAGCAACCGGATCTACACTCGTTTCTCAATTAATTGATAGCTTTATTGTCGTTTGGATTGCTTTCTATGCATTTGGGAATTGGCCGATGTCTGAAATTCTTGCTGTAGGGACCATGAATTACATATACAAATTTGTAGTTGCCATTATACTCACTCCATTGCTTTATCTTGCCCATTTCTTAATAGACCGCTATCTGGGTATAGAAGCAGCAAACAAAATGACCGAAGAAGCTAGCGAAGACACTTCAATTTTTTAATTTCTAAAAAAATTATCGCAAATTATTGCTGTTGAAACAGCCACATTCAAGGATTCAGCGCCACCTATCCTGGGGATCGTAATTTTTTGATCGATCATATTTAGCAAGGAAGTCCTGATCCCATTCGATTCATTACCCATCAAAAGAATTGCAGGTTTGTCGATTTTAACATGGTGAATATTTTCACCATTCAACAAGGCGCCATACACTTTATGTGTTGCATTTGATTTAAACAAATCGTGTAATTCCCTATAGTGGATATCAACCCGGGTGAAGGAACCCATGGATGAATTAATCACTTTTGGGTTGTAAAAATCAGCAGTATCCCTGCTGGCCATGATGTTTTTTATGCCAAACCAATCGGCTATTCGAATAATTGTCCCCAAATTTCCCGGATCACTGACATCATCAAGTGCAAGAATCAGATCATCGCTCAAAATATCCAATGGTGGAGATTTCATATTTGCAACAGCTAAAGCATATTCATTGGTTTTAAATGTCCCCAGATCATTCAATTCCTTTTCATTACATACTGTATATTCGATTTCAGAGATACGCTGATGAGGAAACTCATCTAAAAATTTCTCCGTTACGAACAAACTTTGAACATCATAACCGGAATCAAGAAGCTCGCAAACATTCTTTGCACCTTCCACCAAAAATGTCGAGGCTTTTTTCCTGTATTTTTTTAATTTCAAACTTTTAACATACTTTACCTGTTGTTTCGAAATCATTAGCGAAAAAGAAAAGTTGAACAATCACATTGCAAGGTCACTCATATACATTTTTTTGACTTTATTCATACCCTCCTGCATTGGCGTCAGATACCTGCAAGATGATGAATATTTACTTCGCAGGCAACAGATAGAAGGCAATGAAAATATCCCTACAGAAAAGTTGGAAGAGCTATACCAGTCCAAGGCAAATAAAAAATTTCCAATCATTCCCTTCGCTCCGTATGTGTGGGTTTACCACTTTGGAGAAAGGAAATACGACTCAGCAAAAATTGAGTATAAAATAGAGAAAATAGAAGCCAGGTATGAGCGTAAAAACATAAAATATCAGGGCAAAGAAAAGAAAATTGTAAAAAATGACCGCTCGAAAAATAAGAAAGTGGAGAAAAAACTTCGGGATTTGGAGGATGGAAATATTATGATGCGTTGGGGTGAACAAGTTAGTGTTTTTGATGAAGATATCATCCAAAGTACTCAAGAACAAATGAATCAATATATCCAGAACAGGGGATTTTTTAATAGTCACGTAGAATATAAGAAAGACATCATGGGAAAACGAGCATTTATTACATATACCATTGAAGAAGACCTTCCTCATATCATTGATACAATTCGCCTGGTAACATCAGATTCCACAATTCAGAGATTACTTCGCCAAAATCGGTCAGAAAGTAAAATAATTATTGGACAAAATTATGATCAAAACAACCTGATACAAGAACGAGAACGGGTAGAAAAGTTGCTAAAGAACAATGGATACTTTGATTTTAGCAGACAATATATTGCCTTTGATGTTTTGAAGGACATCCAACCATATGAGGTAGAAATCAATATGATTATTAATGAACCCTCGAAACGTGGTTTTCATAAGCAATTTACCATCGATTCTGTGATTTTCGTAACCGATGCCAGTACAGATATCAGGCAAGACGCAAGATCATTTTTTAATTACAATAGCATTACGTATCAGTATTACAACAAAAGATTTTCAAAAAAAATCCTGGATCAGCGTGTGTTTTTATATTCTGACAGTACCTATAGTATCGATAATACACTGAATACGCAGCGACAGCTTGCCTACCTGGATAATTTTAAATTCATCAATATCAACTATGACACAAGCGGAGGATCATTTATAGCCAATATATTCACCAGTCCGCTCAATAAATACCAAATGAGCAATGAAGCTGGGCTTAATGTAACTCAGGGGTTTCCCGGTCCTTTTTATAATCTGTCTCTTAAAAACAGGAATATCTTTGGTGGCCTTGAAAACCTGGAAATTACGGGCTATTTTGGTTTTGAAGGTGTGGGCAGCGCCACCACCAAAACGAATATATACAGCAGTGAATCCGGGGCGAAATTAGCCGTGACTTTTCCGCAGTTTATCATGCCTGCCAGTGCGGAATTCAAACGAAAAGTAGGTATTCTTAACCCGAATACCACAGTTCGTTCAGGATTCAATTTCACAAATCGAAAAGAATACACAAGGACAAATTTCTCAAATGCACTCGTATACAATTGGCAAAAAGACAGAAGGAAAATATATAATCTTACACTCTCAGAATTGAGCTTCATTAATTCTAATCCCATAGATACATTTAAGTTGAAATTAATAGAATTAGAAGAAGCCGGGAATCCACTTATAAAATCTTTTGAGCCTTCCTTTGTAAGCGCGACGAATTTTTACGTGATGTATAATTTTAATCCGGATGATTTTTATGGAAATAAATCTTCCCTTTTAAAACTATATGCGGAAAGCGGTGGCTTTATGTTTAACTTTTTTGAACCGACCATATTCGAAAGAGGAAACGACACTATTCAACATTTTCAATATTTGAAATTTTCTACCGATTTTCGAAGACATTTAACAATTAATGAAACAAATGGCATAGCTACAAGATTAAAATTTGGGATTGCCGCCCCATATGGAAAAAACAAAACCCTGCCTTACGAAAAATTTTTCTTTGCCGGTGGGAGTAACAGCTTACGCGCCTGGCCACCACGCCGGCTAGGTCCTGGTAGTCAGGAGCCAAACAAGAATGATGACGGGTCATTCGATTATAGTATTGAAAAACCTGGTGAAATACTCCTGGAAGCTAATGTGGAATATCGAAGTAAATTGATTGGATTTGTTGATTGGGCCTTTTTTGTAGACGCCGGTAATGTTTGGAAATTTTATGAAAACCCGGAATTCGAGGGAGCAGATTTTAAATTAAATCGATTTTACAAAGAAATTGCTGTGGGTATGGGCTTGGGGCTAAGACTTAATTTTTCATTTTTAGTAATCCGCTTTGATTATGGTATAAAGATGTATGATCCGGCCAGAGAGGAAGGCGATAGATGGATTGGAGATAATCTTTCCTTATTCAATTGGCGCGGTGAAGCAGGGCAATCACTTTGGAATATCGCAATTGGTTATCCTTTTTAAATCTTAATCCATATCATATCTTCAAAAAAATATTTCACTTTATACCTTTAAAAATATGTTGGACTGGCTTGATCATATCGACAAACAAATATTTCTTTTTATCAATTCTTTTCATTCTCCGCTATCCGATCAAATCTGGATTTGGATCACAAATATCCCATCATGGATTCCATTATATATTTTGCTATTGGTTTTCATGATTATAGTTTTTAAAAAAGACAGTATTTACATTATCGCCGGACTCATCCTTGTTATTATCGTCAGCGATCAATTCACATCCTCATTCATGAAACCTTTTTTTGGAAGACTTCGGCCCTGCCATGATCTTAAAATTGGGAATTTAGTGCATGTAGCTAATAAATGCGGTGGAAAATTTGGATTTGCTTCAGGCCATTCGGCAAATTCATTTGGCATTGCAATGTTTATTTGGGTAATATTCAGAAGCTATTGGAAATGGACCTGGATCATCTTCATATGGGCCTTTACCGTTGCCTTTAGCAGAATAATGGTTGGCGTTCATTATCCTGGAGATATTATTACCGGTGGATTGATTGGTGCATTTTTTGGCTGGCTAATATTCAAATTAATAAGTGAAGCCTTTTTTAAAATTAAGTTAGAGCCCCTTATAAAAAATTGAGTTGATCCAAAAGCGCTTCTTTGTACGATGCACCTATAGGAATGTATTTTTCACCAATGAGCAACGAGTTGTCTTCAAGGGCTTCGATTTTGTCAAGGTTAACGATATACGATCTGTGTGTTCGCACAAATTCATTTACCGGAAGGCGGTTAACAATCCCTTTCATAGTAAAATGAACAATATGCTTCTTGGCCTCAGTCTGTATGATTACATAATCTGCCAGCGCTTCAACAAATAAGATTTTCTCATATGAAATCCGAACAATTTTAGCATCAGTTCTCACATAAAGCTCTCTCCTTTCCACTGTAGCCGTGCGCTTTAATTCAATATTTGATTGCGCCTTTTGAGCTGCCTGCAAAAATCTGGAATAATCAATAGGCTTTACCAGGTAGTCAGTAACCTTTTTTTCAAACGCCTCAACGGCATATTTTTGCTCCGATGTTATGAGAATAATATCAATTTCTTTTTCAAAGGAATTGATAAAATCCATGCCTGACATTTCCGGCATCTGAACATCAAGAAATATAATATCTACATGCTCTTCATCGAGATAAGCGACCGCCTCAATTGCATTATCAAATTCATTTGAAAGCTGGAGAAATTTTGTTTTTTCAATAAAATGAACAACCACTCTCCTCGACATCTCTTCATCATCCACCACTATGCAGTTCAACATCATGAGCTAATAAATTATCTGGGTATTAAAAAATTTACTGCTAATAAAACCCTAAGATATGTAAAATCCTGATAAAATATAATTTTAAAACAAACACATATGATGTATCAAGCTTTTGCTTCCTAATTGTATTTTTAAATCTAAGATTGTAAGATACATTTAAGGAAAATCCGAAAGGATGCCATAAATTCATGAAAATTTTAATATAACTATGCTCGAAGACAATTACCGTCAAAAGGGAATGCGGAGAAATCTTATTAAGACTCTGATAGAAAAGGGGATTAAAGATCAGGCGGTACTGAAAGCCATTCAGTCGATTCCTCGTCATTATTTTTTTGATAAGGCATTTTTGGAACATGCCTACCAGGATAAAGCCTTTCCTATTGGCGAAGGTCAAACTATCTCTCAGCCATATACTGTGGCCATCCAAACTCAATTATTAGAAATTAAACCTGGTGATAAAGTACTGGAAATAGGAACCGGATCAGGATATCAATGTTGTATTCTGTTGGAAATGCAAGCAAAAGTTTATACCATAGAATTTAATAAAAAATTATATCATTTGGCAAAAAGTTTTTTACAAAAGCTTGGATATCAGGCACATTTTCAGTTAGGCGATGGTTCACAGGGATGGCCAACATTTGCTCCCTTCGACAAAATCATTGTAACTGCGGGTGCTCCTACCCTACCCCAGGCACTGATCGATCAACTTAAGCCCAATGGAAAATTAGTAATTCCTGTTGGGGATGAGGAGCATCAGGAGATGATTCGGATTTGTAAAGATGCCAATGGAAAAATCAGCACTGAAAGTCATGATTTTTTTAGGTTTGTTCCGCTGGTAGGGAAGTTTGGTTGGAAAGAAAAATAAATGCATTGAAATGGAAGAAAAATCCAAATTTGTTAAAGAATCATTGGTGGTGAAAAATGAGATGCTCATGCCCAATGACACGAATCCATTAGATCATCTCATGGGAGGAAGGTTGATGTATTGGATGGATATTGCCGCAGCAATATCTGCTCAGAAACATTCCATTAATCCAGCGGTAACCGCTTCAGTGGACAATATATCCTTTAAACATCCTATTGAAATGGGTTCCGTAATCACTTTATCAGCCAAAGTGACAAGAGCATTTAAAACTTCCATGGAGGTTTATATCGAAGTGACGGCAGAAAACATTCCAAAAAAAACGAAATTTATCAGTAACAGCGCTTTTTTTACCTTTGTTGCAATAGACAAATCGGGGAAGCCACTGATAGTCCCCCAGGCAATCCCTGAAACTGAAAAAGAAAAAGAATTGTATGAAGGCGCATTAAGAAGGAGGCAATTGAGACTCATATTAGCGGGAAGGCTGAAACCATCTGATGCAAATGAACTTAAGGCAATTTTTGACCAAAAAATATAAAATGGAAGAAAATAAGGAATTACTGAAATACATTTATCATGAAGATCTGTATCTGCTTGACGAACCCTCAGCATCAGCAAATGTTCCGGTAATTCATGAGGAAGAATTAATTTCTGAAGTGAAGGATAGTGAGATCCCCCCCCTTGTTCAGGAGGCCTTACCCGTTACTTTTTTTGGGAGCAATGAGAAAAAAATTCTGATATTGGTCAATGATCCAGCCAATGATTTTCTTAATCAAAAAGAACTGGAATTTTTAATGAGTATTATTGAAAGTGGATTAAATTTGACCAAAATTGATTTTGCCCTTGTGAATTGTCATAAATATCCCACTCAACAAATTCTGGATGAAATAGAATACAATTACCTGATTTCGTTTGATGAGAATGAAATTAGCGCGCAAAAATTGAAATACCAGATAATTGATGCTGATCGTAAAAAAATGCTTTTTGCAGAAAAATTAAGTTCGATTGAGGCAGTTAGGGAAAAGAAAAAACAACTTTGGAAAGCCTTGAAATCTATGTTTAATATTTAATTTCTGAAAAGATTGAATAATCGAGTTTGCATAAAAATTGGATCGAATGTGCTCACGCAGGATGATGGGCTTCCGAATGAAGAATTAATAAAAAATATTGTACTACAAATAGCCGATTTAAAAAATAATGGCAAAGAAGTGATTTTAGTTTCTTCCGGAGCGGTCGCTGCAGGAAGAAGTGTTTTCAAGTCCTCAAAAAAACTTGATACCGTTGCCGAAAGACAGTTGCTCTCTTCCCTTGGACAGGTGAAATTGATCAATATTTACACAGAACTTTTTAAGAAACTCAAGCATTTGTGTGCTCAGGTTTTGGTAACCAAGGAGGACTTCAAAGACCGCCATCATTACCTCAATATGCAAAACTGCCTGAATGCCTTGCTCGCGAATGACATTATTCCTATAGTGAATGAAAATGATGTGATTTCCATTACCGAACTCATGTTTACAGATAATGATGAACTGGCAGGTCTGATTTCTGGTATGCTTAATGTAAATAGCTTGTTCATCCTCACTAATGTTGATGGAATTTATGATGGAGATCCGGAACATGAATCTTCATCCATAATTTCAGAGTTTGATTTAACAAATCACCATCTTGAAAAGATTACCGGAAATGTAAAATCGAATTTCGGACGTGGAGGAATCATTACCAAATGCCACACAGCCCAACGCGTAGCCGGCATTGGTATTCCCGTAGTAATTGCCAATGGAAAAACGAAAAATATCATAAACCGACTAATAAAAGGAGATGAATTGGGAACAGCTTTCAAAGCAAAAAAGAGCACCTCAAGTTTGAAGAAATGGATCGCTCATTCTTATTCCAATGCCAAAGGTCAGGTGTTTGTGAATGAAGGCGCCCGGCAGTCCTTAGTTTCTCAAACAGCAGTTAGCTTGCTTCCTGTCGGTGTGGTAAAAATTGAAGGCGATTTTAAAAAAGGAGATATTATAAAAATTCTGGATGAAAAAAATAATGAAATTGGTCTGGGACAAACAAAATATAATAGTGTAAAAGCAGCTTCTCTTATTGGATTAAAAAACCAAAAACCAATTATTCATTACGATCATTTATATTTGCATTGATCTTTTATATATCAATCATAACATGAAACTAGAAAGCACATTCAAGGCAGTGGCAAATGCCAGCAGAAAACTCGCGCTTGTTGAAGAGTCCGTTATCAATCAATTGCTAATAGAGCTATCTTTGGCTGCTTTAGAAAATACTGCAAACATACTTGCAGAGAATAAGAAAGATCTGGCAAGGATGCCGGAATCAGATCCGAAATATGATCGGCTAAAACTCACAGAACAGCGAATAAAAGACATCGCTAATGACTTGGTGAATGTTGCCAAACTGCCATCACCGTTAGGGAAAATTCTGTATAAACACAATCATGAAAATGGATTGGAGCTAAGCAAGATCTCCGTGCCTCTCGGTGTAGTAGGTATAATTTATGAATCGAGGCCAAATGTTACTTTTGATGTATTTTCGTTATGTATCAAATCCGGGAATGCCTGCATTCTAAAAGGGGGTAGTGATGCTGAATTTTCTAATATCGCTATAGTCAACATCATCAAAGAAGTCATTCATAAATTTGGTCTCGATGAACATATTCTCGCCCTCCTTCCTGCAAACCGTGAGGCAACTTCAGAGCTACTAAATGCTGTCGATTATGTGGATATAATCATTCCTCGCGGAAGCCAAAACCTGATCAACTATGTTCGGGATCATGCTAAAGTTCCTGTAATTGAAACTGGCGCTGGAATCGTCCATACCTATGTGGATAAATCAGCCGATCTTCAAAAAACCATCTCTATTATCAACAATGCAAAAACGCGTAGAGTGAGCGTGTGCAACGCCTTGGATTGCCTTGTGATTCATCAGGATAAATTAGATGAACTCCAGGATATTGTGAATCCTTTGAAAGAGAGTAAGGTAGAAATTTTTGCGGATGAAAAGGCCTTCAATTCCATCAAGGGACTTTATCCTAATGAGCTCCTACACGAAGCTACCTCTGAGCATTTTGGCACAGAATTCCTGGATTATAAAATGTCTGTCAAGACAGTTGAAACGATAAATAAAGCATTGGATCACATCAGTACCTACAGTTCAAAACATAGCGAAGCCATCATTGCCGAAGATCAGGAGGCCATTGATCAATTTATGAAAAGCGTTGATGCTGCCGCCGTTTATTCAAATACATCCACTGCTTTTACAGATGGCGCCCAGTTTGGCCTTGGGGCTGAAATTGGTATCAGTACACAGAAGCTTCATGCACGTGGTCCTATGGCGCTTAGTGAAATGACAAGCTATAAATGGATGATTAAAGGTAATGGACAAATAAGGAGTTAATATTTTCCTTCAAATTATTTTTGACTAATTTTCAATAATTGGATTTGGAGAATAAATGGCAAAATTGAATAAAGTTTGAAGGGATTGATAAATATTTTTTCTAAAAACATTTTAACTATCTTATTTGGTCCTGTCTCGTAAAGATTAGGATTTAATGATTCCAGGATTAAAATTCATCAGAACAATTAACCTGGATAATTCCTAAGGATGATAAAAAAAGCCCTGACTCAGAAGAATCAAGGCATTTTAAAAAGATTTTATTTTCTCTTAATTCGTACCGGCATCAGCTGCATTAGCATTTTGTTCTTCAATAAATGCATCATTCAGTCCAACAAGTACATGATCGGTGATATCCAGGCTATCATTGGCATACAAAACGCCACTGCCTTTTGTGTATGTCAATACCAACTGAAGATTTTTGTTTAACCCATAATCTCTCAAATAATCCGAAACCTTGTCATACAGATCAGAGTTCATTTTCGCTTCTTCTCCCCTTAGCTGCTGACCAAGTTGCTCCTGATACATCATCAGGTTTTGCTGTTTTTTCCTCAGATCTTCTTCCACAGCTCTTGCCTGACTAATCGTCATATTACCGGCCGTAGATTGAAAGTTTGCAATTTCTCTTTGCAATCCTTCAGCTCTGTTCTGATATTCTGAATTCAATTTTTCACTTCTAGCAATCAATTGTTTTTCGAGCTCTTTGAAAAAATTATAATTCTTTAAAAGTGAGTCCGAATTAACATAAGCAATAGAAAAGTTTTCTGGATTAAATTGACTATTTCCCGACACATTGTTATCTGTAGATGCAGAATTTCCACTAAAATGAAGTACATACAATACCCCAACCGCAACCAGCAAAATAACATTTAATACAATAGATAAATTATTTTTCACAATCTTAATATTTAATTATTTGGGCGCAAATATAAAAAAAGATTGTAAACATAAAATGTAATTCCACAATAGTCGCCCATTTCAATCAAAAATAATTCTAAGAAAATATGCACATTAAGTTTTAAGTACTTAAAAAAGATTGCAAAACCTGCACATTCCAAATTACAAATCTTGAAAAAACCCTTATAATTGCGTTATAAAGTGTAAAACCTAAAACAATGAAAAAAGTATTTTTACCCCAGTTTTCCATAATTCTAATTTTCTCCGCTTGTAAAAAAGAAGCTGAAAAATTCAATGGTCTTGATTTAACGATGGGAAATCTCTATCGCATGTCAGATGCGAAATCCCGCTCCATAAGTCCCGAAAACTTTAGCGGAGAGAAAGGTAAAGGAGGCATGGCAACATTGGATGAAGGTAGCGCCGCCAAAATGGCGCGTGATCTCGGACAGGGATGGAAGGTAAATCCTTATATTTTCATTGAGCCGGGCGAAGAATTTACACTTGCTGAAATCGATGGCGAAGGAGCCATTCAGCATATATGGATGACTCCAAGCTGCGACTACCGCCTGACTATCATCAAATTTTATTGGGACGACGAATCGGAGCCATCTGTCGAAGTTCCCGTAGGCGATTTCTTTGCATCAGGATGGGGAAGAGGTTCCGAACCACAGATACAATCACTTGCTGTTTGTGTAAATCCACGAAGCGGCTTTAACTGCTATTGGCAAATGCCCTTCCGTAAAAAGTGTAAAATAACCATGCAAAACATCGATACAAAATCAGCAAGGTTATACTATCAAATAGATTATACCCTGACAGATGTACCTGATGATGCGGGATATTTTCATGCGCAATTTAACAGAGTCCATCCCTTGCCTTCCAAAGAAGTTTATACCATTGTCGACAACATCAGAGGTAAAGGTCATTATGTCGGGACCTACCTTGCCCATGGAGCTTATGATGAAGAGTGGTGGGGAGAAGGCGAGATTAAATTTTTTATGGATGGAGATGCTGAATTTCCAACAATATGTGGGACGGGCGAAGAAGATTACTTCTGTGGCTCCTATGGATATGATGAATATAAAGATGAAAACGATGTGATGCAGTATGCAGAATTCAGCACGCCCTATGCCGGGTTTCACTACTTTAAAGATAATCCTGAAGTGTCGTATGAAACAAAAATCGGACAATACCGCTGGCATATTCTCGATCCAATCCGCTTCGAAAACGACCTGAAAGTAACTATTCAGAGTTTAGGTTGGCGCAGTGAGGGATATCTTCCGCTTCAGGACGATTTGGCTTCCGTAGCCTATTGGTACCAGCAGGAACCACACAACTCCTTCCCAGACCTCCCTTCACCGGAAAGCCTGATCATCAAAAAAGAGAATCCAAATCCAATGAAATAAGAATAAATATGGAGAATTTCCATGCTCCATTTTGTGCTTTTCAATGGTGGGGATCATCAAATGGCTTGTTTTCCATTGCGACAACTTCTGGATATTCATAATCCAGATTTTCAGACCATTGCCTGAGTACAAAGATCAATCCGAATCCTGAAAATAAACCGATGATAAATCCTGCTAATAATAGAAATAAGGTGGCCATTTGAACATTTTTTATGATGGTTGACTTGACAAATACAAAACAATAACTCAGCTAAAATGTTCAACATCAACCAAATAATTTTCCTTTTGAAAAATATGATTTATCAATCAAACATCTCCTTCGTAAAGAATGATTTTATTGATATAGGCTTCTGGGAAAGGATATTTCCATATTCCAGGGTGTGAAAAAAATTGTTAATCTTCTAAAAATTTATTCTTTTTCAATTGAAATACCCTGGAAATATTAAACCCAAAGTGAATGTCGCCATCAAAGAAATTTCCGCTAGTCTGAGTGATGTATGATTTTTCGATCATGGCCTGGGAGTTGGCAAAAACAAGTTGGAATACATGACCTCCCGTTTCTATTTCGAGTCCAAGCCCCAAAGGATTATAATTGGCTTCTAAAGTATTGTTGTTGAACTGATAAAAATATTCAAAAGTAATAGCCATGCGTTTGGAGATTTTATGCCGCCCGCTGAGTCCCAGGGCAAAAATATCATTATTCTCATCCGGCGTCTTCACGAGGTTATGATGTACTAGTGTTGGAGTAAATTGCATGGACAATTTTGGATTGAATTTTCGAGTCAGTAGAATTTGATAAGTATAGGATGTTCTGGAAGAAAATTTCACTTCCTGATCAGGATCAGTCGGTTTCAAGGTATTGATGGCCATACTGATAAATCCAGTACCCGTAAATGGAAAGTTATTTGCTCCTTTAGTCTGCTGTAAAAACCTATACTTTAAAAAACCATCGTAGGTCTTTTCGTAACTGCTTCTTCCGACTCCTATCGAAAAGTCGTTGTTGATTGCATATTCTTTGCCGATGCGAATCCATGCATCATCAAGTCCCCATAGGTTATATGCTCCTGAATTAAGTCTGCCAAATCTGTGCATAAAGATTAAATCGAGTGTCCCACCGCCTCTTGTCTCAACGGAATGACCCGTAATGATTCTTGTACCCTTAAATGTTGAAGTCACTTGTTCCGTACCCTGCTTTGGCTCATCCAGTAAATCCATTAAATCATCCTGAGCAAAAAGAATAGCAGGGGCTGTTAACCAATATAAAAGCAGTATGGGTTTACTCAATTTTTTCATAATCAAAATTTATGGTGACCTCAACGATTTCAGCAATGTTGTAAAACACAACTTTGGGGATTTTAATTTTATAATCTTTTAGTTGGATGGGGAATTTAGTTTCAATTTTCAAAGCGCTATTTTCAATCTTGATCTTTCCTTCGCCAGAAAAATCTTTTTCAATTCCATGAATTGTCATTTTCCCCTGAGCAATGGCTTGCTGCCATGCTGTTTTTTCAACATCAAATCCTGAAATTACTCCTCTGAAAGTTGCCTTCGGATATTTTTCCGATTCGAGATAATTTTCATTGAAATGCTCCTGCATCAATGATTTTTCAAAAATGAATGATTTGATGGGGATCGAAAATACAATTTCTCCTGTCGACAAATCAATTGCACTTTTACCATCTTGATTTACGGCCTCAATATCTTCCACAGGTGCATCGGAATAAAAATGAATTCCGGAGGTGACAGATTTGTATTTTTGTGCGTAGAGATTAACAGTAAAAGCAGCGCTGGTAAATAGTATGAGAATATATTTTTTGCCCCTATTTTTCATGGTTGCTAATTATTTATCAGTAATTGACTAATTATCCGGAGCTCCGTCATCCACCCAGCAAGCAATTTTGTCAATCTCTAATTGTTCGATGCGATTACCTGATTCCGGCGGAGGCATAGTACCGTTAGAGGTCCTTGATTTAATTTTACCGGCAAAAAATGAAATTTGCTCGTAGGTAAGAAAGGCAGGTTGCTGCTGGCCATTTACATGACATCTGCTAATTGCGCAATTGGAATCAATAATTGGGGCGATTGAAAGCGAAAAGGATGTTCCGGGATCTCCCGGCAAGCATTCCTTTTTCCCATATAAGTCCTCTGCATTGTCGTAAGCACATGAGCTGATCATACATGATATACATAGCACAAAACCTCTAAAAGCAATTTTCATATTTTTAAAATTTATAGAAACGTTTACCCTTGCAGATCATAATCATGTTCTTTTACCTCTCAATAATTATCTCAGGTATGGCCTATTTCATCCACTAAATAGTGTCTGTCCATAAAGTCTGCTATCTGCGTTACGCCTGCCTGCGTTAGGCAGGTTTGCTCTCAAAATGGTCATCCCGACGATACTGTCGGGACTCACATTTTTCGAGCTGCGCAAGCCCTTGTCCGCCGTACTTTGTGCTAAGGAAGGCGCGGCTTGATAGCAAACTTTCTGAACCAGACACCGAATTTATAGACCGGCTCTAACTAATGTTCATTTTTCTATTTCCCTATACGATACTTATATATGAAATAGGTTCCAATCGTATGTAGATCAACATTTCCCCAACCAATACCTGTTGTTGGTATTTTAATAAATGGTTCTATCTGCAATGCACTTTGTTTGCCAACTTGATATTCATAACCCATCGATGCATTGATTATACCAAATAGATACCTTGTCATTTTTTCTGTTCCCCAATGGTCAGGCAAATAAGAATTATCCTGTTCGTAATGAAAATAGTAATCTTCTTTCGTCACAAAATAGGTGGAGGCTCCTGCAGAAAGAAACAGCTTATGCCGATGTTTTGAAACAATATCATATCTGAGATTTAAAGGGATGTCAATCATTTTACATTCCCCATAGGTCTCTGAGGCTGCGATCCCATTCTTCCAATATTTTTCTGGTGCGTGGTAATCTTCCCCATAAGCCTCATATTTGTTGTTTACAAATACAATCCCTGTATTTATTGACCAACGCCTTAAAAATGAGAATTGAGCCAATACATTCCATCTCGATCCCGGTGCGCTGAAATTTTTCAATCCAACCGTACTGAAATCCGGGCTATAACCCAAACCCAATGAGAAGTAGGCTTTTGATTTTCTATTATCAACAAATGCAGATTTTGAGATTACATAAGGAGCTACCGCTATGTTTCCTTGATCCAACTCGAAATTTGGTGGAATTGGATCAAGAAAATGGAGCTTAAAATTCAAGATTTGCCCTTCAAATTCTGCTCCATTTTCGAAAACAGCATAGTCCATTTCATTGGTATTTTCGATAGGGACGTCTGAGACAAGCGCTTTCTCATCTTCATTTATTGACATTTCAGATATTGCCTGCCCACTGACATTCTCCTGAGAGAAAGATGGAATATTTCCCTTTTCACGAATTATTTTTTCTTCACTTATTATAGGCTTGTCAGATATTTTTATGGCGGATGAATTCCTGTTTATTCCAGCGTTTTTTTCCTTTTTCAAATATTCATCTTTCGCTTTTATATGCCGGGCTGTTGAGGTACTGATACTTTGAATGTTATTGTTTGATTTATAGAATTCAGAAAAGGCAATCCATGAAAAGGGAATCATGATCATTAGCATAATAACATACCAAAATTTCCTCAGCGAAGACCAAAAAGAAAAGCTAACAGGCAATTCGTTATCCAATCGTACCTTTAGCTTTAGCCAGTCGACTTCATTGAACTCTGGATTATAGCTTTGAGCCCTTTTTCTAAAAAAATTTTCTAAATTATCTTTGCCTGATTGGCTCATAATCTTCCTTGAAATAGTCTTTCAAAATCAACTGCAATTTTTTCTTTGCTTTTGATAAATTTGATTTAGAAGTGCCAACAGAAATATTAAGCATTGTGGCAATCTCTTCATGTTTGTACCCTTCTATTACATACAGATTAAATACCGTTCTGTAAGAAGGAGTTAATTTTCTGATCATTACCAATATTTCCTGATAAGAAATGCCTGACAATATTTCATCGGGACCGGAAGGATTTTTTGCTTCATCCAGTTCGGAAGCAAAAATTATTTTTTTCTTTTTGAAATTATTTATGCAGGTATTGATCAGAATTTTTCTGAACCACGGCTTAAACGGTTTAGAAAAATCAAATCCTTTAAGATTGGTGAAAATTTTCATAAATGCTTCATTAAATAATTCAACTGCTTCGTCCCTGTTTTCAGAATAGCGCAAACAAATACTCATACCATAGCTATAAAAATGCCGGTAGAGATTTCTTTGGCTTTTTCTGTCATTTTTAAGACAGCCCTTCAAAAGGTCATATGGAAAGGGTAGATGAACTTTACTCAACTACTATAAGTTTATTGTCAGTACAAATTAATTATTGATTTGGTTGCCTGATGATACAATAATCATCGAGTGTATATGCCTATAACTAATTATAATTATTCCTATTAATTAATCAATTTCCAGAATATCACCATTTTCTGCATCAATATATACGCTTACTGAACTTCCTCCAACATCAAATTCGAATGTATAAATCCATTTATTAATGAAATCATCTTCCTGCTCCAGTTCCCATTTTATAATGGAATCATTCTTCACAGCGCCTAAAGCGATGGTCAGGGCTGTACTGAAATTGATGATGGTGTTGCCGGGCTGAATATCATAATCAAAAGGGCCAACCAGACCTTCCAATTTCAGCAGGCTCTCATCCGTCATTAACCAATAAAATTTTACTATTGATCCATTACTATTTTGAATTTTGATTTCCCAGACTTTTACACCGTCCATTTCTTCCAACTTTTCCTCAATCAACTCGCCGTTAAAATAATTTAAGGATTTACTAATTACGCTTTGAGGGACCTCCGGATTATTTCCATCATTAGTTTTGCTGCAGGAAGCAATTACTAACGGTATAACTATACTAATGAATAAAATTAAATTTTTCATGTGTTTAAATTGTGGAAACGTTGCCATATGTTAGATTGTAATCATCATTTTGCATGCCTCAATAACAATCTCAGATATAGCCAGTTTCATGAGTTCTTTTTATTAACAGTACAGGGAATTAATTGTTATAGTTGCCTTGGATTCTTATTTAATAATTAATATCATGAGATATTATGGTAAATGACCAATCAGTTAAAACGAGTTTGGCTTCTTTGGAGGACGAACTTGTGCTTAGCATATTAGAAGAATCTGATCTAAAAAATTTTCAAAAAGACACAGTATTGATTCGGGAAGGGCAATACCTAAAGCATCTTCCGGTGATCATCGATGGGATGGTTAAGGTTTACAGCCAGTATGATGACAAAGAATTATTACTGTATTATATCAAACCTAAGCAGAGTTGCATTATTTCCTTTGCTGCTGCAACGTATAATCAGCCAAGTAAAATTTTTGCCATTACGGAAGAAGAATCTAAAATACTACTGTTACCAACCAATAAGATTGGAGAATGGATTTCCCGTTTTCCACGTTTCAGTCAATTATTTTTCGATTTGTACAACCAACGATATCTTGATCTGCTGGATACCATAAATCAACTTGTTTTTCAGGCATTAGATCAACGTATATTATCATATTTGATCGAGAAATCTGAATTGCTTGATTCAGATATCATAAAAATAACCCACCGACTAATTGCCAATGACCTTGGAACAGCAAGAGAAGTAGTGACCAGGGTGATTAAAAAATTAGAAAAAGAGCAAAAAATCATTCAGACTACAGATGGCATAAAAATTTTAGTATAGGTGACTGAAGTCACAGGTATTGAATTGTTTGTATTTTTATATTTGTCTTAGATTTAAATAAATTATATAACCAAAAAATTATAATAGTCATGAAAAATATGGGAAGCATTGATCGCATTGTCAGAATTGTCGTAGCCGTGATCATCGGAGTATTATTTTTAACAGATATCATTTCTGGTACGTTAGCAATTATATTGTTGGTTTTGGTCGGTATTTTCCTGCTTACAAGTCTTGTAAGCACGTGTCCCCTTTACTTACCATTTGGTATCAAAACATTTAAAACAAAGAGCAACAAATAGGCTTTTCTCCATTTATCCGGATACTTAAGTTGTCCGGATAAATTGATACATTATTCATTATATCAATCATTTTTTTACTTATTAGGACCAGACCAAAACCATTCCATTATTCACATTATGGTTTACTTTATTAGATTTTAATAACTTTTATAAAGTATTATTATAAATTTGGCAAACTCAAAAATTTCATCCAATGAGATACACGCCGGCAAACAAAGAACTATTTGAATCGAACAGAAGGGAGTTTGCAAAACGAATGCCATCAAATGCATTAGCGGTTTTCAATTCCAATGATAATATGCCTACCAGCGCTGATGGTACGATGCCTTTTGTGCAACAAACGGACCTTATCTATTTGAGTGGAATCGATCAGGAAGAAAGCATTCTTTTGATTTTTCCGGAGGCAATGGATCGACAAAATCGTGAAGTGTTATTTATAAAAGAGACGAGCGAAGAAATTGCGATTTGGGAAGGCCACAAATATACTAAAGAAGAGGCAAGAAATCTGTCAGGTATTAGGTCAGTGTTTTGGCTATCGCAATTCAACGATGTATTCAATACGATTATAACTCAGGCCGATACTGTTTATCTAAATTCCAACGAACATTTACGTGCCAATATTGAAGTCGAAACCAGGGATTTGAGATTTGCAAAGTGGTGCAAAGAAAAATATCCTTTGCATAAATATGAACGAGCCCAACCCATTTTACATGAAATCAGAAGTATAAAATCTGATTTAGAAATCGAACAACTTGAGAAAGCAATTCATATTACCGAGAAGGGTTTTAAAAGAGTCCTTAAATTCATAAAACCTGGAATCATGGAATATGAAATCGAGGCTGAACTGATCCATGAATTCATTTCTAACCGTAGCAGAAGATTTGCCTTTCAGCCAATAATTGCATCCGGATTTAATGCATGTGTGCTTCATTACATCGAAAATAAAAGCCAATGCAAAGCTGGTGAATTGATGCTCATGGATATAGGCGCCGAATATGGGAACTATAATGCGGACCTCACAAGATGCGTTCCCGTAAATGGCAGGTTCTCCGACAGACAAAAAGCTGTTTACAATGCTGTTTTGCGGGTTCAAAGAGAGGCTATGGCCATGTTGACTCCGGGAAATACCATTCCGGAATATCACAAAGAGGTTGGTATAATAATGGAAAAGGAATTGGTGGATTTAGGCCTAATGAGCAATACAGATATTAAAAAGCAAAATCCAGATCATCCGGCATACAAAAAATACTTTATGCATGGCACTTCGCATCATTTGGGTTTAGACGTCCATGATTATGGTTATCCACACATGAAGATGAAAGCTGGGATGGTTTTTACAGTGGAGCCGGGAATCTATATCAGAGAAGAAAATATTGGTATACGACTCGAAAATGATGTCGTTATCAAAGAAAATGGAGTTATCGATCTCATGAAAAACATTCCAATCGAAACCGGTGAAATCGAAGAAATAATGAATTCGAAATAGAAAAAATCAGGGACTAATCCCTGATTAATTTCTATATTTAGAAGCTGTTTCTCTGAGCATTTCCCGGTCAGCGGTAATGCTGGGATCACTATAAATATTTTTGGAAAGTTCAGAAACCACCTTTTTCTTAAAGCCTAATTTTTCTGCTATTTCTTCACAAAATACAATCTCTGATTTGAACACCAGTCCATCAACTTTCATCAATTGAATTACCATGTATAAGTATTCAAATCTTTCTTCCTCTGAAAGATGACTTAAATCAGGAATGGGCTGAGGGCTCGTCAGAAGTTCATTGATTTTTTCTTTAGCTACATTATTAACACTTGCAATGTGCTCAATGAGTTTTTGCTCTTTTGTTGCAAGTTTTCCATCAATAGTGGCTAGTTGTATCAAAATGTTTAACTGTCTTGTTATCATCTCTGCAATATTTCTTTGGTCTTATTATTATTCAAATTTAGCAATTATTATGACTTCTACTGATTTAGCTTTTAATAAAAAATTTAAGCCATGTAATGTTTATTAGGCATATAACAACAAATTCAACTCAAAATTGAAGCATAGACCGGCATCATGACATTAGTTTTAGCTTATATTTTTTCTCACTGATTATCTGCTTATGTTCGTTATATGTAACTTCAAGAAACGATAGCTCATTGGATGTGTCTACAAATAACACGGTGGAACATCTGGTTCCATATCCTTTCATCGAAATAAAAACAGGTGAAAGTTTTTTTTCAAGATCATACGAAATGCCGGTTTTTGGCAGTAAATTATCAGGCGCTTTTGTTTCATTTCTTAGCATAGCAACAATTTTAGCGCTATTGATTGAATCGGATTGAAGGATACTTGACAGCAAGCTTGTGCCTTTTTTAACTTTTGGCCAGGGGGAATCGAGAAGGTGATTGCTTAAACCATGCATCCCATCATCAATTTTCATTGACCGATCGGTAATATTGGAATAGTGATACAAACTTTCAAAATAGTCGTCACTCAATAAGAAATTGAATCCATTATATTTTTGTTTGTCTTTTGAGACGTCTTCCAAAAACTCTGAAACTTTCTGATTTTGAAGTAAGAATTTTTTGGATAACTCACCTCTTGATTTGGCGCCTATCTTCACATTTTTTGGATCCCGATAATTCGTAATAGCAATAAATCGACCATTTTTATTCAATCCAAACCAGGTTCCTCCGGATTGAATATCCCTGCCTCCTAAAATTGAATTCTCCTCTTTCCAGAAATCAGCCTCTAAAGTGGGGCGGCTAAAAAACTCATCTCTATTGGCCGCAATGATTAACTTGTATTTTGGGTGTTGATTTAATGCAAAAATGATAAGGCACATGTGCTTTTATTAAAGAATTAATTATTTAGCTAACTTTTTTACTTTGCTATTAATTTCTAATTTTAGTTCGAATTAAATCAAGCAATTCAAATAATACGAATGATATTTGGTTTAATTTATAAATTGGTTTTCAATTAATTTTTTATCATCGAGATGTTTGGATTATTTAAAAAAAAGACTCAAAAGAAAAAATCAAATGTTCAATTTGTCGATCTGAATGGGAATAGTCTCTCAGAGGGAGATAGGGTGTTATCTCACCGTTATGAAATGGGTAAATGTGTGATAAAAAATGGAGATAATGGTTTTGAATTACTGGTGTCCGGTTAAATCGGTATATCAAATTGATTGTTCTTAGAATAATACAAATTAGGACGAGATTTTGAAAAATCCCGTCCTATGGTTAATGTTGTATTCTCTAACAAAACAACAA
>SDBV01002435.1_pt1 | contig 27823 bp, 17 predicted proteins | sample 2277081 | NCBI WGS metagenome assembly SDBV01 (sample SAMN10402039, study PRJNA504765) | marine sediment metagenome | isolation source: marine sediment core GS10_PC15, 223 cmbsf | place: Arctic Ocean: Southern Knipovich Ridge | collected 2010 | reverse complement strand
CCGATACGAGGAGTGGGTGGGCGGACATGGCATGGGGTCGGCCATCTTCTTCGACCTGGTCAAGGACAAGACGATCGACGGTTTTGACCCCGCCAACGTGGTCACCATGATGACCTCGCCGCTGAGCGGCACGCTGGTGCCCGCCGGCGCCGGACGGACCGAAGTGCAGGGGATTGGGGTCCAGTCGTATCCGATCGGCTGGTTCACCAGGAGCAACTTCGGCGGCCGGTTTTCCACGATGCTCAAGTCCGCCGGGTGGGACGGAGTCGTGCTCGAAGGAAAGGCCGATAAGCCCGTCTGGCTCGATATCCGCGACGGCGAGGTCCAGATCAGGGACTGCACACCGTTGTCGCTCTGGGGGAAGGACACGTGGGACTGCCAGGAGACGATTTGGAAGTACGTTGCCGGCCGTCAGGCCTACGGCGATTGGATCGACCCCGGCGGCGAAGAGAATGGTCTGACGACTCAAAGACCGGCCGTGGTGGCGATTGGCCCTGCGGGAGAGAATCTCAGCCGGATGGCGTGTTTGATCCACGACGCCAGCAACGGCTCCGGGCAAGGCGGTTTCGGCGGCGTCTGGGGATCGAAGAACCTCAAGGCCATCAGCGTCATCGGCACCGGCAGCATTGAAGTCAACGACCCCAAGGCCCTGATGGAAGCCCGGCTGTGGCAAAAGAAGAATTACGCGTTCGGCCTCGATAAACTGAAAGCGAACACCGTGGGCACGCACTTCATGAGCCCTCCGGTTGGCGGGCAGTTGTGGAAAGGAAGACCGGCCGAGCCGCAGCGTCCCCAGGCATGTGTTGGCTGTCACTCGGGATGCCGCGCCCGATACGAGAGTGGGCTGGGTAACGAGGCTTCCTGCTACACGACCGTCTTCTATTCCGACGCGAAGTCGCTCGACATTCAACGCGCGGCGAGCGACCTGCTCAACAAGTATGGGCTCAACGCCCACGAGATGACGTTCGTGGCGTTCTATCTCCGCGACCTCTTTAAGAGAAGGATCCTTGGGCCGGGCAAGGCGATCGACTGTCCTCTCGACTTCGCCAAGTTCGGCAGCCTGGAGTTTGTGGAGCAACTCGTCAAAGCGATCGCCTATCGCAACGACGGTCGTGGAGGCCCCAGCCAATTTGGCGACGACCTGGCCGAGGGATGTATCCGGGCGGCCAAGCGGTGGGGGCGGCTGGAGGAAGACTTGCGAACCGGCCAACTCCCTTTTCCCCACTGGGGAATTCCGATACACCGGGACCCCCGCTCGCAACTCGAATGGGGATACGGAACCATTCTCGGCGACCGGGACATCAACGAACACGATTTCGATTGGCTGCACTGGCAACCTAGCACCGCCAAAATGACAGGACGCCGGATGGAGATCGATGCCGAAGAGGCCGTCGGAATCTACACCCGGAAGATGGTCCCCTTTCAGGACGATCCCCTGATGCTCGACTACAGCACCGAGAACATGTACTCGCCGCACATCGCAAAGCTCGTCGCCTGGCACCGCTACTACACGCGGTTCTGGAAGCAGTCGGCCTTGTTCTGCGACTGGCGCTGGCCCGATTTCATCAACCTCTACGGTCCCGACAACACCGGCTCGACCGGCGAGGCCGAGCCGAAGTTCCTCAAAGCGGTGACCGGCAAGGACTTCTCGTTTCTCGACGGCATCGAGCTGGGCCGGAGGATCTGGAATCTCGACCACGCTATCTGGACTCTCCAAGGCCGACATCGCGAAATGGTCCACTTCGCCGACTTCATCTACCACAAGCCGGCGTTCGGTTCGGACGGGCCGGTCCATTGTCTGCCGGGTAGAAAAGACGGGAAATGGGAGTACATTGACACCGTCGGCAGAAAGATCGACAAGCAGAAGTTCGAGGGGTTCAAGACGTCCTTCTACCAACTCCAAGGATGGGACTCGGACTCCGGCTATCCCACCAGAAGCACCTTGGAGTCGCTGCGTTTGGGCCACGTGGCCGACGAACTCGAAAAGAACGACAGACTTGGGAAAGGATAGACATGCAGACGCTTTCCACGCCGGATGAGCACCTGGCTGCCAGGGTATTGCGTGAAGTCGGCTTTGACCAGCGACTTGTCGGCTACCGTCTCCGTGAACGTACGGGCCCGATGCCGGCGTCACTGTACAGTTTCGAGGAAGTGGTTCACCTGCTCGGCGACAAGTTTCCCTACGTGAGTCTCGAACGACTCCAGCAGTGGGTCGAGACCGTCACGGAAGACAGCGAATTGGCCGCCGCGATTGCCAACCTGAACCAAGACAAGACTAACGACCGCGACAGGATGTTACACATCGGAACGCTGATGGGAGAACGACTATGCCAGTGCAAGAGAACGGTTCAATCATGATCACCAAAGCAGAAAAACGCCTGGCTAGAACTGTTGACCGGCGGGGTTTCCTCAAGACTAGGAGCGTTTAGAAAACCTGTTTAGGAGTGCACTATGAGAAGAGTCTTGGCAATTGGGGCTGCGATCACAACCGTGCTCGGCTCGACAGCCTTTGCGATGGGACATGAACCGTCCATTTTGCACAACACGATTGAGTTTGAGGGAAGACAGTGGAGGCACCACTCGGCCGACCGCGTCGTCGTCGAAGAGTATCGTGGAAAGACCGCTCTGCGGGTGCAAGGGGCACGAACGAACTCCTCCGTATATCTTCCCGAGGTCGAGTTCCAGAATGGGACAATTGAAGTCGATATTGCAGCACCAGGTCGTTCAACCGCCGGGATCGGCTTTCGTGGTCGTGACAACGGGTATTGGTGCAACAAGATTGTATTCAATCGCTGGCGAGGAAAGGACGAGGACAAGTGCGACGTCGTGGAGCAGGCAGTCGTCACTCGCAGAACCGGCACCGTTCTCGTCCTGAACATTCGAAAATCCGGCCAGGACGGCATTCGTGAGAGGCTGGACGTGTATGATTGGTTCCATGTCAAGGTGGTTGTTCAGGTGGAAAACGTGAAGGTTTATCTCAACGGTAGCGAAGAGCCGAGTATCGAGGTGGGGGCAATGTTCGACGGGAATAAGAAAGGGGTGCTGGGCCTCTGTGGCGGAGACTTCTGCTTTGCCAACTTTCAATGCACAGCGACTCGGTGAGTAGTGCCCGCCACAATCGAATGGCAACTCAGAGGTTACCGTGCTTCAAACTCAGCGGCGGTGGTCGCCGGTGCGTCTAGATGGGAAATGTCGGTTGAAAGGAGAACTGATGCGTGCCAATGAAATCCGCCGCGGCTTCACCTTAGTGGAACTACTGGTAGTCATCGCCATCATCGGCATCTTGCTTGCCCTGTTGTTGCCTGCCGTGCAGGCCGCTCGCGAAGCGGCGCGGCAATTGGCGTGCCGCAACAATCTCAAGCAACTCGGCCTGGCACTGCAAAACTATCATGGCCAACGCCGAGAGTTTCCACCCAGTATGATCCGCAATGGCGACGGTCCCCGGCACGCGAACTGGGTGATCATGATCCTGCCGTTTTTGGAGCAGCAGCCGCTTTTTGACCAGTTCGACTTGGACTTCGAGATCAGTGATCCGGTCAACGAGACGGCCCGATCCACGCATGTGAGCGTGATGACTTGTCCTACAGACGGCTACAACGGGCAGCCCTTCAGCGGGTCGGGACACGCGCCGACCGCAAGCCTCAACGATAATTGGGCGAGGGGCAACTATGGGGCCAATGGGGCGCTGGGGCATCGGGGCCGTGCCGACTCTGCGGGGTGGATCAGTCGCACGCGCCGCGGTGTGATGGGCGTGAACTGCTCGGTCGCGATCAAGGGCATCCAGGACGGAACCAGCCACACCCTTCTGCTGGGCGAGCTTCGTGCCGGGGTCGTCCCACAAGATGAGCGTGGGACTTGGGCGATGCCCAACTGCGCTAGTTCCCTCTGGGCTCACGGCGGAGTGGAAGGGGACGCCTACGGCCCCAACTGCAAGATGGCGTATTCGGACGATTCCTTGGGATGTAGTCGAGCCCACGCTGCTTTCGGCGGCAGCGCGGCACTGGCGAAGATGCGCATGGGCTGCTTCCCCGAAGATCTGGGCAGCTCTCAGCAGGGCGCGCGCAGCTCTCACGCCGGCGGCGTCAACACTTGCTTCGCCGACGGGAGCGTACACTTCATCAACGACGACATTCAGACGAAGCCCAGCAGCGACGAAAACCTCTCAGTTTGGGACCGGCTGAACGCCTCCTCAGACGGACAGCCCGTCTCAGCAGGCTCCTTCTGATGCTTACTCATCGGCGGTGGTCGCCGGTGCGTCTAGATGGGAAAGTTCGGTTGAAAGGAGAACTGACATGAAGCTGTTGACAGACTCGAGTTGGACACGCGAGCCGGTCTTGTTCGCCGTGGTGGCGATTCTGTCGGGCGGGTTGATGTCCCCTGCCGCCATGGCGCAAGAAGAGAAGGCGGTCGAGGGTTTCCCTACCGTGCTTGGGCGCGACATAACCCTGTGGAGTGACGGCACACGGCTCTCCGGTATCTTGCTCTATCCCAAGGATCGCGAAGAAGGCGAGAAGCTTCCGGCTCTCGTGCTCTGCAATGGGTGGGGCGGTACGAAGGCTTTCTTGATGCGATCCGGGATCGCTCCACGTTTCGCCGCGGCCGGCTATGTGGTCATCGACTATGACTACCGCAACTGGGGCGATAGCAACAGTCGGCTGGTGGTTCGAGGCCAGATGCCCAAGCCCGACAAGGATGGCTACGTGACCGTCAAGGCCCAGGCCATCCGCGAAGTGGTCGATCCGCTGGACCAACAGGAAGATATCGATGCGGCGGTGTCGTATATCCACGGTGAGCCCATGGTGGACAAGGGCCGCATCGGCATCTGGGGTACGAGTTTCGGCGGCGGGCACGTGATTTACCGGGCGGCCCACGATCGTCGCATCGCCTGCGTGGTCGCGCAAGTCGGGTCCATGCCCGATGACTGGACCAAACGATTCCCCGCCGGGCTCACGGGTGTCTACAAGCAGAAATCCGACCGTGCTCGGGGCCTCGTCGACCCGGTGCCTCAAGGCGAGTCGCCACCTGGACTCAACGGCACGCCCTACTCCGAGCGTATCGCACTATTCAATCCGGGCCAGTACGCCGACCGGGTCAGAGTGCCGACCCTTCTGATCGATGCCGAGAAGGAGCATTACTTCAAAATCAAAGAGAATTCGGGACGGGTACATGAGATTCTCAAGAAGAACGGCGTGCCGACGGAGTATCACGTGCTCAAAGGAAAAAAGCATTACGACGTTTACAGTGGACAACTCTTGGATCACGTCATGAAGCTCGAGATCTCCTGGTTCGACAAGTACCTCAACGGCGAGAAGTAACTGATTTCGTTTTCACCGACTCGGCGTGATGATGCGTTGGCGGCGAACCTCGTAAGTTGCACCCTGCCACGCGAGCACCGGGTCGCCAAAACCGTGAAACACCCGGACCTGCGAGGCCCGCTTGAAGTCCTCGCCTCGGATAACCTGAAGCGTGAACAAAGCGCCGTCGGGGTACTCTTTCCCGCCGAACCGTTTGGCGTAGAAGGCAGCGAAACGCGGGCCTTCGACCACGAATCCCCAAGGGGGCAACCGCACCGCCCGGCCGAGTCTCGAGGCAACCCGGGCGTCGGTTCGCGTAAAGCAGGAACGATTCGAAGCCGGTGAAGCCCCGGCCGGCACGAATTCGATCTGTGGCCTAACGCGAAGGCGGCCCAGCAAGACTCGCCGCTGGGAATCGCAGCCCCGGATACGCACGCGTTGCATGGTAGCTGCGGGATTGAACAGCCCGATGTAGACGTCCACCGCTTCGTCATGGAACGAGCGGGGGATCTCGACCAGGTGAGGGCCGATCTCGATGATCTGCCCCTTGTGCCACCGGGATGTCGGAGGCTGGGGCCAGTGGTCGTCCCGAAACCGGATCTTGCCCGAGGTGTCGAAATGCACGCACACGCGCCATGGCGGCGCGGGCCGATCGGTAAGATCCTCGTCCACCTCCCAGGCGTAGCGGATTCGAAAGGCGCGATCACCCGCCGGTTCCACGTCGACGACCCGCGGCCGCACTTTCAGCAGATCATTGGCGTTGGGTTTGGTCGCTTCCTGGGTCCAGTAGCGATGCTCGGGCATGGAGTGGTAGTGGAGCGGGCGTGCGCAAAGGACGTGGTGGGCGACGTACTCCGCTGCCCGGTCGGCGGCATAGCCGTACTTGCCGTAGCCGATCTGGCAGTCGTGGTAGACCATCTCCCAGAAGGGGACGACCGTGGCCCCCAGCGCGGCCGGCTCCAGGTTGTGGAAGTATCGTCCGGACACGCCGACCAGCCCCTCGAAGAAGTCGCTGTGCGGCAGGGCCCATTCGCGTCCGCACTCGCTGCCGAAGAGCCCGAACAGCTTGCGGGGTTTGTCGCTTAAGCGACACTTCGAGGCGACGTCGCCGTTACGGTCAAGCGGGTGATTCCCGTCGGCGCACTCGCGAGGCCCGACGGCGTAGGTGGTGTCGATGAAGTAGGACCAAGGATCGAAAAGCTCCCGGATGGCCGGGAGATTCTGCGGGCGCATGGCCATCTCGATCTGTTTCTCAGCGCATACCATGAACGCCCTGCCGCCCAACCACCGCCCGCCTCGAACCAGCGAGCCGTCGCCGCGCTTCTCGACGACGGCCGAGTCCCAGCTCTTGGCGTTGCGGTAGATGTCCTGATAGTTGTCGTGCAGGCAGGCCACGAAGCCGAGCTTTTGAATACGCCGAATCGCCGTCGCGAAACACCTTGGCAAGGACCAGCAGCCACCATCTGCCGCAAGTCGGTTCAGCGCTCTGCACATCGGCCGCCTCCTGTACTACTAGTTGAATCCACGGCAAACAACCAGTCCCACCCCGTCCCCTTTTTTCAGGTTCATCCGGAATTCGCGTACTCGCTCCACCAACAGAAGTACGGGTTCCTCTTCTCTGTTCATGAGTTTCTGGCAAGACACAGCGTTTTCCGGCGATCCGGGCCATTCGGCAACAGAGAAGAGGAACCCATACCTCCCCTGCCTCGGATGCCAAGTACCCGAATTCCGGATGAACCTTTTTTCAGTCGACGAGTTTCTCTTGCCACTTCGGCTCCAGGCCGGCATTCTCGACGCGCTTTAGCTGCTCGCCGGGTTCCGTCGGCAGTTCTCCGCCGATCAAGATATTGTTCTTCCAGGTGTGCCACTCGGGCTGGTTGCGGTTGTGACGCACGGGCCGGCCGGCCGTGCGGTAGATCACGTTGTCCTCTACCAGGTAGCCCTTGGAGCCCTCGTCGAAGAAGATGCCGTTGTTCGGCGCGGCGATGGCGTATCCGCAGCGGTGTACGTCGTGCAGGTGGTTGGCCTGCAGCACGGTGCCGGGGTGGTAGCCCAACGAGTAGATCGCGCCGCCGTCGCAGACCAGCTTCATCACGTCGTGGACGTGGTTGTGGCGAACGAGGTACTCGCGTGCCGCCGTGGGCGTAGGATTCCATTGCCACCCGATGCTGATGCCGGTGTAGGGGTGCTGGCAGACGAGGTTGTGCTCGATCAGCGTCTTCTGGGCGAACCCGGCCCAGATCGCGCACGCCCCGTAGTAGACCGCGCCGCAGTGATGCACGTAGTTGTTGGTGATGCGGTTGTCTTTGGGGATGAGTCGCTCGTCGTTGGGGCCGCCGACGTTGATGCCGTTGCCCGCGGTGTCGAAAACGGCGTTGCCCTCGATGCGGTTGCCGCGGCAGCCTTCCCCCAACTGAAGCCCGCTGCCGCCGGTGTGGGCAACCTGCCCGGCGACAAAGCTGCACCGCTGGGCATGGGACCAGCGAACGATGCACGGCAGACCGCTGGCCCCGTAGCGGAAAGCGCCCTGGCGGCCGTGGTGTCCCTCCGGCGGCAGCGGCACGTGGTTGTGCATCACCGCCAGGCCGTTGAAGTGCAGGTTCCGCACCGGCCAATCCGGCTGACCCGTGACCTTCAGCACGCAGTCCAACACGGGGGCGATCACCTCGGCGCGGTTGACGTTCTGGCCCTCCAGCGGCCAGTAGCTTAGCAGGCCGGTGTGTCGATCGAGGTACCACTCGCCCGGCTCGTCGAGCTTCTCCAAGGCGTTCTCGAAGAAGCATCCGCCGCCCTTGCGGGGCCGGTTGCCGCCGAAGTATTTTACGTGTGGGCCCTTCAGGACGGCCAGCCCGGTGGGCGGATCGACGCGCTCGACCCGCTTGTGCAGCGTCGCCCAGTTCTTCAACACCACGGCCTCCACGTCGCCGAGATGGTTCCATGGCCGGAGCTTGCCGGGCCCGACGGTCAAGGTATGGGTCTTCAGACCGGGGGCGATTTCGGCGGCGGTCAATCGCCAGCAGTACTCCTCGGCGTTCTGATTCGGCGTGCGTGCGCGGACGGCCCGGCGTCCGTCTACGAAGAGTTGGCGGAAGTGCCACTTGCCCTGCTTGACTTGCGGCAGTTGTACCGTCCACGACTGGCCGGGGCCTTGTCTCCATCCGGTGATCCGCCGGCCGCCGCTGAGGATCGGCGTCTGCTCGCCCCAGGCCGCATAGGTGACCGTATGGTCTTCGGTTGCGGAGTCTTCCGGGGCGAACTCCAACGGGGCGTCCAGCAAGTACGTGCCGCCGCGGATCAGCACGGTCAGGTCGCCGGTCAACCCGGCGGCGATCCGCCGACGGGCGGCGTCGCGGGCACGCCCCGGCGTGGCAAAGGGCTTCTCGGCGGTGCCCGGGTTGTCGTCCCGCCCGTCCGTGGCGACGTAGAAATCGGACGCGGGGTCTTCGCCGGCGACCGCCGACGGACACCATGCCACATCCATCCCCGCCAAGCCGACCGTCGTTGCAAAGACGACCCCTGCCAACCGTTTCCTCTTCATAGGACTCTCCTCGACGCCGGGGCTGGCGAAACGAATGATGATCGGCCGTTCATCTCTTCAACGGGCCGCAAATCGTACGCCCGGATTGTACCGAGAGAAAACGGGCAGGTCAACGATCGGAAAACGGCGTTGAAAAAAGGGGCCGGTTGACAAACCGGACCGGTTCGGCTAGTTTTCAGCAAAGCGGTTACGGTTCGGCAATGGCCCGGGCCGCCTTACCCCCGTCTTCCCACCGTCAGCAAAGGAGTTTTCCGATGAGCAACCGCAGCAACCGTCGCGAGTTTCTGCGCAACACGTCCCTGGCCACGGCCGGTTTTTGGGTGACCGGCAGCGCCGCGGCGGCCGAGAGCCGTTCGCCGAACGAGAAGCTCAACATCGGCATCGTCGGTGTGAACCATCGCGGCGGGTCGAATTTGAGGTCGGTCAGCAGCGAGAACATCGCCGCCCTGTGCGACATCGACGAAAACTATCTCGACGCAGCCGCCGCCAAACATCCCCAGGCCAAGAAGTACGTCGACTGGCGCAAGATGCTCGACCAGAAAGACCTCGATGCGGTCGTGGTCAGCACGGCCGACCAGGCCCACGCCTTGGCCAACAATTGGGCGATCAAGCGGGGACTGAGCGTCTATAGCGAAAAGCCGCTGGCCCATTCGGTACACGAAGCCCGCACGGTCCGCGAAACGTACGTCGCCAACCGAGACAAGGTGGCCACCCAGATGGGCACGCAGATCCACGCCGGCGACAACTACCGCCGGGTGGTCGAACTGGTGCAATCCAAGGCGATCGGCGAGGTCCGCGAGGCACACGCCTGGTGCGGCCGTCACGGCCCGGGCGGCGGGCTGCCCCAGGGCGAAGACCCCGTGCCGCCGCATCTGCATTGGGACCTCTGGCTGGGTCCGGCGCCGTTTCGTCCGTACAACAAGCGATACATGCCGGGCAATCTCACTTGGAATCGCTGGTGGGACTTCGGCAACGGCACGCTGGGTGACATGGGCAGCCACGTGATCGACCTGCCGTTCTGGGCGCTGAAGCTGCGGCAGCCGACCAGCGTCGAGGCCCACGGAGACCCCCAGCCGGCTTCTGCGCACACCAACGCCAAGTCGATGGTGATCAACTGGGAGCACCCGGCCACCAACGAGCGGTCGGCAGTGAAGCTCACCTGGTACGACGGCGTCCAGCGGCCCGAGTCGCCGGAGGGTCACGACCTGAACAAGTGGGGGCTGGGCGTGCTGTTCATCGGCGACAAGGGAATGCTGCTGGCCGACTACGGCAAACACATCCTGCTGCCGGAGGACAAGTTCAAGGACTTCCAACGGCCCGACCCCTGGATTGCCAAGTCGCTGGGCCACCATCGGGAATGGATCCACGCCTGCAAGACGGGCGAACCGACCACCTGCAACTTCGACTACTCGGGCATGTTGATCGAGCACAACCTGCTGGGCAACGTCGCCTATCGCACGGGCAAGAAGTTGCTCTGGGACGCGAAGAACCTCAAGGCGACCAACTGCCCCGAGGCCGACCAATACATCCGCCGCGAGTACCGCGAAGGCTGGACGCTGTAGATTAGACGTCGGCGACGGTTTGCTTGGCCAGCTCCAGCAGTTCGGCTGCGTCCGCTTCAAGGGCTGCCAAGTCGGCGCCCTGCCGCGCGCGTTGCTCGACGTGGCGGGCCTTGGCGGCGAGTTGGGCAAAACCGTACAGGCCGGCGGTTCCATGAACGGAGTGGACTGCCTTGATGAGCAAAGGGAGATCGCTCTGTCGCAAGGCGGCCTCGATCTGCTCGGCTCGCTTCGTTATTCCGTCGACGAAGGTCGCCAGCAGCTCGGCCCGCTGGGCATCATCGACCCGGACGTTGTGTAGAAGGCTCGATTCTTCGGGCGTGGGTTCGCAGACGTCGCCGTGGCGTGGTTTTCCCGCGGCCGGCTCGCCCAGATATCGGGCCAGGGCGCCAAGCATCTCGGCCGGGCTGATCGGCTTGGCAACATAACCGTCGCAGCCGGCATCCAGGCACTTCTGACGGTCCCCGTCCATCGTGTGGGCGGTCAGGGCGAGAATCGGGCCTTGCCAACCGCGGCGACGCAATTGCCGGGTGGCTCCATAGCCGTCGAGTTCCGGCATCTGGATGTCCATCAAGATCAGTTCGTAGGGATTTCCCTCGGCTTTCGATGCCAAGGCCATTTCGCAAGCGATGCGGCCGTTCTCGGCCGGCTCGACCTGAAGGCCCGACTCTTGAAGGAACAGGCCGATCAACTCTCGCGTATCCGGCTGATCCTCGGCCAGCAACACCCGGCCGTGGAGTAGGCGCCCCGCTGTCGCAGCCGGCGGCAGTTTTTCTTTTGCCGAGACTTCAGGGGGCGTTTCCATCATCGGCACGGCCGCCAAGGGGCCGGGGTCGATGGTCAGCGTAAAGGTGCTCCCCACGTCGGGCGTGCTTTGCACTTCGATGCGGCCGCCGAGCATTTCGGCCAGCTTCTGCGAGATGCTCAATCCCAGGCCCGTGCCGCCGAAGCGGCGGGTAGTGGACATGTCGGCCTGGGTGAACGGCCGAAACAGCCGGGCCATTTCTTCGGCCGTCATGCCGATGCCCGTATCGGTCACCTCGAACTGCATCCGTGCCGGAGCATCCTCCGGACGGAGACAACGCACGGCGATTCGCACGCCGCCGGTGTCGGTGAACTTGATCGCGTTGCCCACCAGGTTCAGCAAGATCTGCCGCAGGCGGCTGGGGTCGGTGCGAATCGTTTTCGGCAATGCAATAGCATAGTGGACGTCCAGCTCCAAGTGCTTTTCCTCGGCCCGGGCCCGCATCGAGCAGAGCGATTCCTCGACGACTTGCCACACGGAGCAATCCGCCGGCTCCGGTTCGATTTTCTCGGCCTCGATCTTGGCGAGGTCGAGGACATCGTTGATGATCGCCAGCAGGTTTTCGGCGTTGCGATGGACAGTTTGAAGGTGTTCGCGGCGCTCGCTCGGCGGCAGATCGCAGCAGAGCAACCGCTCGGTGAAGCCGAGAATGGCGGTCATGGGGGTGCGAATTTCGTGGCTCATGTTGGCCAAGAACTCGCTCTTGGCCCGGCTGGCGGCCTCGGCGGCCTGTTTGGCCTTGGCCAACTCCTCCTCGGCCCACACCCGTTGCAGCGCCGTCCCCAGTTGGCTCGCCACCCGCTCCAACACCTCTACTTTGTCTAGCGGAACCATGTTCTCCCGATCGTCGGCCACGTGAATCAGGCCGAGGATTCGGTCCGCCAGGCGGATCGGAACCAGCGCCACGGACTCGTATCCATACTGATTGCAGGCGTTTCGGGTCTCTCCTTTCTCCTGCGGCGAAACCGTGGCCAGGAAGCGCGAGGTGCCGTTGACGTAGAAGGATCCCCCGTCGGTGATAAAAGGGAGCTTCGAATCCGGCTGCCCTTTGACCACATCGATACACATACAATGGTCCGACTTGATCGAAAGAGGGCTCTCCAATTCGTAGAAGCTTTCTGGGAAACCCACGTACGCTTCGTAAGGGATGTTGCCCTGCTCGTCCAACAGGCGGATTCCTACGGCGGCGCAGCCGGTGAAGTTCTGCACTTCCGCTATCATTTCCTTCAACAGGGGGACCTCCTGAATGTAGCGGTTCGCCATTTCGAGGCATCGATGGGACAGTTGCAGTGCCTCCTCCGCCCGCTTGCGCTCGATGATATCAGTGATTATCGAAATGAATCCGGTCACCGTGCCTTGTTCGTCTCGCTCGTAGTTCCAGTCCACCTGAACGTCGAGGAGGCGACCGTCCTTGGCCCGGTTCACCGACACGTAGGGGGTCGGCGGCGGTTGATCCTCGACGAGATGTTTCAGATACGCTTGCAGTCGGGGCCTTTCAGAATCGGAGGCCAGCAGGTCCCAGATCGGCATCCCCACCAATTCGCCCTTCGCATAGCCGTTGATCTCGTGGCGGGCCGAGTTGGCGAAGGTGATGATTCCCGAGGCATCGATTTCCTGGATTCCGTGAGGAATGGTCTCCAGCAGGGTCCGATACCGGGCTTCGCTCGCCCGCAGCGCTTCCTCCGCCTGCTTGCGCTCGGTGATGTCGGCGATCACTCCCATGGATCCGACAACGTTCCCCTCGGCATCGGTCAGGGGAGCCGCTGAAAGGCTCAGGTCAATCGGAGAGCCGTCTTTCTTCCTTCGACGCACATCGAGACCGACTACAGTCTTTCCCTCGAGTATCTGGCTTAAAGTCGCCCAAAACTCCTCGTGTTTATCCTCGGGTACGATCGGGTTGAACCTTCCGATAACCTCTTTCACACTCCAACCGAACATGCGTTCTGCCGACACGCTCCACATGGCGACCTTGGCATCGGAATCCAAGACAAAGATCCCCAGAGGCGAAGCATCCACGACGGCTTGGAGCTTCTCATTGGCCGCCCGCAGCGCTTCCTCGGCCCGCTTACGTTGGGTGATGTCACGCCAAACGGACAGCAAGATGACCCTCCCGCGAACCGTGATTACCCGACCGGTTACCAGAACGTCGCGTATCTCCCCATCCTTGGTTCGGTGTTTCGTTTCAAAGATGTCGCCTCCTTTTGCGAGCACCTCTTGGCCGTGGGCTTTGATCTCTTCGGCGGACTCATTGACTTCAAAGTCGGGGATCGTGAGCTGCTCGAATTCCTCGCGCGTATACTCGAGGTTCTCGTGCGCCCTGTCATTGAACTCCAGGATCGCAAAGCTCTCCGAATCGATCAGCACGATAGAATCCGCGGCTTGTTCGAAAACCGCTTGGAACTGCTCCTTGCTGTCGACAAGCGCGTCCCGTGTGCGGCTGTTGCGCAAAGCGACCGCCGCCAGTTCGCCAAACGCCGTGGCCAGACGGGCATCGTCGTCGTCAAAACCCCCGGGCTTGTTCGCCAGGCCCATCAGCCCAAGCGCCTTGCCTTCAATCATCAAGGGAGCGAACAGGACGTTGTCCAAAGTCACGTGGCCGCCCGGCATAAGTTCCATCCACTGACCGTGCTGGAAGTCATTGTCGTAGACGACTTCTCCGGTGCGCTGCGCGATTTCCCGCAAACCGAGAATCGGCATCGGACGGTCCAGATCCACCGTGCGGAGAAGCCCGTCGGAGTCCAGGAACAAGACCTTGTTGTCCGCACCGTCTTCGGACAGCAGCGAGAGACATCCGCACGTTGCCCCGGTCATTTCTCGGCAGCAATCGAGGATCACCCGGGCAGCGTCCTCGAATTTCTCATACTGCAAGATCGCCCGGGACGCTCTCGCCAGGCTCGCGTTCTCGCGCGCCAATCGGCCCGATTCGTGCAAGGCTTCCCGCAGCGCTTCTTCCGCCTCCGCGCGGTCGCTCGCCGCCCGATCCCGCTGTAGTTTGGCATGTAGAACCGGAGCGATGTGCTGGGCCACCACCAGCAGCAATTCCTGGTCCCGCTGGTCGTAGTCGGTAGCCTTGTCGGCCACCGCCAACTGACCTACCAGAACGCCTTGGTAGATCACCGGCGCCGCCAGGGCACGACGCAGGGAAACGTGACCTTCGGGCGTCTGCAGCGGGCCGTTGCAGTAGATCGCCCTTTGTTCCGTCAGGGACTGCCCCCAAAGCCCCCCCCAGCTCTCTCGGGGAAACACGATCTCCTTGCCGGCCACGTCACACTGCTGCCAGATTCCCCTGGTCATCGAAGGGCAGACCAGGTTGCCTGCTTCATCGAGGTAGCCGAAGTATCCGAACCGGCTTGCCAAGGCGTCCAGCACGACGTCCAGCACTGCGGCGTACAAGTCCTCGTCCTGCTCGGTAAGAAAGACCTCGGCAATCCGATTCCTTATCGCCAACTCACTTCCGGCCGACTCGCGTTGGTCGGTAGCCATGGTTCGCCCCCGGATTCTGCGCTGAGAAACGAAATCACCGTGAATGCACACCCCGCGAAAGAGTGGTGCTGGGGTCGGATTCAGAAGTTGCAGTCGTCTGGCACTACGTCTCTTGTCGGGAGCACATGGAACCAAAATCTACTACATCGCGAGCCGTTGCACAAGCAGGGAGCCTCCCACAAGCGGGCCGCTCAGGCCTTGGGGCCCAGACCGGCGATGCACTGGTCTTCGCGAACCACCTTGCGCGGGCCGCCGTCGGACCCGGTCGACCAGTCCTGCACCGCGGCGATCGACTCCAGCCGATCGACAATCCCCAGCGATTGGGCCCGATCGTAGATCAACTGCCAGCCGCACTCCAGCTCCGGGCGGACTTCGCATTGTCCTTCTTGGGAACCCCCGCAGGGGCCGTTGAACAATCGCTTGGCGCATCGGGCAATCGGACAAATGCCCGCAAACTCGCCCAGCCGACAATTGCCGCAGCCGGCACATTTTTCCGTCCACACCCCTTGGGATTCGAGGATGCCGATGAACTGCGTATTCAGCCCGGGATAGACGGGGGTCTTGGGAAATCGTTCGGCCAGGGCCTGCACTCCGGCGCCGCAACCGAGCGAGCAAATGGCGTCGTATTCGGCCACGCGCGGGGCCAGGACGTCGATAAAGGCATCTTCGCACTGCCGCTCGATGGTACACTCGTCGACCACCACCCGGCCGCGGCCGACGAGTTTCAGCGCCATGCGGACCGCCGAGCCGAGGATGCCCGTCTCGCGCTCTCCGCCGGCCAGGCACACGGTCACGCAGGTGCCGCATCCGACCAGCAGCACGCGGTCGTGGTCCTTGATCATGTCGCGTATCTCGCGGACGTTCTTTCGATCGGCAACGATCATTTGCTATCTCCGGTCAGTGCCGCTTCGGCTTGTTGAGTCATCTGTTCGACGCCTTGTCGAAGTTTCTCCGGTTCCGGCCGCAAGGGGCTGGGACCGAGTCGGTTCAGGCGTGCGGTCATTTCGGTTACGATTTCCGCAAAACGGGCCCCTTCGGCGGAGGAGAGATTGAACATCTCCAGGCGCTCGGGCTGAAGTCCGATTTCTTCGAGCAACTGCTGGGCCCGTTCGACCCGTTTTCGGGCCCGCAGGTTCCCTTCGAGGAAGTGGCACCCCCCTTCCAGACAGCCCGCCACAATCACCCCGTCGACGCCCCGCTCGAAGGCCGCCAGTATGTGATCGATTTCGACTTTTCCGGTACACGGCAGCCGCAGCACGCGGACGTTGTCGGGATACTCCAGCCGCATCGAGCCGGCCAGATCGGCCGCCGCGTAGGCGCAATAGTGGCAACAAAAAGCAAGTATCAGCGGTTCCCGGTTCATAACACCTTCCGCAAAGCCTTCCCCGTGGCGTGTCGTGCTGCGCGAACAAAAAACTGCGGACACCGACACGCCCGCAGCATGGCAAAAGAAGACGCCCCGCGAAGAGGGGCAAACATGGCCACCAACTATTGTACTGTCCGCCGCCGTTGCTATCAAGTCCCGGCGCGCCACGGGTCTGACAAGATTTCGTGGCGTTGGGGTGGCCGGGCTTGGCAAGCTCAGCTTCCAGTCACCCCCGACACTTTTTCAACGGACTACCAACGGATTCCAATGGCCCCCAAAGTGGCTTGACATTGCCGCCCAGAACTGCTAGGTTGCAGGGTTGTGGTGCGCGCGCGATCTTTCATGGATCGCCTTTCGGTCCCGGAACAGCGAAAGGAGTAGGTCATGAAGCGTCATGCGATGGTGGTGGTCTTGGGGGCTTGGATGTTGGCCGGTGTGTGCCGGCCGATCCCTTCGGCGATGGCAGGCACAATGGCCCAGCGCAACCAGGAGGCCAGTCGGCTTGTGGACGAGGCCTTGTACTACGAGGTCTCCGGCGCCGATGCGGAGCGTAATGCATTGCTTCAATCGGCCTTGGAGCAAGTACCGCAGTATGCGCCGGCGATGTGGCACAGCGGGCATGTCCAGCAGCGCAACAGGTGGTTGAAGATCGAGGAACTGGTTCGCGTATCGGCGGACGACACTCGGCTTGCCGCGTACCGGCGGATCCGCCCGCAGTATCCCGACACGGTCGAAGGGCAGTTGGCATTGGCCGAGTGGTGCGCAAAGCGAAAACTCGCCGAGCAGCAGCGGGCCCACTTGACGAAAGTGCTTCAGATCAGTCCCGATCACGAACCGGCGCGTCGGCTGTTGGGCTATCGCCGCGTGGAGGGCGCCTGGTTGACTGCCGAGGAGATCGCTCGGGCCGACGCCCGCCAGAGGCAGGCGGCGGCGGCGCTGCAGGCGTGGCGACCGAAACTGATCAAGATCGTCGACGATCTCCAGAGCCGCAGCCAACGAAAGCGGGAAGCCGCCCGGCAACGTTTGCTCGCCGTTACTGATTCTGCTGCCATTGCTGCCTTGGAGGCCGTCTTCTCCGACCACCGTGAAGAGATGGCCTTGTTGCTGATCCAGGTGCTGGCGAATATGCCGGAAGCAGAGGCCTCGGCCGCCTTGGCTCGGCAGGCGGTCCACTCCTCTTGGGAAGCGGTTCGCGAAGCGGCGGCCAAGGAGCTTGCGCCGCGGGACTTTCACAGTTTCCTTCCCATGCTGCTGGCGGCAATGGGTACGCCGGTTCAGTCTCGCGCTCATCTCTACGCAGCGCCCGACGGCCGCTTGACGTACCGCCACGCGTTCTTTCGCAACGGGCAGGAGCAGAATCAGGTGGCGGTTTTCGAGACCGAGTATCGCCCTACCTTGCTGTATGGGGAGAATCCGAAGGAAGTGTCCCAGGCGCGGGCCGCGTTGGCTGAAGCCCGCCGACGCGACGCGCTGCGGAAGGCCTGGACCCGCGAGATGACCATGGTCCAGCGGAATGCCATCGTCCGACAGTTCAACGATCGCATCGGCTCGGTGCTCTCGAAGGTCACCGGGGTGAACCTCCCGTCCACGTCGGAAAGCTGGTGGGCTTGGTGGAACGATTACAACGAGGTCTTCATCGCCGGCACCAGACCGATCCAGGGCGCCTTTTTCCGCGACACCGTCTCTTCGGAAGACCCTTACAGGTATTTGCCCGGTTCGCCGCGACGAACCGACGACAGGCGGCGATCTTCCGGGCCGACCGGCCCCGCGGTCGATCCCACCAGAACGTCGATGGGATCGGTCTCGGGCTCGCGGCTCTCGACGGCCAGCCGCTCGGCCCCGACGATGCGGGTTGAATGCCTGGTAGCCGGTACCCTGGTGTGGACCGAATCGGGACCCGTGCCGGTCGAACGGATCCAGGTGGGGGATCGGGTCCTGTCGCAAAACCCCCGAACCGGCTGCCTGGCCTGCAAACCGGTTCTGAAGACGACGATTCGGCCCCGGGGCGAGATCCTCGAAATCGAAACCCGCGACGAACCGATCCGCTGCAGCGGCGGCCATCCCTTCTGGGTCTCTGGCGAAGGTTGGGTCAAGGCCCGAGAGCTGAAATCCGGCACCCAAATGCACGGCGTCACCGGCACGTTAGAAGTCGTCTCGGTCGCTCCGGCGGGCCGGCAGCAGACTCACAACCTGATCGTCGCCGATTTTCACACGTATCTCGTCGGCAAGGCGAAGGTGCTCAGCCACGATAATACCATCCGCAAACCGACCGACACCCTGGTGCCGGGCCTGGCGATCCGTGATTGATGTTTGCACGGGCAATGCGCGATTGCCGATCGGGTCGCAGGCGGCACGGACGACGGTTGCCCACGATCGGTGGTCGCCCTAGATCAACATCCCCGCCACGGCGGCAGTCATAAACGCCGCTAACGCGCCGCCGATCATGGAACGGAAACCGTAGCGGGCGAAATCCTTGCGGCGCTCGGGCGCCAGGCCGCCGATGCCGCCGATGGTCACCGCGATCGAGCCGAAGTTAGCGAAGCCGCATAGGGCGTACGTGGCGATCGTAAACGACCGCGGAGAAAGGGCCCCGACGACCTCCGGTTGGGTCAGGTTCCGATAAGCGATAAACTCGTTGAAGATTGTCTTCTCGGCGATCAGGACGCCCACCGTATGGGCGTCTTTCCATTCGATGCCCATGATCCAAGCCAGCGGGGCGCAAAGCCAGCCGAGCATCCGCTGCATCGTCAAGGCCTCACCGCCGATCGCCGGCAACGGCCAGAGCATCCAGTTGATCAGATGCACCAGGGCAATGAAGGCGATCAGCATGGCGGCGATGTTCAGGACGAGTTTTAGGCCCTCCGAGGTGCCTCGGCAGGCGGCGTCCAGCACGTTGGCAGCCTCCTTGGGAATCTCGACTTTGACCACGCCTTTGGTCGGTGAGTCCTCGGTTTCGGGGACCATGATCTTGGCGATCACCAGTGCGGCGGGCGCCGACATCAGCGAGGCGACCATCAGGTGGCCCGGGTCGGCACCCATGTTGGCGTAGGCCGCCATTGTGCCGCCGGCCACCGTGGCCATACCGCCGGTCATCATGGCCATCAGTTCCGAGCGGGTCATCGTTGGCAGGTAAGGCCGGATCACCAAGGGCGCCGTGGTCATGCCGATGAACACGTTCGCCGAAGTGCAGAGCGATTCCGCGCCCGAGACGTCCATCACCCAAACCATCACCCGAGCCATGACTTTTACCATCCACTGCAAGATGCCCAGGTGGAAGAGCACGGCCGTCAGCGCCGAAAAGAAGATCACAGTCGACAGTACGGAGACGAAGAAGGGAGCGCCGTGGTAGGTCCGGATGTAGCCCTCGCTGTAGAAAAACTTGCCGAAGACGAATTCGGCGCCCTTGTCGGAACACCGGATCAGCCCGAAGATAAACGCCCGAGCGCCTTTGAAGGCCGCATCCCCCAGAGGCGTCCACAAGAACAACACACCCAGGACCAGTTGCAGGCCGACGCCGCTGACGATCAGCCGCCAGTTCATCTTCTTGCGGTTTTCGGAGATCGTCCAGGCCAGGGCGAGCATCGTCAGCAGGCCGAGAAAGCTGATCAGGCGCGGCCCGAAGGAGTTGAGGAAACTTTCCATGGTGCGTAGTCCGTTACTGACGCGGTGGCACTACTGCAAGATGGTGACGGCCATTTGATAAAGGTACCACATAGCGCCGGTTCCCACAACCGCAAGCAGCAGGGCGGCAACCTGTGCCACCATGGCCAGCGTGCGGGCTTTTGCGCCGGCTCGCACGGGCGTGTCCTTGATCACCTTCATTCCGGGCGGCGGGAAGCGGCCGGCGCGGTGGATCCGCCGGCCCAGCCGCCAGAACCAGGCCCCCATTCCCACGAACCCCAGACCGCCGATCCAGGCCACGGTCGCCGTCAAGCGGATCATCTTTTGCTTGGCGGCCTGAAGATTCTCCTCCGTCTGTTGCTCGATCGCGCGGAGTTGCCCTTGGAGCACGCCGAGGGCTGCGAAACCGGCGGCGACCAACACGACGCCCGCCAGGATCACCCACATGCGGAGTCTCTTATCGGCAAGAACGACTTCGCGGCCCGCATTGGGCGGTTCCGTTTCGGCAGGCACTTCTTGTCACCTTACCACGGCGCAGGAGAGACGGGTGGTGATTTCGTGGACGACGTCTTCCTGGGTGTGGTTCTCACAATCGACGGTGATGTCGGCGTACTGCCGGTAGAGCGGTTGCCGCTGCTGGTAGATGCCATGGAGCGTTTGGCCCGGGGCCATGGCGATCCCGCGTCCGTTGAGTTCGTGCAATCGTTTTTCCAACGTCGGCAGCGACAGATCGAGAAAGACGACTGCGCCGAGCGACTTCAGATGTTGCATGCCCGCCGGTCCGTACACCACGCTGCCGCCGGTGGCGATCACGTGCTCGCGGCGGTCCAGGGTCAGCACGTGCCGTTGTTCGATGCGCACGAACGCCTCGATGCCCTCCGTTTGAATGATGTCCGAAAGTCGCCGCTGCTCGATTACCTGGAGCAACACGTCGGTGTCGAGGAAACTCCACGACATCGCCTTGGCCAACAGCACGCCCACGGTGCTCTTGCCCACTCCCGGCATCCCAATCAAAGAGATGTTGGTGAGACTTGCCATCTGCTTGTCCTAAATCAATGTGGCCGACCTTGGCAAGCGTCCACCGCGGAGCCGTCCGCCCCAGACGCCTTGTTCATGATCGTAACCTACGGCGAGTGTCTTTGCCACCCTTGGAAACGGCCGATCACGAAACGAAGGTGGAGAACCGCTTCCCCCCCACCAGCGACCGGTTCGATTACACCGCCTGCCGCATCCCAGGCAAAACGGGAATAACCGATGTTAAAGAATAGTCCAGATTTTTGCATGGAGACGTTTTGCACTCCTCGGGGACGCCGCGCGGATCGCAAGTGGTTGCTGGACAAGGACTTAGGGGGCTAGAATTATAAACATTCGACGAAACCGTCTGTTCCCGCGGCCTGGTTCCCAAGCTCCAGCTTGGGAACCGACGTTCGCCCGCAAATCGCCCCGAATCGCGTGGTTCCCAAGCTGGAGCTTGGGAACCAGGGGAAACACCGACTATTCATGTTTCTCTATTGCAGGCGGTTTTGTTTCGGCAATCCCCGATCGCCAACCGATACCGAATAATGCGGCTTAGATTTGCAGCATGAACCGCACCAGTTCGCGGCCAGTATCCGACATTCCCCAGGTGCCACCCCACGCCAGCCCCGGCACCTGACAATCCATCGATCAGGCGAGTCATGGGCAGGAACTCAGCCTTCATCGCGATGTGGGTGATGCCGATTGCAATCGGGGCTTTTCCCGGCGTTCTGTTGGGACAGAGCATTCTCGGGCAGTCGGCTGCCTCGCCTGTCGCGGAGTCCGAGGCATATCGACGGGCAAGCAACGGACAGCCCGGATCTCCAGTTGCACCACAAGACCTTCCGCCGGATGATCGGCAGCAAGGCGAACCCGGCGCGGACGACCTGTTGGAGTTGGGCATCGAGCAACTGCGGAGAATCCCGGTCGCTCCGGCGCTGGAAGAAGTCGTCTCTACCGTCGCCCGGCAGCAGAGCACCGTGGGCCGCTCCCCGGCAGCCGTTTACGTGGTTACTCCGGAGATGATTCGCCGCTCGGGAGCGCAGACCATTGCCGAAGCCTTGCGGATGGTGCCGGGGCTGCAGGTGGCCCAGCGAGACTCGAACAAATGGGCGATTTCCTCGCGAGGATTCAACCGAACGTTTGCCAACAAGCTCTTAGTCCAGATCGACGGCCGCACTGTGTACACACCGGTATTCGCCGGCACGTTCTGGGACGTCCAAGACGTGGTGCTGGAAGACATCGCGCGCATCGAAGTTATCCGTGGGCCGGGGGCCACTGTCTGGGGAGCCAACGCGGTCAACGGCGTGATCAATATCATCACCAAAAGCGCCGGGGATACTTGCGGCATCTACGCCAAGGCCGGCGGAGGCACGCACGAGAAGGGATTCAGCACCATACGCGCCGGCGGCTGCCAAGACGACCTGGCATGGCGGGCCTACTTCAAGTGGTTCGAGCGCGACGGAGGAGTCGGCGTGGGTGGCCCCGCCTTTGACGAGTGGCGACAGAAGCGAGGCGGGTTTCGCACAGACTGGACGCCGAACGGCCAAGACACCGTGACGGTTCAAGGCGACGTCTACGCCGGTACGAGCGGGACGACGTTTTTCGGTTTCGCGCCGGAGGACGGCGAACTCCAGGGCCACAACGTAATGTCGAGGTGGACACGGGTGATCGACGACGACACCGACTATTCGCTCTTGGTTTACTACGACGCCACCGACCGTGAGGAATCTCTTTCGGTCTTTCAGCACGTTGAGGTTTACGACGTCGACTTTCAATACCGCTTTCCGCTGGGATGTCGCAACAACGTGATCTGGGGACTGCAGTACCGCCACGTAAAAGACTTTCTGAGAAGCATTTCACCTATGGCCCCTCGTTTCATTCGACCGAGTGAGATCAAAAACCTCTACTCCGCGTTTATCCAGGACGAGGTGACGTTGCGCGAGGATCTTCTCTATTTGACACTGGGGACCAAACTCGAGAAGAACGACTTCACCGGTTTCGAAGTTCAACCGAGTATTCGCCTGCTCTGGCTGCCGAGCCGGCGACAAGCGGCCTGGGCTTCCGTGTCTCGTGCCGTACGAACTCCGGCCCGCTTTGATGAGGACGCCGTGACGCCCACGTTTATTTTCGGCGGTCCCGCGACCATAGGACCGTCGCCGGGTTTTCACTCCGAGGAACTCATTGCCTACGAACTCGGTTACCGCGCTCAGCCGGTGGAGCGGTTTTCGTGGGACGCGGCTTTGTTCTATAACGTCTACGAGGATCTGCGGTCCCGGCGTCTGCTGGGTGCCGCTCCCGGCGGCCCGCCAATTACCCGCCTCGCTTTGTTTAATGACTCGCGGGGCCACGGGTATGGCGGCGAGCTCAGCGGCAGGCTTGAAGTCACTCCGTGCTGGAGACTGACCGCGTGGTACAGCTTTCTCCAATTGGTGCTGCACGATCCATCGGAGCTGCCTCAAGGCTTCGACGACGACGCGGTCATCGAAGGGTCCAGCCCGCAAAACCAAGTCTTTCTGATGTCGTCTTGGGACCTGGCCTACGACGTCGAGTTCGACCTGATGGGCCGTTACGTGGACTCGCTTCCGGCCCAGTCCGTGCCGAAGTATTTCTCCCTCGACTTGCGATTAGGATGGCAGCCCACCGAGAGCCTCGAACTCTCCGTCGTCGCTCAGAATCTACTCGACGGCAAACACCTGGAGTTCGGCAACGTGGAAGGCAAACCGACTCCGCCGGTAGAGATCCCCCGAGGCGTTTTCGGCTACGTGACATGGAGGCATTGAGCGAGAGAGGTCGCCCGTGATTTGGGAAAGTCAGCGGGCCCACCCACGATTTGTCCCGAAACGTGGTAGGCACTAATTATTACAGTGGTTGCGCTTGATGAGTTTTGCGGATTGCTACGGGACGCCGCGCTTAATCCTTTAAGGAAGTGCGTGATGTCTTGGGGAAACGGGGGGCGCGTACCCTAGGCGATTCTAAACACCGACAGAAGTCGTTTGCCTCCGCAACCTATCCTTGAGTGGTTGATCTCATGGGGGCGACGCAATGCCGGAAGAGGAATCGGGGCAAACCTCGGGGCGACGCTATCGGACAGGTTGGTGTGGCTGGCGACAGTCGTTTAGCAGGTGGCGAGCCACGTGCAACGGCATCACGCGGTGCAGCGCCCGGATCTGCCGTCTGCTGGCCGTCGTACTCTTGTTGACGTCTGCTCCGGCCTTGGCCCAATCCCCGAGGAGGCGCACTGACCCGACCATGGAGTACCGGCTGAAGACGGCCTACCTGTATAATTTCCTTCTATACGTCAGGTGGCCTAAGAAGGCGTTTGTCAAGGCCGACGCGCCGCTGATCATCGGCGTTTTCGGGGATGACCCGCTGGGTAGTGCGTTGGACGAGGTCGCGCGCCGAAAAAAGGCCCAGGGACGCAAGATCGTCGTCCGGCGATTCAAGTCGTGGGATAAGTACACCGCGTGCCATCTGCTGTTTCTGCCCAGGACGGTCGACCGGGCCACCCTGACGGAAGCCCTCAGGCGCACCCGAGGCGCCCCGCTGTTGCTGGTCGGTGAAACGCCCGGGTTCGCCACCCGCGGAGCTCCGGTCAACTTCTACCTGGACGTCGACCGCACCGTGGGCTTTGAAATCAACGTGACCGCGGCCGCCGAGCGGAAGCTGCTGGTCGACGCCAGGCTGCTGAAGTTGGCGAAAGTCATCAAGGGATCCCCTCAACCCGGAGGCGACGGATAAAGATCGACGTGCGCCGCTGAGCGCATACAGTGTGACCGAGCGACGGCGACGGCAACCAGGAAGACGACCATCTCCCCGGAGCGTGGGCCATGCGGTTTGTCAGAAACCTATCCATCAAACGTAAACTGACGCTGCTGATGGTGTCGGTCAGCGGCGCGGCGCTGCTGGTGGCGGTGGTGGCCATGGTTGCCAACAGCTATGCCACGTTGCGATCTTCGAAGGCGAGGCAACTCATGGCCCTGGCGGACGTGCTGGCGTCGAACAGTACGGCGGCGATGTCGTTCAATCAGGCGGCGGCGGCCAAGGAGCTGTTGGCGTCGCTGGCGAACCAACCCACCGTCGAGTACGCGTGTCTATTCGACAACGGGCGTGAGGTTTTTGCCGACTACCGCCGGGACGCCGGCGCCCGGTGTCCGGACTCCGCGCCCGAATGGGTCGGGCACCATTTCGATCGCAACGGCCATCTGACGGTTTCGCTGCCGGTGGCCGAAGGGGACGAGGTCCTGGGGAGCATCTACCTGCACGCCACGATGGACGATGTGCGCGCTCAGTTTTACCGAGACGTAGAAATCACCGCGGCCGTGATCGCGATGTCGCTGGTCGTGGCGGTGCTGATCTCCACCCGCTTGCAGCGCGTCATCTCAAAGCCGATCCTCGCACTGGCCGCCGCGGCCCAACGCATTACCGAGCGAGGCGACTACACGATCCGCGTTACGCCTCGATCGACGGACGAGATCGGTGACCTCTATCGGCAGTTCAACCAGATGTTGAACCGGATTCAGGCCGGAGAAGAGGAGTTGCGTTCAGAGCGGGACCACTCCGCCGGGATGATCCAAGGCACGCCGGCGATCGTTTGCGGGATCTTGTCTGACGGCGCAGCCTGCTTCGTCAATCTGGCCGGCGAGTCGATTACCGGCTACGACGCCAAAGAACTCCTCGGGCGGAACTGGTGGAAACTCCTGTATCCCGGTGAGCAATACGCGCAGGTTGAGCAGTTGTTCCGGGATCTCGACAAAGGGGAGGTGCGTGACTACGAAATGACGTTGACCACCAAAGATGGGCAGAAACGCATTATTGCCTGGAGCTCGCTGCAACGTCGCAATGAACAGGGCAATCGCATTGAATTGATCGGCTTCGGCAGCGACATCACCGAGCGCAAGCGGGCCACGGACGAACGGGAGAAGCTGATCGTGGAACTGGAAACCAAGAATGCCGAGTTGGAGCGATTCGCCTATACCGTCTCCCACGACCTGAAGGCCCCCTTGATCACCATCAAAGGATACGCGGGCCTGCTGGAGCAGGACCTTGCCAACGGCAATGCCCGGGCGATCGAAGACGACATTGCCCAAATCGAAGGCGCCGCAGACACCATGAATCAGTTGCTCCGACAAGTGCTGGAGCTGTCTCGGATCGGGCGGGTGATCCATCCGGCCGAAGACGTCGGCCTCGAGGAGCTGGCCCGCGAAACGGTCAAACTGCTCGGCCAGGCCATTTCGGACAAACGCGTTGACGTCCTGATCGCCCCCGACCTGCCCGCACTGCACGGCGACAGGATCCGACTGGTCGAGGTGCTGCAGAACCTGATCGAGAATGCCGTGAAGTACATGGGCGACCAGCCCCAACCTCGCATCGAAATCGGTGCCCGCCGTGAAGGCGATGAAGTCGTGTGTTACGTCCGCGACAATGGCCTGGGCATCGATGCTCGCTATCACGACAAGGTTTTCGGTCTGTTCGACCAACTCGACCGCAGCGTCGAGGGTTCCGGCGTAGGCCTGGCGGTGGTGAAGCGGATCGTCGAGGTGCACGGCGGCCGCATCTGGGTCGAATCGCCGGGCCGCGGGCAAGGCTCCACCTTCTGCTTCACGATCCCGCCGGCCAGGTAGGTCCGGCTCGCCGAGCCGGGCTGTCCCGCTCGGCGAGCGGGACCTACTTGGCAGTGTTTCCCTGTTTCGGCCTAGCCGATCCCGCATTGCCCCAACGTGCGGCCGATCTTGGGCCAGCCGCTTGCAGCCAGTCCGCCCGAGGAACACTTCAACACCATAAGCGTTTCGTTGTCCAGTCCGAACGCCACCCGCTCGGGCGCCAGGATCGTGCCGGCGGAGCGGACGGGGAATTGCACCTCGGCGGTCCATCGCTCGTCGCCGCGGAAGTCGACCGCGTGGATTAGGCCCGCGTTGTCGCCGAAATAAATCAGGTCGTCGTCGCCGATCACCGGCGTCGATTCGACCGGGCCGGCGGCCTTGGTCTCCCAACGGATCTTGTGCGAATTGCCGTCGATGCAGATCAACACGCCGGCCGGCTGCCGGCCGCGGCGGGACTGGCTCACCCCGACGTAGATCTGGCCATGGCGGTCGATCACCGGCGAGGCGAGCATCTGCCCCGGCGTCCGGGTCATCCAGCTTCGCTTTCCGTCGGGAGTGAATCCGTAGAGATGCTCGTCGCGGCAGGCCACCACCACGTCGCCGTCGTCGGTCACCGCCGGCCAGCAGTGGATGTACCAGCCGGTGGAACCTTGTCCGGCCGCATGGTCCCAAAGGTTCGTGCCTTTGGGCTCGTCAAGTCGGATGGCGAACAGGCAGCCTTCTTCGGAGCCGATGTAGAGCACGCCGTCGTGGATGATCCCGGGCGCATCGAACTTCTGCCGCGAGCGGAAGTACCGCCCGGGCTGCTGCAAGCGGCCCTCGGCGTCGACCTTGATCAGACCGCCGTCGAAGGCGCTGATCCAGGTGTTTCCGTCGGCATCGGCGATCGGCGCGGCGTAGCCCAACGGCTCGCCGACGGCCGCCGGCGTGTAGACCTGCTTGCCCTCGAAACTGACGCAGTGCAAGCTGCCGTCGTGGCAGTGCAGCCGGATCGTTCCGTCGGGGGCCACGCCCGCGGGGCCCGGCGCGTGGCTGTTGGTGACGTATTGCCAGCAGGCCTTCGGGCGTCCCTCTTCCTCTTCCAAGGCGACCAGTTTTCCTCGGAGGTGAACGTAGATCCGCCCGGTGGCGTCCACGGCCGGCGCGCCTGTCAGGGCCTTCCACTCGCCCTGGGCGGAGGGTTCTTCAGGATAGGCCCAGGCGAAGCGTTCCGGTCGGGTCGGTTTCGGCCGCGGCTTTGTTTTCGGCGGTTCGGGTGCCGGGGCCTCGGCTTTTGGGGCCGCAGGCTGCGACGTGGGTTCGGCGGACGCCGGTATGGACGGCGTAGTGGACGCCGGCGCGCTGGAGGCGGACTTTTTGAGGACCATGTACATGCTGTCGCTCCAGGGGAGGGCGTCGAGCGGGTATTGCCGGGCGACTCGAAAGCCAGCCTCACGAGCCACCGCACGGAGGGTGGACGGCGTGAAGTAGTTGACATGGTCCGGGTAGCGGAACGCGCACCACTTGCGGCCGCGGACGCGGCGGTTCCAGGATGCATAGT
>SDBV01002434.1_pt1 | contig 27824 bp, 20 predicted proteins | sample 2277081 | NCBI WGS metagenome assembly SDBV01 (sample SAMN10402039, study PRJNA504765) | marine sediment metagenome | isolation source: marine sediment core GS10_PC15, 223 cmbsf | place: Arctic Ocean: Southern Knipovich Ridge | collected 2010 | reverse complement strand
CACAATATTCCTTTAGGAATTGATATTATTTTTACATCATCAGTATCCTTTAAAATTTCAGCAGGAATCTTAATAAACTTCAATTTATTACATTTAGGGCATTTAAACTGAACTGTTTTAAGGGAAATACCATTTTCGGATTCTATAAATGAATACTTTCCTCTTGAATCTTTATTGATGGCAAATATTTCAACTAAAGGCAAATCAACTTGATGAATATTTAAGGTACTAATTGTATCATAATCATTGCATTCATGTTCAAGATATTTAATATTTGATAAATGTCTATTTCTCCTTAACCCACATTCTAAATTATTTTTTCTGTCTCTCATTGTTATTTTTAGATTTTTTGTATTTTTTAATACTATAAATTTGTTAAAAAAAATATAAAGTACTATCATTAGAATTCAATTTAATGGGATATTTTTGACCACATTCATTACACTCAAAAATAATTGATTCGTTATCAATTTCATCCAAATATTCAATGTTCATTCCATTACAATCATTGCATATAATAGGTGCTTTACTGAACGCTTCTTTACTTGTAAGTGTTTTATTCTCATCACATTCCGATTGGCATTTGTTTGACAGTCCTACTAATTGTTTTGCTGTAATATATCCTATATCAGGACAAATTTGGTCATAATATATTTTTTTGATTTTGATTATTTCTTCTTTTATAGGAGTACATTTAATAATCTTTTTAGTAAGATTTATAATTTCTTTTAAGAGTGAATTTAATATAGATGTATTAGATATACATTCATGCTCAAATAAGATAATAATATCTCTAAATACATCTTCTATAACGTCAATCGTAATAAACTGATATTGATCCAATATTTTTTTTAATTCATTTACGATAAATCTAACTTTGGAATTCTCATCTGTAAGATTGGATAGAATAATACTTTTATCAGATAAAGCCCAATTTTTAATTGAGGGTATTTTTTTAGACTCCTTTTGTTTAGAACCATGAATTGAATCTAAAAATATGTCAAGAGGAATTTTTTCATAGAAATTTAAAATTACATCATAAATTTTCTTTTTTATTTCACTTGCCTTGGAATTAAATTCAGATTCATAAATATCATCATAGATATATAATATATCTCTTAAATCAGAATTTAACATTTTTTGAAGTGATAAATTGTTATCTAATTTGTATCCATATTTATTAACAACATATAACAGTTTTCGATAAGAGGATTCTTTTGACCAATAAGAAAAATTTGTGTATATTCTATCTAATTCTTTAATAATTTCAATAATTATCATTTTTTCTTTATTGTACATATTTCTATGCGTTCAATTAGTATTTAGATGTGTCAAAAAATCTTAATAATTTAAGACTTTATTATAAAACTATTTTTCTATCCTTTAAAATTTATATTTTTTTATAAATTATTTTAAATATAAATTTGTTTTGAAACCTTTTTCTATTCTTCGTTTTGCAATTATTCAAATAGACAAAATTAAATAGAGAGATGGAATTATAGATATGATATGTAAAGGGGCATATAGAACCAAAATATGAAGGATTGTTCCTTTTTCATATAAATATCAGTACAATGGAGTTAAATATTAATTAGAATTTTGAAACATATTTTTATTTATATTAAGGCGCTGACGGGATTTGAACCCGCGATCTGCCACTTACAAGGAAGCTGCCCTTCCAGGCTAGGCTACAACGCCATTTTTTCAGAATTCGTAAAAGCACATGGGAGGATTTGAACCTCCGTACTATAAGTTTCTGCCCTATTGCGGCTTATTACCTTACCACTCGGTCACATGTGCATTTTAAATATGCCTCTGGTGGGATTTGAACCCACGCCGTTGGCTTGAAAGGCAAACATCCTTGACCAGACTAGAAGACAGAGGCTTTATTAGTTATATTAGTTTTTGGTGCTTCTGGAGGGATTCGAACTCTCGTTTGATGGTTGAGAACCACCTCTCCTTGACCACTAGATTACAGAAGCATTAATTATTGGTGCGGGATAAGGGGATTGAACCCTTGAGAATGGCTTGGAAGGCCACCATGTTACCACTACATCAATCCCGCATTTTGTTGGCGAAGCATGAGGGTATTGATCCCTCGGCTCTAGATAGACAGTCTAGTATGTTTCCATTACACTAATGCTCCTTATATTATTAAAGATCTGGGCGGCAGGATTTGAACCTACACCCGAAAGTCTACAGCTTGAGTAATGGATGGAATAATCCTATAGCAATAACATTTATATCCATTATTCCTGCTCTACCAGATTGAGCTACGCCCAGTATTTAAAGATACTCCCGGCAGGATTCGAACCTGCGCCATCGGATCCAAGGTCCGAGATCCTTAGACATATATCATAAATTATGGATATATTTTGTCCACTAGAAGACGGGAGTAATTTATTATCTTTGTTAAAAAACAATTTTATTAAAATTATGATTCATTTAAGATTATTTCATTTAGTTCTAAACAACCCCAATATCCATATTCCAACTTCCTGTGACAATTAGAACATAAAGATACACATTTTTCTATTTCCTCCATAACTCTTTCTTTAGAAAAATATCTATTGCCTACCATTCTACTTACAATATGTACCTTTTTCTTTGGATTTAAATGATGAAAATCAATACATGCCCAAAAAGATTCCCCACAAATAATACAAGAAAAGCTTTTTTTATATTCTCTGAACCATTGTTTTAAATCTCTATTTCTTTGATAAATTTGTTGTTTTCTTGATTCTTTATTTTCTTCATACTATTTTTTATGATAGCTCTTATGATATTCTTTTTTTCTTATTGGATCTTTATATGGACTCATAATTAATTTTTCTTTGATAAAAATTAGTTAAATGTGCTTATGTATTATTTATGTTTTTTTATATATATTTTTATGATGTATTAATTAATAACTTCGTTTCTTAAAAATCATGTTTTTTGTAATATCTAAATAGAATTGTACAACGCATCAACCAATGCAAGTTTATTTATTATTCTTTTTTTTTTTCTCACCTTTTATAATTTTATTTTAAATGATAATTTATTGATTATTAACCTTAAAAACACAAGAGTGTTAAATACGACCTATCCGATTCGAACGGATGCCATGAGTTTCAGAGACTCATAATGCTTGTCCACTACACTAAGGTCGTCTAAAGATTGTACTGTGTATTAACCAATGACATATTTTTATTTTCTTTTTATAATCACCTTTCAAATCTTATTTTAAAATATTTTTTTTTACACTTCCTTCCAAAAATATCATAGAAGATAATAAAAAAGAAAACATCCAAAATATTTATCAGGAAATATAAAATGACATTTAATATTGAATATAAGTATAGGTCGTCTGCTGAGAGCCAAATTGTTGACATTCAGTTCCGCTATCCAATGTCGTTTCAAAATTCATTTCCATCATTATAGTATAAATAGTGTTCCTTATATTTAAGTATTATGGGTCTTGTGGGTGTCCTTCTGTTCCTTTTTGAGATTCTGACGAGACTACTTAGTTTTTCTCTTTAATTTTCCGACATTTTCATAAACGATGATCGCTATTTTTAGCATAAATATAATTAATCGCCAGTGATTAATGAGATAATGTTTCAGTTAAAAAGAGTTAAAGAGAGAGAATAATATACAAAGGCGAGTTCATATTTATTTATGAAAATAACGTTCGCTATAACAGCCCCCTTCACGGGTATCCTGTGTTTGCGTTCCTACCATATAAACTCGATTCATAATAATATAGAATTATTTTTCTATTAATTTATATCTTTCTATATTATATAGAATTTTACACTGGAGGGGATTATTAATTTATATCACTTTTTCTTAATTAATATATTTATTATATATGATTATAACGAATCTTTTTCAAAAAATTGATTTTGATAAATTAGATAATCTACTACTGAAAGAATTCAATTCGTCTGAAAGGGTTAGCTTTAAATATCTTAAACATCGAGGGTTGGTAACTTAATATCTATATGAAAATTTAAGATTTCTAAAATTATTGGTACTAATTTTTTTTTTCTATGATTCTTATCTTAATAATAGAAATAGAGAAATTCCTAATAACACTCAGAATTTATTAAAGTTCTGGATATATTTATATCCCCCCTTATTGTAAATGCTATAATATGATTACATACAAGAAAAAATTAAAAAAAAGGTTAATAATTTAAAAGAAAAGAAAATCCATCTCTATAATAATAATGAAACACCTCCAAATTTATGTGAATTAAAATATAAATCCAAAAAAGAAATTCAAGAAAAACTTATTGTGATAAATTAAAATATCGTTTATGGAATAATAAAAATAAAAATAGGTTTCTTGACTTGATATTTGCTTAAGAATAAAAGAAAATATTTTTAATAGTTATCTTTATTTTAAAATCTAATTATTATTGCCATCAAGGTAAAATAACTAAATGAAAACACTACGACGAACACTAATAATTCTTTTACCATATTCCATCTATCAATATGTTTTTCAACACGTTCTTTTAAAGGCATTAGTAATGATTTTTTATAATCCAAATATTTTCCTACCATTCTAGCAAATAGAAAGGACAACAAGGTTGGAAATAAGAGTAGTGAAGAAGAACTGATGAGTCGAAAAGAGAATCCAATTACTGTAAAACCTATATATATAACCGTTACGAGTAATAATCCATAAGTTAAGTCTCTTCTTTTTTCCTTTACCTCGATTACTTGTCTCATATCATCACAAGAAGAACTTTCATAAGGATTTAAAGTAGACCTTACCCTGGATCTTCTAAATCGAGAGTTGGATTTTGGTTTTATATCCGGAACATGATATGGATAGTTTTCCGTATAAGTTTCCGCCATCATAGAAAGATTTTTTTTTTCCTCTTCCTCTTTCTTTCCTTCATATTCATAAAGCTTAGTTCCTTTTGCCGAATAAAGGGTTTTTTTAGCTGGTCTTTCTTTATTCAACAATTGTTCTTTAATTTTTTTTTTATCAATAATACCTCTAATCCCATTAAATCCTATATAAGAAGACAAACAAAGTACAAAGATCAATAATGCAATCATAACAACTTCTCTTCCTGGTTTAAATATATTTTGAAAATTAATCAAAAAGTAGATACTTACACATGTAAGCAACCCACCACCAACAGCACATAATATGTTAAATGTTTTATCATGCTGACGAGCCATTCTATATGTCATTATTAACACTTTTTATTATATAATATTTTATCTTCTTTTTTATATATATATAATATTATCTTACATTTAAAAATATTTTAGATATAATAAAAAAAAGATAAAAATTTAAAAATACAAAAGAATAATTTAATATCATGAACATCTTTATTTATGTTGGTATTTGTATCTTATTATTTCTTTTCCTTAAGATAAACTACTTAAGAAAGAAAGTAAAGTCTTTTTTTAAAGATCAATATGGTGGAAATCTCGTGGAATATGTTTTATTGGTGGGGTTCGCTCTATTTATATTCTTTCTTATAATAGGTGCGGTTTCTGGACTTTTTGAATGGTTATTTGGCTTTACAGATGAGCTTCCTAATTTTTTTGAAGACTTTCCTTAAATTACCAAGTTGAGCAAAAGAAATAAAATATTATTTTAAATGACTTGGATGCGTTTTGGAAAAGATTGTAAATACTTTTAAATTAAAATAACTATACTATATCTAAATGTAATTCTTATTTTTGAGTATTTTTCATACATTTAATTTAACGACAATACGGTAAACGACATTTGGCTAAAAAGAAAAATAACATTAAGGAAAATAAACAAAAATCATTATCCTCTTTTGTAGATAATGACAATAATCATAAGACTATTAAGAAAGAAACTAAATTTATGGATAAATCTACAAAATTGAACAAAAACGATAAATTAAATGTAAAAAAAAGAAATCAACAAATAAATTATTTTAGAGGTAATAATGATCCTTTTGGTTTAAAGGGAACTAATTTTGATTCTAATTCTATTAAACATGAATCGTATAATACTAAATATCTTAAATATTTGACAAAACAAGACAAAATAGTTCAAGAACTAAAAAATGGTATTCTACTAGATATAGATTATGACGCTGGACAAAATAGAGTTTATTGTAAGTTTTTTGACCTTGATGAAGGAGATATAAAAATTTGGATCGATAATTCAAACTTTAAGCCATACTGTTTAACTAAGTCTAGTATGGCAGATTTGAAGAGAAATTCAGCTTTAATATCTCATAAAGGTTTGTATAAACTTGAATCTGTAAAAAAATACGATTTATTAAGAGATAAAGAGATCGATATGGTAAAAATATATGGCAAATCTCCTTTCGATATACGAGGAAGGAATAGTATACAATCTATTTTAGGTGATAATATATGGGAAGCAAATATCCATTTCTACTTAAAATATATTTATACTAAAAACATTATTCCAGGATTAATATATCAGATTAAAAATAAAAAAATTATTAAAAAATCAGACAGATTACAAGATTCGGAAAATACTAATCTTGAATCCGAATATAATAAATTGTTTATTCACGAATCTAAAGAAATCCAAGACTTTGCAAAAATTAATTTTGAGATTTTTTTTTCCTCTATCCCTAATATTCCACGTATGGCTATTGATATTGAAGTTGATAATGATCCGTTAAAGAATAGGGTCCCAGACGCTAAAATCGCAAAACAACAAATAATTAGTATTGCTTTTGTTACAACAGATGGTTTAAAAATAGTTTATGTTTTAGAAAGGGATGGTCTTGAATTTAATGGACCTCATAAAGATTTTCCTGACGATGCTAAAATAATTTTCTTTAAATCAGAAAAAGATCTAATTATTGAATCTTTTCGATTATTTTGGAGATATCCTGTCTTGTTTACTTTTAACGGAGATAATTTTGATTTGACATATATGTATCATAGAGCTAATAATCTGGGTGTAGATGATGACTTAAATCCTATAATTGTTAAAAAAGGTTTTGGATTTATGTCTGATTATGAATGCAATTTGAGAAAAGGAATTCATGTAGATTTATTTAACTTTTTCTCCAATCGAAGTATACAAGGTTATGCTTTTGGTGGGAAATATCCCCGGTTTTCTTTAAATGCCATAAGTTTGGCGTTAATCGGAGAACAAAAATATCACCATGATGAAGGTATTGGTGATATGACTTATGATGTTTTAGCATTATATAACCTAAAAGATAGTATTTTAACATTAGAACTTACTCGTTTTAATAATAATTTAGTATGGAATTTAATGATATTGCTATGTCGAATATCAAAATTACCTTTACACGATATATGTCGATATCAGATTTCAAATTGGATACGCAGCATATTTTATTATGAACATATCCAAAATAATTATTTGATTCCTCAAATGTCAGAAATTTCTGATATTAAAAAGGGAGGATATTCCAAATCGATTGTAGATGGTAAGAATTTTAAAGGAGCACATGTTATACCTCCAGTAAAAGGAATCCACTTTGACGTGGTGGTAATGGATTTCTCTTCATTATATCCTTCTATAATTAAAGAATATAATCTTTCTTATGAAACAATTTTATGTCCCCATAAAATATGTCATACTAATAAGCTTCAAGGTTTACCATATCACGTCTGTACTAAGAAAATGGGGGTCCTATCGTATATTATTGGGTTTTTTAGGGATGTGCGTGTAAAATACTTTAAACCAATGTCTTTAGATAAAAAACTGACTGAAGAACAACGATCATATAATAATACAATTCAACAAGCTCTTAAGGTTTATATCAACGGAGCATATGGTGTTATGGGTAGTGATACATTTCTTTTTTATTGCTTACCTGTTGCTGAAAGCACCACCGGATTAGGACAACATGCTATCAAGTCGTCCATCAAGGTTGCTAAAAGTGTGGGTGTAAAGGTACTTTACGGAGATACTGATTCTATCTTTTTACTACATCCTAGCAAAGAACAAATGAAAGAGATATCCTTATGGTGTAAAAATAATCTTGATTTGGATTTGGAGGAAGAAAAAACATATCAATTCTTAGCTCTTTCTGATCGAAAGAAAAACTATCTTGGTGTACATAAGGATACTAAATATATTGAAATGAAAGGTCTTGTCGCAAAAAAGAAAAATACACCAGAATTTATAAAAAAAGTCTTCAATAATTTGATACTAATTTTAAAAAATATTACTAATAATGATCAATTTCTAAAAGCAAGAACTAGTATAATTAACCTTATACGTATAAATTTAAGAAAAATAGGAAAACCTAATACCTTCACTTTAGAAGATTATGTTATAAATATATCATTGCAGAAAGATCTTAAAAATTATATAAAAGTTATTCCTCAACATGTCCGTGCTGCTATTGAAATAGAAAGAATTTCTGGAAAAAAATTTAATAAGGGAGATGTAGTATCTTTTATAAAAAGCAAAGGTGGTTCAGGAACAAAAGTCTTAGAGTTAGCCAAACTCCAAGATATTGATATTAAGAAATATAAAGAATTATTAAAATCTGCTTTAGAACAAGTATTAGATGCGCTTGATATTTCATTTGAAGAAATCAAAGGTATAAAAAAAATGGATACTTTTTTTTAAGGAAATTAATTATTTAAATTTCCTTTGAAAAGATTCTATAGTTAACAGAATTTCCTTAACGGAAATTTTAAAATCTTTAGCAGGCATATTTTTAAACTCTTCAAGATTGTCAGTGATTTCTTTTAATTCTTCAAGCCATAAATTCATAAGGATTTCTCTTTCTTTATCTTTTGTTGCTGTATTTATTTCTTTATTTGTCCACTCAATTACATTCTTATTAATTTCTTTTTTAAACAAATCAAGGGTGATTTTTATAGTATCTTGTCTATCTTTAAGACTTAGTACGTCGACTTTAGTCTTAAATTCAGTTTTATTTTCTTTAATATTTTGGCTAGTTTCTTTTTTAAATGTGTTATAATCATTAGATATGCTATTTATGTTTGTTGATATTTTGCTTATTTGAGTATTTATTAGATTAGTGCCTTGTTTTATTTTTTGATTAATTAAATCCATTGTCTGCTTCATTTTTTCGTTTATATTTTTATCATTTTGATTAATCATTTTGATTATTTCTTCTTTAAACTGTTTTAATTCTTCGTTTGACTGTGATGATTCTTCTTTTGGATTAGAAATTTAAACCACCTTCACACTTTAGTTTTTATTTTTATATTTGTTATTTGATCTAAACATGAACTAGTATTATTAGTTGATTCGATTAAAGATTTGGTTAATCTACTAATCGTATCCTTACCGTTATAGTTTTTAGACTTTAAGATAAGGTTTAATGATCTTTTTAACTTAGATAAGTTTTGGGAATATGATTTAAAAATTAATTTCTTTTTATCATGGAACATATTTAATTTGTAATGGACTTGGGGTTCTCTGTAAACTTGTTGTTTTTTTGATTTTGATTTTTTTTTTATTTTTTTTATAAAACTATCTAATGTGTTAAAAGTAATTAAATCTTCTTTTATCTCACTTTCAGATTTCCCTATTTCTTCCAAAAATTCATTATGAATATTACTGTGGAATATTTCTGGGGCAATAAGTTCATTTTTTTTTAAAAATTCAAATACAGAAAAGTAATAATAATTGATACTTTTTTCTCCATTTTTATATGTAAAAAAAAACATTAAATCCTCTTCTGATAAAAAAGTCTTCAAGGTTTCAAATAATTTTGATTTATTTTCAATTAAATCTGTTTTGGAACCAATAAAAATATGGAAAAAGAATTTTGAGTTTTGAGAAAGCTTTTTTAAAAACTTTGCTTTAAGATTTTTAAGAGTCGCTTCAGGTCTTTGTAAATCAAATATTAAAAATGCAATATCTACTCCTTTGAAATATGCTTCGTTGATATAATGAAATTGATTATGACCACCTAAATCCCAAACGGTTATCTTGAGAGTATTCTCGTTTTTTAATAAATGTTCTTTTTTTGATATATGAATATTGATCGTAGGATTATATGATTCATTAATTGTATTACCTAAAAAACTTTTTATAAAAGCGGTTTTACCTACTCTACTCTGTCCTAAAACAATCAATTTAAGGTTAATTATATTTACCAATTAACAAAACTCCTAATATTTATATATTTCTTAAATTAATAAAAAAAAGTTTTAATTTAAAAATCTTAGTTGTTTTGTTAGAATCATAAAATGTGGAGATTTTTCATTAACTGATTTTTATTTGTTCGAAGTGTTACTTCCGAAATTTTTAAGGCTCCAGCAATTTCTTTTTGAGTTCTTGAACTATAACCTGGTTTTTTAGACGATAAATACATGCATGCACTTGCTATCCCTCGTGGGTCTCGACCATTAATATTAAAACCTCTTAATCTAGCTTCTAAATATATTTTATAAGCTTTTATGAGAATATCCAAAGGGAAATCTAACCCATTTCCAAATCTAAATATTAATTGCTTTATTGTTAGTGGTCTAAAATTGAGGTTTAAATCTGATATCACTTCACGAACAATATATCCAACGGATTTATGAATCTTGCCTTTCCTTATTAAAGAAACCTCACTAATTTCTTCCAAAAGAAGAGCAAATTTATGTATTCTCGCAGAAACATAAAGAGCTCCAGCAATAAATTCTACTATTGATCTTCCTTTTATTAGTTCCTTTTTTACAGATAATTTATAAATTTTCCACGCTAGTTGTTTGATGTGATTAGGAAGAAATAACTTTGAACTAATCATTTTTAATTTAGGACGCGCCTCCCAGAAATTCCTTTCCTCCCCTCCTATTAACGAGTTATTTATCTTGGATAATCTTTTAAATAAAATCCTTGTGTTTTGTTTATAGGTACTCCCTTTAGTATCATAACTGTCTATCCTTAAAACGGTACGAGCCCCAACTTCGTTAAATCTTATTTCATTTTGAGTTCGATTCTTCATTTCCTCTTTTGAAAATACCCTTTTTCCATGGGAAACATAATGTTGCCCCCATACCAATCCACAATTACAACATTTTTCCTCTCCCTCGGAAACAATCAAGTGGGGTGCTTCGCAACACTTTTTAATATTAAGATCTTTAAATATTCCAAAAGGAAGACTACTTTTTATTTGACAAGCTTCACTCATAATTATTCTAACTTATTTTTATTTAGTATTAGATAAGATTTAATATATTTAAATAAAAATAATTAAAATTATCACGATTAATAAAATTTAGATATTCAAAGTTTAATAAATACTTAAATATATTTATCAATCTTTATATAAGTGAAGTAATTATTTTAAAAAAAGGATTGATAAATATGACAGTTGAAACACCTGATTTTTTAAAAAAAGGAATTAATAAGTTTAAGAAAGGTTTAATTAAAGATTCAATCGAATGTTTCAAAAAAGTTCTAGAGATTAATCCCTTAGATAAAGATACTTGGAATTTATTAATTAAAGCTTATTTAACTGAAAACAATTTGAAAGAGGCAATTAAATATTTAGAATTTTTAAAGATAAAAAATCCTGCTAATCTTTTTATTTGGAACTATTTAGGAAACTTTTATTTAGAAATTAAAAAAATGAAGAAAAGCATTCAAAGTTATAAAAAACTGATTGATTTGGACCCTTCAAATGTAGGGTTTTGGAGATTATTATTAAAAACATATATTCGTTCAAAATATTATGAAGATGGTATTAAATATTTTCTAAATTTGTCACACATGAAAAAAAATAAAGGAAATTTTAATATTTGTTTCATCATTGGAAAATTATATTATAAACAAAAAAGTTTTGATGATGCTATAAAATCTTTTAAAAAAGCAATTACTCTTAAAAGAAAATATACAGAAGCTTGGAAAAGTCTAGGAAAGATATACAGAGATAAAAAAGAATTAAAAAAATCTCTTGCTTGTTTTAATGAAGTTTTAAAATATGACAAGGAGAATAGTCATATATGGTTTAATATTGGTTTTTGTGAGTGGCTGAATGGAGATTGGAGAAGCTCCATAGAGGCTTTAAGTAAATCAACTTCCCTAGAACCAAACTATATAAAGGCATGGGAATATCTAGCACTTGCTTACAGAAATTTGACAGATGCTTACATCAAACAAAAAAGTTCAGGAAAAATTAAGGAATTCGTTAATAAATCTATAGAAGTGTTAAATAATCAACTACAAATTCAACCATTAAATATCAATACTTGGTATAATCTAGGATATATGTATCGTGTAAGAAAAGAAAAGGGAGATCAAGAAAAGGCAAAAGAATGTTCAGAAAGAATAAAATTGATAAAAAAGAATAAAAAAAAGATCAAAAAGATCAAAAAGAAGCCTAAAAACGATGTAAAAATTAAAGAAACAGGAAATAATAACGAAAAAAATAGTAAGAAAAATGAAAATGTTACAACCCACGATCTAAAAAAAATTCAAAATAAAAAAATAACTAAATAGTCAAATTATTTATGAGATTATATTTAGATTATTGAGATCTAATTCTAAAAATCCCTCTTCATCTAATATTTTTATATTTTTTAGTTTCGATAAATTTTCAGAAGTTAATAGGCTATTATAATCTTCTTTATCATATACAACAATATAAAGATAATATTTTCCGTAGCATTTCTTTACTATTTTACTCAAAGTTTTGACATCTACTCTTTCAATGATATAAAATAGTGTTTTTTTGTTGATTAAGTATAAATTTTCTTTAACAATTGTATATTCAATGTTTGCCGTTATTAGAATATTATTAAAATCAGTAAAACTCTGCTTTATTAAGTTCGGTATATCTAAAGAATTATTAATATCATTGATTTTTTCATTCGTTTTGTCAACCTTTTCCACATTATCATCTTTTTTTAGAAATATTTTTTTTAATTCGTCAAATGAATTATTATAATTAAAAGTAGTATTTTTCAATTTATTACGCCATAACAATCTTCCTACAGATGGACTCCTATATCTTTCAAGTAAGTTAGTTGAAAAAAAGTTATTTGTGGATTCAATAATGTCCTCTGAGGAACTGATATCATCATAATTGTTTGCGTAATAAGAATTAACTTCTATTATGTCGTCATCGTTAATGCTAAGATTAAAAATAATATGACCGCTTTGATTTTTATTTTTTAGAAATTTAATAAAATTATGAATAAATGCATGTCTCTTTTCTATTTTTAAATTTAAATTAAGCTTATAGAAGTACAAAAATTTAATATAATTTCCCTTATTTGTAGATGTTAGTATTTTAGTACATCCCTCTTTTTTTAATAACTGAGCCTTAAAGTTTCCATATTCTCTAATTGTAGTTAAGAACCTTTCTTCTAATAATTCATCCATTAAAAAATTTGCTGGTTTTAATTTACTTACAGAATCATAAAATGCTCGTAAAATTTTTTCTGTATTATCATCTTCAAAACATAAGATAAATAACTTTTCGTTTGGTCTAATTAAATCTATATGAATGGAATAATATCTAATACTTCTGTTTCTTAGAAGCTCATTTAATTGATAAATCGTTTTATTATTATCTTTTGAAATAAAAATAGCAAAAGCTATTACTTGGGAGACGTCTTTTATACCATAAATAAGTAACGGATTATTTCGACCTTTCTTTGTATAAGTATAAGCCAAAAGTTTAAAATTATGCTGTTTTTTTGTAGTAGAAGCATATGTTTCAAAGGTTCTTAATTCTTGGTTTTTGATATCACATTCGTTATTGTTCGAAGAAAATCTTTGTTGTTTACGACATGAATTTCCTTGTTTTTTATATTCGTTCTTATTTTGTATTGTGATCACCTGAGATTAAATAAAAACAAATTGTTTTATACATTATCACTAATAATTTATATTTTTGTTTAAATAAATTTATCTTTTTCTTAACACATTATTTTTATAGAATAATGTTTAATATATAAAAATTAATGAAGTTTTATAATAAAAAATTATTTTTAAAAGGAGAATTAAAATATTGCTATTTTTCTTAAATGAAAATTTGAATATTTATTTTTACTGAGTATAGTTTCTAATTTCTTTAAGAATAATTTTGATGATTTTTTATCCAACAGAAAAAACTCAAAAATAATGTTTAAAAATAATAAACTAGTCAAGAAAAAACGTACAGCAACTACAAAACCATCCTTTAAATTTTGGCGAAATTTTTTTATTGCTTTCAAATTATAGGGATTTGACTTAAATTTAAAAATATTCAAAAATTTTTTTTGGATTAATATATTAAATTTTCTAAAAATATATTTTGCATTATCAAAATTACAATTTAAAATATAATAATAAAATTGAACAAAATGTTGTGATATCGCTATCCAGTCCAATCTCGATTTTTCAATAAATTTAATGTTGTTCGATTTATAGTGGTTTTTAATAACATCATATAATATAATAAATCGATCTTTGATAAAGTCATGAAAATATATAGTTTTCTCAGTAGGAAAACAAAAGAAGGGGATTTGTTCATATCCTCCTTCAAATAAGGATATTAGAATTCTTTCAACATAAAAGATTTTGTCAAGTCCTGAGAGTGAGGTAAAGTTAACTATCTTATGAATAAAGATTGTTTCTTTATTTATTAACTTTAATTTTTCAAATTTAAAATACTCGATATTTTTATGAATATAAAAAAATTGTAATAAATGATTTATTAATTCTAATACAAAATCATTTGGAAATTTCAAAGCAAATTCTTGTTCTGTTTTAATCAAATTATTTTCTATTAACTTATGGTATGCTGAATTATATATATACCTCCACTGTGAGGTTGCGGTATGTAAAATTTCATGACATATTTTTTTTTTTAGATAAAATTCTAAAATTTGATGTTTAGTGTTATATTCAAGAGAAGGATCGTTCATTATCAAATAGATCTCACAAAAAAGTAATGGTCCAATTATGAAAAAATCTTTACTATCATATGAAACAATACCTAAAATTAGAGGGTTTTTTATAGTTAATTTTTTTTTGTATTCTATATCATTAGAGTATATTAAAGAATAGTTTTTATTCATTTGAATTTTATTTAATAATTCATTATATTCTTTAAAATAATTCATATAATCCAAATAGAAATCTTGAATATTATATTTAAAAGTTCCATAAAGATTAAGAAACTTTTTTATTTTGGTTTTTATTTCCTTAAATATATTAAAAAATTGATTAATCCCTAAATAGACAACATAGACAAAACTAGATTTCCAAAATTGTTTTGATTCATCAAAAAATTCTATATACTTTTTACTATTTTCCCATTCTTTCTTTAATTTTTCCTCAAAATATAAAATAGACAAGTTTAAATTAATATTTCGCAAATTAAATAATATCTCAGCTTCAGATATATTGTTTTTTTCTTTTTTATGTTTATCGTTCATAATTTAATATTTTTGATTAGGAAATGATGATTTAGCGAATTTTTTTTTGTTTCGTTTTACTATAACCATTTAAGGAATTTGCTTTTTCTCCAAATAACAGTTCTTTATTACTAAGTACAAATTTAGGTCCAAAACCCGATATTGCTTGAAATGGACCTTCGAGATCTTTAAAGTTTCCCGATTTTGTATAAATAACATTTGTGAGTTTTAATGCTTTAAATACATTTTCAGGAAGGGTAAAAATTTTTATGAGGATTTTTGCTTTTTTAGGGCCACAATCAATAAGTCCTTCTAAAATATGAGCTCTTCTTTCTTGTTTTGTCATACCTTTAGGGGCTTTTCGAGCTAGAAACGAAACATTATCTTTTGTATGTTCTTTGTATGATAATCTATCAATAACTATAACTGTGTCAATTAGGTTTCTTGTAGGAATAATCTTAATTCCCTTTTTAATGGCTATAGATACTAAGGCACCATAAATACTTTGAATACGAATATTTGTATTATTTAGAACATCATCGTTTAATCCTTCGACTATCAATATTGCATTTTCATAATTGTTTTTTAATCTCTCTAACTGTTCAAATAGACGATTATCTGTGATAGAACTGGGGAAATCAAAACCTCCCTTTCTTTCGATAGCTGTCTTTTCAGAAATAACAATATCAGCTAAATCTAATCTTTTTACAACTACTTTTAGATTTATATTTAATTCAGGATATAGTTCTAGATATTCTTTGTTTTCAATGAGAGAAATTAAATTTTTCTCACGATCATCAATTATAATTTCGCGATTATCGATATTGCTCATTTTTAAAAAGTAAATTCTAAATAAAAATTGAATATATGATATTAGTTTGAGAATTTAAATTTTATTGGAACTTCGTAATAATCACCCATCAAATAAGAAAAATATTTATTAGTTTTTTAAAATATATTAGATTTGAAAGAAAAATTGATTTTTGCTCCATACAAGTGAAAATTTTAAAATAGGTATATTAAAAATTATGTCCCATGTATCTTTTAGAGTTCGAAAAAAGGAAGATCAAAAAGATAATTTAATTGATAAAAAACCACTAAACGAATCAATAAAAAACAAAGCAAAAACAAATAATAAAAAGAAAATAATTGGTATAACTTTTTCTTTAATACTCATCTTAGGTTTTCTTTCCTTAATTCCTTTTTTGTTTAATTTTGTCGATAGATTATTAAGTAACTCACCTAAGGATATAAAAGATGATGACATTAATGATATAAATAATAATTCCAGTTCTTATTTTTTGACGGCAAGTACCCCTCTTTATACAAGAAGAGAAAGCTTTGTTCTAATAGAATCAAATTGTTCAGATTTTATTCAATCTGTAGAATTTTTTGATAGTGAACATACTCTTTTAAATAACTCAAGATTTGCAATGTCGAATATTTCAATTTCTCCTTCTTATTACTTAATGGATAATGAGTTGAAAAATGTTTCGAACAACGTTTATAATCTTTCTACATCACCAGGTCGTAATTTTATAAATGGAAGAGTCATTTTTGATATTTCCAATTATTCATTTAATAATTATGGAAATTATACATTAAACTTAGATATAAGAACATCGAAAGTTCTTAAATATAACATTTCTCTTTTTCAATATTTTAATCAATCTCCTATTAACTTAATGAATGAAAGCTTTAATCGTCATTTTAATTATACCAAAGAAATTACCAATTATTCCCCTTATCTTGATTTTTCACTTCTTCTTTATGCTAATACATCATTTTCCATGAATGTTTCTACTTTTCTTACACGAAATGAAAATTTGCCTTCTAATAGAACAATATATAAAATTACTGGATTATATAAACAAGGGATCCAAGAAATTATAACACAAATAACCTTTAATCAAACCTTAAATGTAAACAAAATCAATATTAGTCAATATAATATAACATTAATGACTCATGTAGATTATAATCCTCCTATATTAACATATACAATTATTAATGAAAGGGTGATATATAATATCTCTGACAATAATGCAATTTTTGGGGTATTTACTGTTTATTATAATAATATTTCTCATCATTCAATTTGGTTAAATAATTCTGGAATAATCTCATTTAACAATTCGATAAATTCTCTTAGAGGTGTTTTTTTCATATATGACATTTCTGGAAATCATTATTTATATTTTCTTGATTATTCAAACAGTTCTGAAGAAACTCCGGATAAAGGAGATGAAATTAATGATGATACTCCAGTCTTTTTATCCTTTTCTTTTTTTATTTCTTTTGCATATCCTTGGAGCTTAATTATTATCTTTGTTTTATTTATTTTATCACTTTTAGGAATATTGTTAAGTAAATTTTCAAATAAAAAATCACAAAATAAAAAGAAGAATCAAGTTTATTATTTTGATTCAGAGATAAGGAATAGGTTTATACAAAATATTGAAAGTTCTCCATTAAAACCCTCCAAGAAAATTTTTCTAATTAATATTAAAGAAAACTTTTTTTTATTTTTTATAAAAATCTTAAAATATAATATATTTACGGCATTAATAAAAACCTTGGTTATAGGGATAATTTTAAATATTTTTTCCTTATATAAAGTAGATCCTCTTTATGAGAACCTTACTTTAAACTTATTAGGTTTTTTATTATTTATAACATTTTTTGTTTCTAGTCTACTAGGTCATATTTTATTTAAGATTTTCAATAGGTTCATGTTTAAGAAGAATGAATCAAGAACTTTTTTAAAATATTCATTTTTTAATTTATTTATTTATACATTAATAAATACTATTTTATCGATATATTTCGCAACTTATATAATTGGTATTTTTATAATATTATTTATTGATTATCTAATTATAAGAAAAACTAGTTTTTCTATTTAAGATTTATTAATCTCTTTATTTTAAAAATTACTTTAATGTCAATTATTTCATTTAAATTTAAAAATTATGTTTTACTTTTCATTATCAACTTCTTAAAAAAAAAAAGAAATATGATGTTTGAAAAAATGGACGCCAAAAAAGATAATTCACCAATTAAAATTAAAGACATAGAAAAATTAATTAAAAAAGAATATGAGAAGTCAGGACATACTATTTCTGTTGATATGATAAATAAATTTGAAGAAGAAACCAATCGAAATGCTATATATTATGGTAGATTTACTATTCCTTTCTTAAAATATGCAAGAGGTGAAAAAGTTTACAGCTTATCCCCAGATAAGAAACGAATTAATATAACACTCCCCGTTGAATTACTTGAAAGATTTGATAATTACTTGTCAGAAATGGAAAACGGATCTTCTGAACAAAAACAAAAAAGATCTAAAACATTTTTAGATTTAATGGAGTGCTTTCTAGAGATTGTTAAATTGCAGAAAATCAAAGATCATAACTATGATATAAAATATATAGTTGAAAAATGTATAAAATTATTTAGAAAAGATTTAAATGAAAGAATATTTTCTAATAGAGATATTGGGAAGTTTTTCAATGATATACTTTTTAAATTTTCATCAAATCAAGGAAATCTTTTAAGGCGCATTGAAGACTCAAAACTTCAAGCTGATGGGGATATAAAAACAATTCTTAAAGAAAATATTTCTTTTTTAGAAGTTTTACAAAACGAAATCGTACCATTATTATTAAAAGAAAAGATATATGATGTTAATCGTTCTAAATACGATATTCTGATTTTTGATGACGATGTTTCGAATTCGACTAGTAAATTTCTAAAAGATAAATTTAATCCAACGAATATTTCAATTTATGATGTTCTTAATTTTAAGGACTTTGTTTTATTCTTAAGAAAATATTTACCCAGAATTATATTAATTGACGTTCGGATCCCAGATATTGAAGGGACTGAAATATGTAGAAGATTGAAGAATAACGATGATCTTAAAGATGTATTAATTATAGTTTATTCTGCAGATCCATCAGTTTCTCCTAAAGAAGTTGTAGATTATTATAAAGCGGACTACTTTTTTACAAAACCCGAAATTCTTAAAGACTTACCTGAAATTATAAAAAAACATTTAAATTAGTCTTTTTAGACGAAGTTGTTTTTGTTATAATTATAGATTTAAAAAAAGTATAAATGTTTTTAAATGTAAATCATTAATATTTATTTATAATATTACTTATTATTCTCTTTTAAGGTAATTATTTATGTCAAGAAAGGTTTTTAAAGTAGTGGTTGCTGGAGATGGTGGTATCGGAAAAACAACACTTATGTTTAAATATACCAAAGGAGTTTTCATAGATACCACAAAAATGACTATTGGTGTTGAATTTCATGAAAAAAATTTAATAGTAAATAGTAACGATTGTTCTCTACAAATATGGGATTTTGGGGGTCAAGAACGTTTTCGTTTTATGCATCCCATTTATACGAAAGGGGCGATGGGTGCCTTGTTAGGTTTTGATTTGACTCGTCCTACTACATTAGATGATTTTGAGAATTGGATTAATATTATAAGAACTGAAAAGGAAGATTTGCCGATCTTATTAGTTGGTACAAAGTATGATCTTAAAGATCAATTGAAAATTGATGACGAGATTGCTAAAGAAGTGATGGAGGCCTTCGAACTTTACAATTTTATTAAAGTCTCCTCTATGGAGGGAATTAATATTTCTGAATGCTTTGAAAATTTAACCAAAGAGATGATAAGATATACTGGAGATAAATAAATTTTCACTTTTCTTTTAAAAATACAGAAAGATTATCTAATAAATATGTCAAGCATTAAAGATCAATTAACAGAACTTTTGAAAGTTTGAAAGATGGATCAAATTGGGAAAAAATGACAACTCCTATTCTTGGTGTTGTTGTTGTTAAAATGCCTCCTACTAAGACTCGTCCTGCTTTTCTTGGAGTAGAGATAAACCCTCTAAAAGAGGACGGTAAACCTATGAAAAGAAAAGGACTAATTGTTACTTCTAAAAAAATGTTAGTAGAGTTTGATAAAATAATAAAAGATGAAAAATTGTTTCAATTAATTGAAGAAATCGAAGATACTAATCCTGAAATAATAAAGAGTAGTAATAAAAGGACATTAAATATGTAAAACTCTATATGTTTCTTTTAACCATTTCTTATAAATGCATAATTTAAGATATGTTTTTGTCGAAATTTTACATTATTTTTAAGATTTGATAATCTAATACCGATGAGTCTAACTTTCTTGTTAGTGTCAGAAAATTCTTGGAATAATTTTAAAACAACTTTATGTACTCTATGTTTATCTTGGATATAATAACACAATGTTTTGGAGCGTGTAAATGTTTGAAAACCTCTAAATCGTATCTTTAACATTATAGTTTTATAGTTTATTCGATACTTGATTACGGTTTTATGTATTTTATCATTAATATCAATGATTTTTGATAAAATTTCATTAAAATCATCTGTATCTGTAAAGAATGTTCTTTCTGCACTAATAGATTTCCTTTCTTCATTAAATTCCTTGACTTTCCGATTATCAAATCCATTTGCTACATTCCATATTAGTTTCCCATGTTTCCCGAATAAGGAAATCATAGTAGATAATGGTGTATTAAGAATATCCCCTATAGTCTTAATCCCTTTTTTGATATAATTAATTTTTGTTTTTTTTCCGATACCAGGTATGCAAACAATATCCTTATCTTCTATCATGGATCTAAAATTCTCTGGGGTGAAAAGTGTTATTCCATTTGGTTTATTATAATCAGATGCAATTTTCGCCAGTGATTTTGTAGGAGCAATTCCTATAGATATTGTAATTCCCACTTCATTTCTTACTCTTCTCTGGATTTCTTTTGCAACCTCTTTTACATCATTAAAATCATTGCAAACATCTGAAAGTTCGAGATATGCTTCGTCAGTTCCGACTTGTTGAAAATTATGAGAAAAGCTCTCAATAATCTCCATGACTTGTTTCGATACCAGGTTGTATTTATTGAAATTTGGTCTAAGATATATACCTTGTGGACAACGTTTAAAAGCTTGAGATATCGGCATTCCCGAATGAAGACCAAAAACTCGAGCTTCGTATGAACATGTTGAAACAACACCCCGCCCATTTCCCTCTCTTGGATCCGCACCAATTATAACAGGTTTTTCTTGATATTGCGGATTGTCTCTTATCTCCACAGCAGCAAAAAAACAATCTAGATCACAATGTAAAATAAATCTATTCATTAATATTTCTTAAGGAGCTTTTTATTATATTGTTTAAGGTTTTTTATTTTTTTTTTAATCTTAATTTTATATAATATTTGCTTTGTTTTAAAAAGTATTAATAAATTAGATATATTATTTTATAATTTAGAAATATATAGAAGTAATAATTTAATTAGTTGTTATTTATTTATGTTGATAATTTTTTTTATAATATTCATCATAAATTTAAAAAAATAGATATTAAAAGAAGGATTGTTTTTAAATTTGGTAACTATTTAACTTCTAGAACTTGATTATTAAAATCCTCTTTAGAGTAATAATTGAATAGATTTAACCACTCTTCTTTAATATATATTTTTAATTTATTTTTTATTTTCTCAGAAAGTTTTTGTAAGATTTTTTTGATTTTTTCAGATTGTAAATAATGAAAACTAGGTGCTATTGCTGTTAACATATATGTTTTAATAGTACCATCTTTAGAAATATTTTTATTTAATAATGAAAAAAATTCAAAAGAACCATGGTCAAATCTAAATATGAATTCTTTATGGTCCAGATTCTTCACATCATAAATTTTTACAATGGAATGAAAAAGTTCAACCAAAAATTCATTTAATCTTAAAGAGGGGATCTTATTATCCGGATAATATTTTTCTATAATTGATATTTTATTTTGATCCCATACTAAATAATATAAATATAAATAATCAATTTTACTCGAGAATGGATAAATTTTCTTTTTTAATTCATTTAAAATATTAGTCTGAATTGATGATGATGTGGACTTAATAACTTCAATTTCTTTTAACTTTTTTTTTATTTTTTTGAGTAGTGAATCAAAGTCATATGGTTTAGATATATAATCGTCTGCACCAAGCATTTTTCCAAATCTAACATCCTCAATTCTAGACTTTGCTGATAAAAAGAAAAAAGGGATTTTGGATAAATTATAATCCTTCGATATTTTTATATAAAAATCATACCCATTCATTTCAGGCATCATTATATCACACAAAATTATATCGGGAATATCATTTCCCATGTCAAAATATTGAATTCCTTTATTTCCGTTTTTAGCGCTTATTACTCTATAATTATTTAAAATCAATATTTGTTCAAGTACTTCAGAACTTTTTATATCATCTTCAATAATCATTACTAATTTAGACATAATACACTCTCAAATATAAATAACTATAATAAATCTAATATTAAATAAACAATTTTTCCTTAAAAATATTTATAGTTTTTATTAAATTGAAATATTAAATTCATTTTTCCTAATAAAAATATAAAAGTAAAAATCATCTTTAATTATTTATTAAAGGATATAATAAACTACATTTTATTTATATTATTAAAAAAAGGGATTTGATTAATTTTTTTAATATTGATAGTAAAAAACAATTTGATATTAAAAATACATTTTGGCTGACAGCTTTTAATAATTTAGAACAACCAATTTTATTCTTAAATTTGAAAAATAAGATTCTATACTATAATAACAGTTTTTTTAATTTATTAGATAATTTAAGTCATATTGATATTATTGGTAAATCTTGCTGTGAAATTTTCCAAAGAACTAAAGAAACTCTTAATTTATGCCCATTAATACATATAAAGGCCTCTTTTAAACAAGAGAGTTCTATTATTAAATTTCAGAATAAATATTTTAAAATTAAAAAAAAACCTATTTTCAATAAAGACCAATTATCCGGTTCAATGTTAATTATGAACGATATTTCTTTTAAAATAGATAGCACAAACGAGTTAGAAAAAATTAAATATTATTATAATAAAAGAATAAAAGAATTAAATTGTATTTACAAATTAACTAAATTAGTTGAAAATCAAAATCTTTCTATAGACGAAGTTTTAAAAAAAGCAATAGATCTAATTCCTTTTGCATTGCAATTTCCCAGTATTACCACTACAAGAATTATTTATGACAAAAATGAATATGTACTTAGTAATTTCTATAAATCTAAATGGAAAATATCAACAATAGAAAAAATTTATGAAAAAACATTAATAATCGAAGTTTTTTATCTCGAAGATAAAGATTTTCTTAAAGAAGAGGAATATCTATTAAAAGATATAGGGAAAAGATTAAAAACAACTTTAGAACAAAAATACATTAACATAAAATTAAAAAAATCTGAAGAAAAGTATCGCTTAATTTCAGAAAATGCTAATGATTTAATTTGTATTTTAGACGAAAAAATGAAATTTGAATTTATTAATGAAAGAACATATAAACAATTATTAAACTATTCAAGTGTTGATTTAATAGGGAAATGTTCTTTATTTTTGATTCATCCCGAAGATCTTCAACAATCAGTAAAACTTTTTAACCAAAGATTTAATATTGGTACAGGTGAAACTGAAATGAGGATTAAAAATCATGATGGAAATTTTAAATGGTTTGATGTTAAAGGGCAAACTTTTATTGATTCTACCAATAGAAAAAAAGCTTTATTAATTTCAAGAGATATTTCTAAACGTAAAGATTTGGAAAGGACATTAAATATACAAAATAAAGAATTAAAAAAATTAGGTGAATTGAAGTCAGAATTCCTTAGACGAGCTTCGCATGAATTAAAGACTCCCTTGATAGCTATTAAAGGTTTTGCAAATTTTTTATTAAGACTAAAAGATAAATCTTTTGATTCTAAGACTGTATCAATGTTAAAAGAAATTGATGATGGATGTTCAAGGCTCGAAATTATAATAAATAATATTATCGAAAGTTCTAGATTAGAATCAAGTGAAGTTATATTAAATATTAAAGAACAAGATCTATCGCTTCTCATAAATTTCTGTTTAAACGAACAATCAATATCTATTAATAATAGAAAACATCAAGTTAAGCTTGAAATTGAAAACAAAATAATACTTAATTTCGATAAAGAACAAATATATGAAGTTATTACTAATTTACTCAACAATGCGATTAAATATACACTTCCAAATGGATTAATTACAGTTGCTTCTAAATTTAAAGATAATCATGTTATAATTTCTATAAAAGATTCGGGAGTTGGTTTCACAGAAGATGAAAAAGATAGAGTTTTTAAACAATTTGGAAAAATCGAGAGATATGGAAAGGGTCTTAACATTAAAATTGGAGGTTCTGGACTTGGATTATATATAGCAAAAAGAATCATAGATCTTCATAAAGGAAAAATATGGGTTGAATCAGAAGGGAAAAATAGAGGTTCCACATTTTATTTTTCACTTCCTCTTCCATAATAAAATTTACAAATTTATATAAAATGTTGTTAAATTATACATTTAGTAATTGGATAGTATATGAGTAGAATATTTGACGATAAACTGAAATATAAACTTAAAATAAAAAATTTAAGAACTTTTTTAGCGAAATTTCAGACATATTTTGATAATTTTCCTGAAGGAATATTTGTGATCGATGAACTAGGAAATTATATCGAAGCAAATTTAAAGGCGTGTGTAATGCTTGGATATACTAGAAATAGTTTATTAAAGAAATCAATCAATAATTTAGTGTTTCAGAATGATATAAATAAATTTATGATAGATTTTGAACAATTTGATGAAATTGGAGAAATAAACATTGATTTAAAACTCCTTAAAAACGATGGAAAATATGTTTTAGTTAATTTAAATATAATTAAGTTGCCGAATAAAGATCGTATATGTTTTCTCACTGATATAACAAAGAAAATTAAATCTGAAGAAGAGTATAGATTAATAACTGAAAATTTAAATGATTTGATTTTTATTTTAGATAAAAATATGAGGATAGAATACTTAAATAATTCTCACTCGCATATTTTAGGATATAAAATAAGAAAATTATTGGGTTTAAAAATTGAAAATATAATACACCATAATGATCGTGAGTATGTAGAAAATATATTGAGTAATATTTTTAAAATGGGAACTGGTACTGCAGAGCTTAGATTAAAGAAGAATAATGGAATATATATTTGGGTTGAATTTAAAGGAACAGTTTTTACAGATTTAAATGGGATTAAAAAGGTTCTTATAATTTCAAGAGAGATAACAAAATTTAAAGAAATAGAAAAAAAATTAGAATCACAAAATAAAGAATTAGAAAAGTTAAGTGAATTAAAATCTGAATTTATTAGAAGGGCCTCTCACGAATTAAAAACACCACTTATATCTATTAAGGGGTTTGCTTATCTATTTTTAAAGAAATATGGCAAAGAAATCACACTCGAAATGGGGGATATGATACAAGAAATTGTAGATGGAGGTAATAGGCTCCAAAGCTTAATTGAGACATTATTAGAGGCTTCAAGATTAGAATCTAGCCAAGTTTATATTAAAAAAAGTCCGTATAATTTGGTCCTTCTTATAAATCAATGTTTAAAATTCGTTAAATCATTATCCATCAAAAGAAACCATAGTATAACAATTAAGCTTCCAGAAAAAATAATAATAAATATCAATAAAGAACAAATGATAAATGTTTTTACAAATTTATTAAGTAATGCTATTAAATATACTCCACCCAATGGAAAAATTGTAGTTCAAAATAAATTTGAAAAAAATAAAGTAATTATTTCTATAAAAGATAATGGCATCGGATTCACTAAAGAAGAAAAGTCAAAAATTTTTAAACAATTTGGAAAGATAGAGCGTTATGGATATGATTTAAACTTAGAAATAGACGGGACAGGTTTAGGATTATTTATTTCAAAAAAGATTGTTGAAGCACACAGAGGAAATATATGGGTAGAATCTGAAGGACGAGATAAGGGGAGTACATTTTATATATCACTTCCTTTAAATTAACATTTACTATTAGATTAATTGTTTTTTAATGTGTATGTCCTTTATTTTTTAATTTAACATGACAATATTTACCACAATATAAGACTCCTTTGTTAAGACAAGTAAAACTATCTTTTCTAAATAATTTACATTTATGATTTTTTATTACATCCACGCATAAAATTATAGGTCTCCTTTAATATTTTGTTATACTTGAATAACTTAATTTTGAAATTTTAATCTTATAAAAAATACATTGTAAATATAAAAAAATTAATAATATACTCAGTTCTTTTTTGAAGATGACAATATATCCCTCCAATTCAGAGTTATTAATCTAAAAAAGAAAAATATAATTTAGCTTAAATTTATATTTAATAATAGTTGTTATTTTTTTAAATATTTATGAAAAAATAGAATTTATTATGAAAGAATCAATAAAGATTATAGTTTCAGGACTAGATGATGCTGGGAAAACTTCAATTTTAACAGCATTAAATTATAAGTTTGATTTTATGGATCATATTACAAGTTTAACTCCTACAATAAAAGTAAATTATTTAAAATCAGATTTCTTAAATAAAAAAGTAATTTTTTGGGATATGGGTGGTCAAGAACAATATCGCCAACAATATTTGAAAAAACCTACAGTCTATTTTGATTCAACAGATTTATTGATTTATGTTATAGATATTCAAAATCCTGATAGTTTTGATACCTCCTTAGATTATTTAGATAGTATCCTAAAATATTTTTTGGATGATAATTTAATAATTCCCGTTTTAGTTGCTTTTCATAAATATGACCCCAATATTATTACATATAAGGAAATAAATAAGAAAATTAAGACTTTATCTGCTAAAATTAGTCAAAAATATCCACAGTTTAGAATTACATTTCAACAAACGACTATTTATGACGTTGTATCTATTATTCAGCTAATCTCTTATGGGTTATCTTTTTTTGATGATAGATATTTGGAATTATCTTTATTAATTCAAGAATATTCTCAGATATTTCAAAGTAGTTCTTTAATAATTTTTGATAAAAGTGGTTTAATAATAGCTGATTATTATAATGATATTTTAGACACATTAAATACGATTTCTACCATAAATTCAATTAAGAAACATTTATTTTTAATAAAGAGAAGCTATGATGAAGATGATGAAGGTTATAAATGGGGTATGGCAAATATTATTGATAAAAATGGAGCTCAGTCGTATATTGTCCAAATTACAGTTTCAGAGGAAAGATTTTACATATCAATTTTTATTGAGAAAGAATATATGGAAAATATAGATAACAATATTCATCTCTTTTTGGAAGAATTAAGTCCTTTATTAAGTAGCGTTTTAATTTAGATATGTCCAAACTTTTTTTTAAAATCAGAAATAGAGAAGCTAATATATATTTTTTTTTTGTTTCTGAAGAAGATAATGGCTTGAATCTTGATGATATTAATAGTACGGATATTTTCAATCTTCTTGAATCTTTAAAATCTAAAGATTGGATTTTTTCCA
>SDBV01002433.1_pt1 | contig 27825 bp, 29 predicted proteins | sample 2277081 | NCBI WGS metagenome assembly SDBV01 (sample SAMN10402039, study PRJNA504765) | marine sediment metagenome | isolation source: marine sediment core GS10_PC15, 223 cmbsf | place: Arctic Ocean: Southern Knipovich Ridge | collected 2010 | reverse complement strand
ACAACAGGCATCATGAACCCGCCTTTCAGGTCTACCCTTATTAGAAGTTGATCTCTTCTGCGTTCACTCAGGGGCGCGCAAAACTGCAAGGATTGAGGCACCGTCACCGATGCCCAGTCAAAGCAGAACGGGGGAAGCGCAATGAAATAAATCATTTATTAAGTGGAGTTTTTTGCCTTGGCCTAGCTATCGAAAATATCACTATGCAGGGCTTAAGGTCAACTGCATTTTATTTATAGCAGAATGGGTGAGGCGCATGGAACAGAGACATTATTATTAGATGGAATCCTTTGCAATACTTATCTTTGAGAGGATTGAAGGTGTGCGCTCCAGCTTAACGGGGGTCCTCAGGCTTGTTCATGAAGTAGAGCATCTCGGCTTCCTCCGGCACGTCCTTTATGGAGTGAGCCTCGCCGGGCTCCACCACAAGGCACTGGCCCGGGCCAAGGGTTTCTTCCTTGTTGTTTACGATGAAAATGACCTTGCCGCTAAAACAGTAGAAGACCTCGGAAGTATTTTCGTGGACGTGCTTTACGGCGTCCGAGCCTTTGGGGAGAGTTATATGGCTTAAGTGCATGAGCCCAGGCACAGTGCCATTTTTAAACAGTACACGCTTCATGATGAGCGGGTTATGGCTTACCGGGCTCTTCGGGGTGTCTTTAAGCGAGAACCTTTTCATGGCATTAACCATATCACAGCATGAATAATGTGGCAACCAAAGACTGTCCTTGCAAGGATAATGCTTTCTGATATTGATGTTATGATGTTAATATATTAATTGAGTGTGAGTTGATATGCTTGATAATTCAGAAAATATAATAAGGCTTATGCAGAAGAAGGTGATTGTCACCTCAGTGCTTCTGGGCATCCTGTTCGGCGTGCTCGATTCCATCGTGGATTCTTTTTTCTTTCTTGACGAGTCCTTTATTGATACATTGATCTTCGACGTAGGCCACCATGAGATATACATGCGCGGGCTGCTGCTTGTGGGCATTACCGCGTGCGGGCTGATAGTGGCCAGGGTATTGGGGTCCAAGATGAGGGCTGAGCATGATGCGAAGTTCGCCAAGGAGAGGCTAGAGCTTGCCCTTGATGGCGCAAAGCTCGGGCTCTGGGACTGGGATATGGAGACGGGCCATGTGTTCTTCAATAAAAGGTGGGCCGAGATGCTCGGATATGCAGTGGACGAGATAGAGCCCTCTGTCAAAGCATGGGAGAGCCTTATGCACCCGGATGACATAGACCGTGTGAGGGCAGACCTTAACGAGCACCTTGAGGGTAGAAGCGACCATTACGAGACCGAGCACAGGCTCCGAGCAAAGGACGGCTCGTGGAAATGGATACTGGACAGCGGGAAGGTGTTCGAGCGTGACCGCAGTGGAAAGCCTCTGAGGGCCGCGGGCACCCATCGGGATATATCCCAGAGCAAGCGGATCGAGGAGGAACTCAGGGTGCTGGCCTCCACGGATTACCTGACAGGCGTGGCAAACAGGATGTACGGGCTCGGGTATCTTGAAAAACAGATGAGCATGAACAAGCGCAACAACGCACAGCTAAGCGTGTGTTTTGTAGACCTGAACGACCTCAAGAAGATCAACGACAAGCACGGACACGACCAGGGGGACGAGGCCATTAAGACAAGCTCTGAGATAATGCACAATGCCCTCAGGGAGTCCGACATGGTGATCAGGCTTGGGGGCGACGAGTTCCTGCTGGTTCTGCCAAACTGCACCTTGGGCGAGGCCTCAACCATCTGGAACAGGATAGCGGCAGGCCTTGAGGAATATAACGAGAACTCCGGCAAGCCTTATGCCCTGAAACTGAGCCACGGTTTCGCACTCTACGGAAGGGACTCCACGCTGAGCGTGGATGAGCTTATAACCATTGCTGACAACGAGATGTACAAGGATAAAAAGGGTTGAGCGCCCTGCCGCCCTTTGCTTCCTGAATGCTGCCTGTGTTTTTACGGTCGCTTTGGTTTTAATGAAATAATTACTTGACTTGGAGTGTATTGAGGAATATAGTCTCTGTAAGAAACCATACTAAAGGAGGTCTGACATGCTTTGCAAACTTGCTAACCTTGATGAGACAAGCCTGTCTGCAATTAACGAGTACGAGTCACATACCGGAAGAACTCTTCTGGCGTACACATGCAAGGAATTTGATATTGATGATATGAGCTCGGAAGATATGACACAGCTTAATAAGCTGGAAGACAAGCTCAGCGTGCAACTTGTAGCGGTCAAGTAGTTTTAAGATTTAATGCGCCAGTGCATCCCCGTGGTCTCTGCCACAGGGAGGTTCATTTACCTGTTGCTTTGTTCGCAGGGGGGGCCATTATGATTCTCCGGGCCTTTGTTTAAAAGGCTGCATGGCTACTGGCTGATGAAGTGTGCTAAGCAGACATTGGTATGCGCCTTTCTCTTTTTCCCCTTATAATCTGTGCGAATTAATGATATATTCAGAATATGGACAGGCGAGAGTTTGCAAAATTGACGTTAGGGGGGCTGGCAGCCGCAGCCAGCGTTAATCACCTCTGGCTAATAACCCAGCCCCTGGCAAAGGGCAGAGCCCGGTCCTGAATCACACTGACAGCTAGTTGATAATGCTTTAGTCCCAGGTGGGAAGGAAGTCGACATTTGTCACCTGCAAGGGAGTGGGTGGGGAACCTTATCAGGATGATCAGAGAGGCAACGACGATGAAACAGACCGGATATGGTGTTTTGCGTTTTGCATGCGCTGCCCTGGGGGCGATTGTATTGCTGTCCGGGTGCGAGTCGAAGGATTCCTATGAGGAGAAGCGTGCGCTTATACAGGAAGTGCAGACTCTTATGCAGGAGGTGCAGTCTGTAAAAGAGGACAGGGACGCGCTTGAGACAGATGGCGACAGGCTAGCAAACGAGAATTCGGCCCTTGTGGCGGTCATCGAGATAGAGAAGGTCATCACACAGGTGGCGGGAGAGTCCCCGGGGAAGACCATCGTTGCCACCAAAAGCAGCATAAGGGTGGTGCAGAAGATCAGGCCCGACGACAGGGTACAGAAGAAACTTGCACTTGAGCACCAGAGTGCCCTGGACAGCGAATACCACCTGAACTTCCATCAGGCCATCGGCGACCATGGGAGCAGGCGCCTGAACGATGAGTTTGGAAAGTACTGCAAGACCATAAAAAAGAAGGAAGCCGATTGCCCTTAGACCGGGCTGATGATGCGGGCGAGCGGGTTTGGGAATTTTGCGCGGGGAGATGTCAGGCAGGGCGACTGGCCGCCAGGCCGAGGCGCACGTACAACGACAAGGCGGCCAAATCTCCCCTAAAACTGCCTCTAGTTTATAGGTTTCACTTATTATTGTATATCAGGGGAATCCCCAACGCTATATGGGGAAAGCCCCTGCCTTCTGTATGTTGTTTTTTATTGATTTTACGCGAGTGGAGGAGTATATTTGTCTTAAAGATAGGGAGGTAAGAGATGACTGTTGAGATAATGCTTAAGGTGCTTGGCTGGAGTACGGTTATCAACTTTGGATTTCTGTTCATCTGGGTGATATGGCTTAAGCTTGGCCACGACTTTATATTCCGGCTTCACAATAAGTGGTTCGGGCTGACCGAGGAAAGGTTTGACGCAATTCATTACTCGGGCTTGCTCTTCTATAAGATACTCATCTTTATGTTTAACCTTGTCCCGTATCTTGCTCTGCGTATCTTTATATAATTAGCAAGAGACTGTAAGTAAGAGACGGACTGCGGGGCAGAGGCACGGCATCTACGGCAGAATAAGCCACTCGAAGTACGGAGAAGTACTCCTTCGCGACTCCTTCTTTGTATCTACCCCACCTCAGACCCACAATCCTGGGTTAGACAAGTTGCGACCGTTTTAGAAATATAAAACAACAGACAACGACAAACTTAAGGGGAGGCGCAGAGGCACCGTCACCGATGCCCCTTATTCATAGGGGCGGAACGGGGGAGGCTCAAGGATGAAAATATTATTTGAACGAATCCTGGGTCAGGCGGGTGAACAATCCTTGTCAGCAAGAGTGCGGTAGAGGAAAAGGATTTATGGGGGAGAAAATCTACTCGGAGTTGTTTTTTATTGATTTTATGGGAGAAGTCGTTTATATTAGATTTAGTTTGAAGTTAGGGGGTGGGGAGAATAGGTATAGTGTCCCTCTATTTAAAAGACAATTGAGGAGTTAATTAAGCAAACTAAAATTATGAAAAATGAGCACTTAGCATTTGAAGCATTAATCAAGCAATATAAAAACAACCTTAATCTGGTTTACCATACATGGTTTACAAATAATAATGAAAGACTAACAGCTTTTCGCTCGATCAGAAGGGGAGTAATCCAGGTAATTGACGACATTAAAAAAGATAATTTCCCGAACGACTTTAAGGGCAGCTCATTAGAGTTTGTCCTGAAATGCATAACTGAACAAAAGGAAGTGTTTGAAGGAGCGTCTCATCCGTTTTACTGGAAACCAAAGTTAAGAATACCTGATATTTATGAAAACCAGGAAAATAAAACATATTTTGGTCAGTTTCTTGAAAATTGTTTAAATGCTTCAAGCCAAGACACGATCTTGACGGAAATCATCAAGCTGGATAATAGGAAAATCAAAGGACTCGGACCAGCTGTGGCCAGTATTTTATATTTTTTGCACCCTACGATCATTCCACCTTGCAATACAGCTATCGTAAAAGGTTTTAACATGCTGTTTCGTGAAAAAATAAAACTGGGCTCATGGAAAGAATACTTAAAAATGAGAGAAGTAATAATCCAGAAAAATGAAGAATTTAAACAATACTTTTCTAACGATCTAGGCTCGTTTGCCGGATTTTTATTTGAGATAGGAATGAATAATATATTAGTCGGGCAAGAAGAGTCGCTTTCTGATAAAGATAGAGAAAAAATATTAAAGAAACTTCAAAAACGCAGCAAAAAGGTCATGGACGAGGAACAGGAAAACGAATTGCATATCGAATTGCAATATCAAATACTCAGGATCGGCCACGCTTTGGGATATGATGTGATTGCCGCTTCAAATGACCGCTCAAAAACGTATAAGGGAAATAAATTCTCTTTCTTTTGCTTAAGTGATTTCCCGGAATTAGATGTGCCGCCAGAGGTTTTTAAGACTATCTGTTTGATAGATGCTGTGTGGTTTGAGAAAGGTACGAACAAAATAGTATGCGCCTTTGAGGTGGAGAAAAGCACTTCTATTTATTCAGGTATTTTACGGCTTGCCGATCTGTCTGTTTCTTTGCCTTCTCATAACTCCAAGCTGTACATAGTTATCCCTGACGATAGAGAGAAGGAAGTTAAGATCCAGCTTGGAAGACCGTCGATTAAAGAAAACAAATTGGAAATTCTTTATATTTTGTCGTCGAACCTTATAGGAAACTGTGACGCTATGTGCAAGTTTGGCGACGATCATACTATTATGGGAAAAATAGCTAAAAAGTAAAGATAACTTTAATTTGCCACTAATTAAAAACTTGAAATTGTAAACTTAATTAGAAACTTAATTAGGGACACACCCCAATTCAATTATGCTCATTTACTAGTAAAAAGCCCTTTCTTAGAAGGAGAATCTTTTGTCTTTTTGGCAACTATCTTCTCTGCTGCCTGTGGAAGTAGGATATAATATTGCTTGAGAAAGGGCAGAAAACAAATGAGAATCAGGCTTAATACATAGAGATAAATTAGGGACACTTCCTTATTTTGGCCTGACTAACTATAGTCTGATTGACAAAGCAATATGCACATGGTATATACTTACTGGAGAAGCCGCCCGAATGGGCGGTTTTGGTGTTTTTAGGAGGTGACAAACTATAGTTAATCAGGTAACGATGAGTCTCCCCGCACAACGCACCCTCCTTAACCTAATCGCAACACTGAACAAAATGAACACCCTGAAAATCCATAGAACGGCTCAGGCATTGGGCTTGCGGGGAATTGCTCGGAAAACACTGAACGCCTATAAAAATAAAGGATACCAGAGGACTACTACCCTCTGGTACCCTTTCAGTCATTTTATCTCTAGTCCGAGTGCCGGCCCGAGCGCAGACCTAAGTCTACCACTTCTCGATATGCACCTTATCCTCATCGAACCTGTCCACAGGCCCCTTCTCCTCATCCGCATACCCCACAGGCACGAAGGCCATTGGTATCAGCTCGCCGGGCATGTTGAACATCTTCTTGAAGTCCTCCACGCGCGGCTTACGCGGGTATATCCCTGTCCAGCACGCGGCCAGGCCCTGGGCATGCACGGCCAGCAGGAAGTTCTGCACGCAGGCACCCATGTCCTGCTGCCAGAAGACACCGAAGCGCTCGCTTGTTGGGTCTCCAACGAAGAGCACACCAGCCTGGGCTGTGTCGCACATGTGAGCGTTATGGTGGTCAGCGGCGATTTTTTTGAGCATCACCTTGTCCGTGACCACTATGAAGCTCCAGCAGAGCTGAGTGCCAGCCGATGGCGCAGCCATGGCAGCGCGCAGGGCTGTTTCTATCGCACCCTCGGGTATGGGTTCGGCTTTGAACTTCCTGATGGATCGACGGTTCATTATTGCTTCGATTGCGTCCATGATGAGTACCTCCTGTATATGTTTTATTGGCTAGTGTATAGGCTAGCGTGCTTGTTTGGTCCATCTGGTTCATCTGGTTTATCTGGATTTGGCGCCCGTGAACTCTATCAGGGCTTTGAGCTTTTTGTTGAGCGCGCGGAACTCCTTGAAGTTCAGCGACTGTGGCCCGTCGCTCGTTGCGTGCTCCGGGTCTGGATGCACCTCCACCATGAGGCCGTGCGCGCCCACGACCACTGCGGCCTGGCTCATGGGGGCCACCAGCGGGCGGCGTCCAGTCGCATGGCTGGGGTCGAAGATCACGGGCAGGTGGGATATCTCGCGCACCAGCGGGATGATGGCCAGGTCCGAGGTGTTGCGGGTGGCGGTCTCGAAGGTGCGTATGCCGCGCTCGCACAGGATGATGCGGGTGTTGCCGCCCACCATGATGTACTCGGCCGAGGCTATCCACTCCTCCACGGTAGCCGAGAGCCCGCGCTTGAGTATGACCGGGCTCCTGGTGCGTCCCACCTCTTTAAGGAGATCGAAGTTCTGCATGTTGCGCGCGCCTATCTGGAGCATGTCCACGTTCTTGGCCACGAACCCCACGTGCTCCGGGCTCATGACCTCGGTCACGGTGGCTATTCCGGTTGCGTCCCGGACCTCTGCCAGGAGCTTGACGCCTTCTTCGCGCATGCCCTGGAAGCTGTGGGGGCTGGTGCGGGGCTTGTACGCGCCCCCGCGGAGCACGGGTATGCCGAGCTTGACGAGGTAGCGCGCGGTCTTCATCAGCTGGTCGCGACCCTCAATGGCGCAGGGGCCAGCTATCATGAGGAAGGGATTTCTACCTCCGATGGAGAGGCCCTTCTTGATCCGGACGACGGTATCGCGCGGATGGAAGTCGCGGCTTACGAGCTTGTAGGGCTTGGTCACGTGGATTATCTGGAGTATGCCTGGCAGGTCGGCGAAGGGAGACTCGTCCACCCAGCCCTGGTTGCCTATGACGCCTATCGCGGTGCGGTCCGCCCCTGCCATGACCTTGGCCTGGAAGCCCAGGCCCTCCACAGCCTTTATGACCTTCCTGATCTCTGCCTTGGCAGCGTTGTGGTGCATGACGATGAGCATTGTTCAAGTCCCCCGGTCAGTGCAGATAGTGATACACCATTCTACATCAAGCTATCTGTGTATTCAAAGCCATGCGAGTACGAATGCACTGCCTATGCCGTGTTGCGGGGGTCACGGACGCCATTTAACCTGTGGCTTATATGTATTGAAAGGTAAAAGTAAGTCCAGCCCTTGGTTGGCCACGCGCCTTGGAGCCACTGGGGAGGGGGCATCTCGCACCCGTGCAGGTATTACTTTATCTAGCAAGAGATAATATTGACCAGAGGGGAGAGTTGGTTTATAGTGGAGTAAGCTTATGAGGAATCTTTTGATACGCATAGTGTTGATGGTTGCGTGCATGGGGCTTCTGGCAGGATGCGCCAGTGCCACTGGAGATTCGGCATCGAACGCCCGGAGGCTTCAGGACATCGAGCGCGAGGGCGAGGAGTTGAGGCAGAGCGTCGAGGCTGTGCGCGCAAGCCTGGAGCAGCTCAACAAGAGCCTTGGCGCCCTGGAGCGTAACGTTGATGAGCTTAAGTCCTACATGGAGATGCCCGAGCGCATCCAGCTGGGGGCTGAGCGTATCAGACGGAAGCTCCAGAGCATTGAGGACAAGCTCGGGAGGCTTGAGCGGCAGGACCCGAGGGCCGTGAGGGTGAAGGTCACAAGCAGGGATAACGGCGCAGGACCCGCGCAGGAGGTGGCAGGGGTGCTCAGGGAGAAGGGCTATCTGGTGGAGGTCGTGGGCATGGCGTCCTCTAAGGGTTATGGTGGGTATGAGGTTATTTATTCCGAGGGGTTTGCGGACGCGGCCAGAGCTATTGCTCGCGAGATAGGCCATGGGGCCAGGACCAGGCCGCTTACGTGGAGTTCGGTCTATGATGTCATCGTTGTTACGGGCGGGAAGGATTAGGCACGGGCTAGGCAGGCTCCAGGCGTACGCGGAGGTCGATCTCCTCCAGGATGCTGGCCACGAGTTCGCAGCGCTCCCTGCTTCCGGAGAAGCAGATGGAAGAGCCCTGCGTGTGGACCTCCGTTGCGATATCTCCAGCACGGTCCGTGGAGCACCCGGTTGCTCGCACAAGCTGAATGATCACATCGTCGAAGGTGTGGACTTCATCGTTGAGGAGCACCACGATCCATGGCTCGATGACAACGTTGGTGGTGCATTCAAGGGGTTCTGCCTTAGTCGCCATGATAGAATCATATCATAATTAGAGGCAATGCGACAGGGGAGTTTCAGGCCGGAAGCACGGCCCGGCGTTCTGAGGTCTCGCCCGTTGCGTCGTGGAACGCATGGACCTTCTCCAGGTGGGCCTTGAGCATTCCTTCCGAGTTGTTGCGGGTCTCGTCAGAGGGGGCGAAGAGGTCCACCAGCAGTTGGTGAAACTTGTTGATCTCCGAGAACTCAAGGTTCACGGTCATGCGGTAAGCGTCCTCCAGGTTTTTGACGCGTGAGAGGCCCTCTGTGGCTGAGAAGTTCAGGAATGTCCGTATGAGCTGGAGGGCGTGCGCTGGTGCGGGCCCTGCCAGGGCCTCGGGGGTGAGGGCGTTGCGCATGGAGGCGATGCTTTTTATGTGGGCGCGCTCGTCGTCGCGCATGGAGGCGAAGAAACCGGCAGAGGCGGCGTGTGTTGAGAAGGACTTTAGAAGGGATGAGTAGAAGGCTTCGGCCTCGTGCTCAATAGCCATGGACATCTTGAAAAGCTCGTTTATTGTATCTCCAGGTGTATCTGCTGGCATGTGGCCTCCTGTCCCTGCTCAACTTTTAGCGATGTGCTCTCAGTATAACAGAGGCAGGGCCGTAGGCCACTAAGCATATAGCTTGTGCGGCAAATCATAACTCGTGGGTTAAGCGTGCTAGCAGGATGGAGAGGGCGCTATCCTCCGCATGCGTATCCAGTCGGTCACATAGAAGGGTATGGAACTGAGCCAGAGGTATTCCTTGAAGTCCTGCTGTACGCGTTCGAGCGTTATTCCCCAGCGTTTGGCAGCGGTGTAGAAGAACTCGTACTCGCTGAGGTTGAGTTTTCTGGCGAAGGTGAACACATCGCTTTCGTCAATGTCTGTCTCGACAGCGAAGTTATTCCAGGTTGTGAGCAGTCCCATAATGTTTACCTCCATGATCAGTTGTTGGCAATACTGTTACAAGTTTTGTGCCAGAATTTAATGAGTTGAGAAAGCTTTTGTTTACAGGTGGTTTGGGCGGATGGTGGGTTTCCTGATGTGTTGTTTGCAACACAATTGTGCGCTCAGGGACACAGTTGCGATTGAGGTGAAGGGGGAGGTACTGACCCATTTACACTGGAGTGAGCCATGGGCTCATATCAACTGGAGCGCACAGCTACCAGCGTCTCTAAGAAAAGCAACGCAGAAATTTATCCTGTATTGAAAGTATATTTGGCGGAGTGCCAGCTGGCACCTTCAGGAGGATACGGATCGGGTCATCGCAGCGCCCGGACTCTGTCGGCTTAAATGGTAACCGTCGAGTTCAAGTGTAAAAGGGGTCTGTGACCCCCCCCCGTGGAATAAGAGGGCTAGCGTGGTGGTGGGTTGATATCTATGCTTATGTTCTCCAGGTGGCGGCGGAGCAGGCGGACGACAATTCGTTTAATGACGGCCCTTGATGCTGGAATTACAAGGAGGAAGCCTATGAGGTCTGTTATGAACCCTGGTGTCAGAAGCAGTGCTCCGGAGACCAGCACCATTGCCCCATCCAGTAGGCTGTCGGCAGGGAAGCTTCCCTGGCCCAGGTCTTCCTGGATGCGCAAAAGAACGCTAAGCCCTTCGCGCCGCACGAGAAACGCTCCTGCGATAGCTGTGGCTATGACAATTGAGAGCGTCTCTGGCACGCCGATCTTTGAACCGGCATAAACAAGGAGCGCAAGCTCTATGGCGGGTATTATGCTGAATAGGAGAAAAAGTCTGAAGAACATATCAGAGGCTACAGGTGGCGAGCCCTGAATGGCTACTTAAAGTCATTGTCATCGAGGTCTGATTCCGAGAAGTCTATATCATCCATATCACCCATGTCCTCAGGACTGCCAATATCTAGATCGTCTAAGTCATCCGGGCTGCCCATATCCAGATCGTCGAAGTCATCCGGCACATCCGGGAGGTCGAGGTCCGGCTCACCGGAGAGGTCCTGCGCATCAGTGGAGTGAATCGGGGGCAAGGCACTGCCGCCGCCTTTGGAGAAAGCAAACCATCCAATAATGATCAGGTGAATGCCTGGGATAATAGTCAGGAGCCCAATGATCTTCTTCTTGCCAAGGTTGTCTGCTACAAACATCCATAGGACTGCCCTTAATATCCAGGCTACAAGAGGAAGAATGCCTGAAGCAATAGTCAAAATAAGTCCAACAATACTGTCTTGTCCAACAAGGGGAACAACAAAAGGCCCTGCAAAAGGAATTATTGAGAATAAGATTATTGCAATCCCGAATACAATACTTTTCCCAGCAGCCTGCGAGAGCGTGATAGCATTGACAAGGGGAATAAATGCAAGCAAGGGAGTGCCTACGTTCGTTTTTCCTGCTACACGGTAAAGGAAGAAGGCATGAGCAACATAAAATACAAGTACAAATGCTAAAACCGGTATCATAAATAATAAAAGAAATACCGCAAGGGCCGCGTAAATGGCCTGGTATTCAGTTATCTCTATCTGAGGAGGGGTCGGCTGTCTGGGAGCTGGCTTAGCCTTTGGGGCAGGTGCAGGTGCCGCTGTTTCAACCGGGGCTTCCGCGACATCCTCAGCAGGAGGAGCTTCCTCTTCCAGACCCTCAGGCTCCATGGCCTCTTCGACAGCATCTTCCTGTTCTGGCACTGCGAGCGTGGATGCCTCCTCGTCCGCTACCAGGCCCTCTGGAGTTTCAGCAGGAGCTTCCTTTATATTGCCCTCATAGTATCCCTCCGGCCTGACATTCTTGAGCTGTTTATGCTTTTTCTCAAGCTCAGGGGTGGGGGTATAGTCGGGCGTTACAAGGTATGACTGCTCAAAGTACTTGTTGGCTTCGTCATGTCTGCCAAGCTTGTACAGGCTGTAACCAAGGCGGAAGTATGCCTTGGGGTCAGCAGAGTCTTTAATGTATTTCTTTAACAGCCTGGCTGATTCTTCATAGTCCCCGGTGTAATAATGCTTCATTGCCTCGTCATAGAGCGCCTTATCAGGCGCAATGCCAGAGGCAGCCACGGATAGGCCTGAACTCATTGCCAGCACAAGCGCAATGACAATTACAAGCATTCCTGCATATGAGGCACGTGCATGCATAACTTAAATATTATATCTTATTTTATTTAAATTTGCCAAAATTTACTAAATAATCTCATTGCTTACCCGCTTTGCGATATCAGCGGCAAGCCCTGAGAGCGTATCGTCACGAGCCCCGAAGACCACATATGCGCCTGGGCCAGCCTCCAGTGCCTCAAGCATCTGGAGCCTGTCCTCAGGGGCCCATGTGTTTCCTCCCACATCCTTAGCTAGCACACTGCTGGATATGTCGTGGCTCACCGTACCCCCGGCAAAATAGATGGGCAGAACGATCAACCTGTCCCCGGGACGCAGCAGTTCTCGGAAAACCCGGACGTACTCATTCCGCATCAGGCGTGTTGGCCCGAACCCGTGAGGCTGGAAGATGTACGTTACATTCGGGGCGACCTCCCGCATGGTGCGCATCAGAAACCATATCTTGTGCGGGTTATGCGCGTAGTCGTCGATGACCAGCGCGCCGCCGGATGCCAGCTCGTTTAAATGCACGTCAAAACGACGCTCGATGCCTTTGAACGCTTTCAGCACAGGGGAAGCCTGTGCCGGGGATATCCCGTAGAGTGAAAGTGAGGCTATTGAGGCAAGGGCATTATAGATATTGTGCAAGCCCGGCAGCCTCAGTTCAAAACGCGTTCCATGAAGGTCAAAGCTTGAGTACAGCGGTGAAAGCGCGATGTTCTCAGCCTTGAAGTCCGATGGAGCGTCTATTGAAAAACTCATGGTCTTGTTTGTGGCAAGTGCTGAGAGCCCTGGATCATCCGCGTTCAAGACGACCTTGCCGGATGTGTTTTTCATAAGAGAGCGGAACATCGCAAGCGTTCGCTCCACCCCCAGGTGGTCAAGGCTGATGTTCATTATTATGGAGTGCTCGGCGTGGTAAAGGGGCAGGTGTCCGTCTGATTCGCATGCCTCCACGACCAGCAGGCCCGACTTTCCACTTTGCCCGCCTTCTCTCCCGCCTTTTCTCCCGCCTTTTCTATAGTTGCCTGGATTGTCATGGGCGCGAAATTGCATGAGCCTTCCACCTCCTATAAAGGAAGGGTCAAGCCCCAGGGAGCCCATGGCATATGCCAGCATTCCGCTGGTTGTGGATTTGCCGCTTGTGCCTGCTACTGCAAGTGTGCGAAACCTGGCTGTAGTCTTGGCAAGATACTCGCCCCTGCTCATGATGGGGACTCCAAGCGCTTTTGCCCTGAGCACCTCCGGCCTGTCGTCCTCCACCGCGGCGCTCATGACCATGAGAGAGTCGTCCTCCTTGGGGTGCGAGCCGTCCTGAGGGACTATCCTGATATTGCGATTGGCTAGCGTCCGGGCCATGGGATGGTTGGGCTCCATATCAAAGGCCCTGTCAGAGCCTGTTACACGCATGCCGAAGTCTGCGCACAGACAGGCCAGTGCGCTCATGCCGCTTCCGCCGATGCCGCTTAGGAATATGGATTTTCCATTCAAGTGCATGGAGTATTTTAACCCATGGGACTGTGCGGTGCCGGCTAAAGTACTGTGCTATAATCGGAAGTATCATGAGGATTACCTGCCCCATATGCAAAACTGTGACCACATGGGAAGAAAACACCCACAGGCCTTTCTGCTCTGAGCGGTGCAAGATGCATGACCTTGGCAACTGGGCGACCGAAAAATACTCTGTCGAGGGTGATGAAACCATATCCGATGGATCAGCAGAAGGCGAGGCCAATGCCGATGAATGACGCTGACCTTTTTAAAAGGGAGGTGTTTAACCGGTTGATGGACATGTCCGGAAGGGTGTTTGTCCTGGTCAGGCACTCTGAGAAGGTGATAATCGGGCACAGGGGATTTAGTGAAGACGAGAAGCAGAAGGGCATAACCCTCGTATTCAATCCTGACATGCACTTCATCTGGGACGAGGCAGGTATATCCGCAACCCTCTCATTTGGCTCTACAGCGGAGAAATGCGTCATACCCACATCAGATATAGTGGCCATCTTCTCCCCTGAGGCAGGTGTGCAGACGCTCTTTGACCCCTCAAGGCTTGAGGCCTTGACAAATGGTTCAGAGGCGGAGGATGACATTAAACCGGAATCTCCTCATGTTGAAAGCGGAACTGATGACAAGGTTATACGGGTTGATTTCCATAAGAAAGAAGAGTAGGGCGTGCGAGCAAAGTTGATAGTTGGTGATGTTGAGCTTTACGTTATCTTTGATAATACAGATACTGCCCGCGCTGTGTATGATGCCCTGCCCCTTGAGACAAGCTTTAATGTTTGGGGGGATGAGTTCTATTTCGAGGTGCCAGTTGCCATGGACCTTGATCCCACCGCCACCACCAGTGTGAAGGCAGGCGACATCGGCTACTGGCCGCCGGGCAGGGCGCTTGCAATATTTTTTGGCCCCACGCCCATGAGCACTGGCGATGACCCCGTACCCGCAAGTGAGGTCAATATCGTTGGGCGCATAGAAGGCGACGCAACCTTGCTCAGGGGCGAAAAAGATGCGTCTTCCCTGCTAATAGAAAAGGCATAAATGATTTCCCTTAAGGGAAAGTCCAAGAATTATCTTCCTGTCTGATACTTCAGCCTCGAATAAGAACAAAACAAGGCCGCCTGATGTAGTGGCGGCCTTGTTGTTCTATTAATAGATGGTTTTTGTGTTATCTCAAGCCGAGCACGTCCTGCATGTTGTAGAGTCCGGCGGGCTTGCCGGCAAGCCAGAGCGCGGCCTTTAACGCGCCGCGCGCAAAGGTGTCGCGGTTGGATACCTTGTGTGATACCTCTATGCGCTCTCCCATACCAATGAACATGACCGTATGCTCGCCGACTATGTCGCCTCCGCGAATGGTCTGCACGCCTATCTCCTTCTTTGCGCGCTCTCCGATGATCCCGTGCCGGGCAAATACGCCGTCCTTATCCAGATCGCGGCCCAGGGCGTCAGCTGCGGCGTTTGCCAGCATGAAGGCCGTACCCGATGGAGCGTCCTTTTTCATCTTGTGATGGGCCTCAATAACCTCAATGTCATAGTCATCGCCAAGTGCGCGTGCTATATCTCCAACGACCTTTGTAAGCAGATTTATCCCAAGGCTCATGTTGCCCGCATATACGCATGGGACATCTTTCGCAAGCTCGGCAATGCGGTTCTGTCCCACCTTGTCTATGCCAGTGGTGCCGGTAACAAATGCGGTTGATGTCCCTGCGAGGGCTTCCATGTTCTTGATGGTCGCTTCAGGGGCGGTGAAATCTATGAGCACATCGGCTTTTTTAATTATGCTTGCAACTCCGGCAGTGAGCTCAACGCCATTTGCCTCAAGCCCTGAGAGCACTCCCATGTCCTTGCCAATCTCCGGGTGGCCCTCAAGCTCAAAGGCTCCCGCAAGTTCAAGTCCTTCATACTCAGAACAAAGGGCGCATATACGCCTTCCCATCCTGCCTGCCGCTCCTGCCACAGCTATGCGTGTCATCTATCTGTCCTCCTGCATTAAACTTGTCTTATATATACTAGCTTCTTGGGCTGAATAAGTAAATTATCAGATGCATTACTTGTCAGTCATGAACTTTTCAACAAAGCTCTCTTCTTGTTCTTTTGTGCTGATATTTCCCCTGAGCCTTTCGTGCCTGAGGGCTTTGAGTATCTCGCTGTAGACAGGCCCGGGAATTATGCCCATCTCCTTGAGGTCAGCCCCAGAGAGAACGGGCTTTATCTTTCTGAGTTCGAGCAGGTACGAGGCGATCTCCTTTTTTGCGTCGTCGCTTTGCGCTATTGCCATGGCAAGCAGTATGGACTCGATGCTCAGGTGCTCAAGCGCATCATATACCTGTGCCTTGTCCCCTAAGGGCATCCTGCGGAGCACATTATGCGCCTCCTCCATATGCCGTACCAGGCAGTTAAGGGTCTTCTCGGGCACCGAGAGCCTTCTTGCGGCCTCCAGCCGTTCCTTGCTCTTGAGCGTGGAGAGAAGCGCGGTTAGGTAAAGCGTGGTCCGTTGCGGGTGCTCGTCCGTAAAAAGCATGTCAAACCAGACAAGCGTGTCGTGCACTGACGTGAACAGCCCCTCCATCTCGCTTGTGAGTTCCAAGTTCGGGTTGATGACCTTTAGGAGCCCGAATTCCTCAAGCTGCCTTATGATGGGAAGCGGGTCAGCCTCCTCAAACACCAGGGCCAGTTCGTCATATACCCTTGTGCCCGAGAGCTTCTCGAACAATCTCATCTTTATTGCAGATTTGATAAGGTTCTTCGTGTGCCTCGATATGCGGAAGCCGAACCTTCCGGCAAACCTCACAGCCCTGAAGGCGCGCGTGGGGTCTTCCACCAGGCTCAGGTTGTGAAGCACCCGGATGCTCTTCTCCTTTATATCACGCTGTCCTCCGAAGAAATCCACCAATTGGCCGAAACTGGCCTGGTTGAGCCTCATGACAAGCGTATTTATGGTGAAGTCCCTGCGGTAGAGGTCGCGCTTGATGGACGAGGCGGTTATGCTCGGTAGTGAGGCGGGCGAGTCATAGTGCTCGGTACGGGCGGTGGCAATGTCCAAGCGCAGGTCGTTCGTAACGATCTTTGCGGTCTTGAACCTCTCGTGGGGGTGCACCTTGGCTCCGATGCGCTCTGCCATCTGGCGCGCAAAAGCAATGCCGTCTCCCTCCACTACGATGTCCATGTCAAGGTTCTGCTTGCCGCGCAGAAGGTCCCGCACAGTGCCCCCAACTAGGTAGGCGTCATATCCCATGGAGTCTGCGATCTCGCCGGCAAGCCTCAGCAGAGAGGCTGCGTCTTCCGGGAACCTGTTTCTGATCCAGGAGCTTACGTTCTTGACAATGGTGCCATGTGTGCGCCCTCCGTCCTCCTTGACGCCGGTCCTCCTCAAGTAGTCGTCATAGAGAGAGCGTAGCAGGTCTGTGCGTGTTATGGCCCCGATGAGTTTGCCCTCCACCACAACGGGCATGAACCTCTGGTTGCGCTCCACCATCTGTCTTTCCACCTCACGCACAGGGGTGTACCTCTGGGCAGTTCTGGCGTCGGTGTTTGCGAAGTCACCCACCGGGCGCGACCCGTATCCATGGTGGGACGCCTTTTCCACGTCCTCGCGCGATATGAGCCCAAGGTAGTCCTTGTCCTTGAGCACAGGGAGCACGTTCACCTCAAAGCGGGTCATCTTGGCCTCCGCCTCTTGCACGCATGACTCCTGAGAGATGCTTATCACCGGAGAGGTCATCACGTGCTCGGCGAACTTGCCCGGCCTTATGGCGCCCTGAAGCGCTTGCACCACCTTCTCCCGCAGGAGCTCAAGCGGGGAGTCCTCCACAGTGGCAGAGGCTGCGGTGGGATGCCCGCCTCCGCCAAGAGGCTCAAGCGCTTCGGCCATATTGATCTGTGGCGTGCGGCTTCTGCCCACCACCAGTATCTTGCCCTCAAGCCGGAGCATCATTATGGCCGCGTCAACATGTGTCATGTCCAGGAGCCTGTGGCACAGGTGAGCGGCATCTCCAACATAGTGCTCGCTTGAGGCCGTGGCCGTAAGGACCCTGAGCCCGCCCATGGCCTCCTCAGAGGCCGTTGCCATGCACTCGTTAAGGAGCCTCACCTCTGCCGGACCCAGCTCGTCCTTCATGTACCTGGAGACAATGTTGAGGTTGGCCCCGCATTTCAGCAAGTAGGCCGCGGCCTTGATATCCCTCTCAGTGGTGGTGGGGTAGAGCAGGTGGCCGGTCTCCTCGTATATCCCCAGCATCATCAATGTCGCTTCTATGGCCGATGGTTTTTTCCTTTTAGCTTTAAGTATCTCAGAGAAAATAGTAACCGTGGCCCCCACCTTCTCGATAACCTCCTCTGCCCCGTGTATATCTCCGCTGGCGTGTTCGTGGTGGTCGTAGATGTGAATTTCCACATCCTTGCGCTCAAGCACCTCAGCAAGCGGCCCCAGCCTCCCAGGGCTCTTTGTGTCCACAACGATAAGTCTGCTAATGGAGCTGGTGTCAATGTCCCTGAGCCTGAGTATGGGCATCTTGAAGAAGTTAAACAGAAAGTCCCTTACCTTCTTCTCCTGAGAGCCGGGAAAGACTATCTTGGCCTCTGGGTAGAGCTTTGACGCGGCCACCATTGAAGCACACGAGTCGAAATCAGCGTTCATATGAGATGTTATAAGATCCACGCTAATATTCTTACAGATGGTGTTCAGGAAAGCAATAGCATATACCTGCGCACTGGTGTATTTAAGATGATTACCATAGCCCGCTTGAACCACGAGGGTGCCACGGACCGGTCACGGACCGGCCAGCCAGGGGCTGGACTTAATAGGTCGCAACAACCCAGACCAGCATTCTCCTAAAGGTGCCAGCGGGCACGGGGCAAGGCCCCATTTAACTGGAGCGCCCAGCTTCTGTCCTTCAAAGATAAATGCCTTTGACCTTAAACCCTGCAAAAGAAGAATCGCAGACGAGCAAGCTGAGTCAAAGAATTCCAATTAATAAATGAATTTAACATTGAGCTTCACCCGTTCTGCTTTGACTGGGCATCTGGGCCGGTGCTTCTATCCTTGCAGTTTTGCGCGCCCATGCGTGAACGCTAGTGCAATATGGCTTCTGAACAAGGGTAGACTCGGAGAGCGGGTTCGTCGTACCAGTCTGGGTAATACAGATAATGAGCGCGCATCCGGCATTCAGATCTTAAGGAAAAGTAGAACTGCACTTTCTTGGGTACTTCTTTGGGCAAGCAAAGAAGTGCCCCCTGGGGTGCAGGGGACGGGAATAGCCCCGCTTAAGATAATGGTGTTGTTCATTACAAACAACAAGTCCGCGTGCGTGCCTGCCCGTACCGGGGTCGCGACGACTCGTAGTGGCGGCCTTGTATGTTTTAATGAATTAAATATATTTCTTGAGCCTCCCCCGTGTCTTTATAAGCAAACTAAATTACAAACCGTTGACCCCCTGCCCGTGCTCTGGTAGTATTGTATACTGCCAGTTTAGAGGCATAATTTCAAAGCCAGCAGGAGGCCTTTACGCACATGAAGAAAATAGGAATAATAACAAGTGGAGGCGACTGTGGCGGCCTGAATTCGGTCATAAAGGGCGCGGCCAGGACAGCGCTGTCCATGGGCATGGAACTCGTGGTCATCCCAAACGGATACGCGGGGCTGTATAACCTGGTGGATATGGAGGCCCTGGTGACCCTCACCGAGGACCGCCTGGACGCCTTTGACGGCACAAAGGCGGGCTCAGAGGCCGGGCACTCCCGCGTAAAGATCAGGAAGATAGACAACGACGCCAAATACGACCGCATAAAGGAAGGCCTCGATAAGTTCTCTATTGAGGGCCTTGTCATAAGCGGAGGCGACGACACCGGCAGCGTCATAATGGACCTCACCTCCCAAGGGATACCCTGCGTGCATGTGCCAAAGACCATGGACCTGGACCTCCAGACGTACTCCGTGGGCGGGGACTCCACCATCAACAGGATAGCCATGCTTGCCAGGGATCTGAAGACCACCGGCCGCAGCCACAACCGCGTGCTCGTGATGGAGGTATTTGGGAGGTACGCAGGCCACACCGCCTATCGCGGAGGGCTTGCGGCAGAGGCCGACTGCATACTCATCCCCGAGATCCCGGTGGACTTCAACGTGGTCTACGAGCACGTGAAGAAGGTCTACACCAGGCGCGTCCGAAAGAGCGACGTGCGCGCTGGCACATATCTGATAATCGTTGCCGAGGGCCTTACAGACGCCAGGGGCGATGCCATAAGCGACGATAGCGCGGGCAAGGACTCCTTTGGGCACGTTAAGCTCTCAGGGGCCGGCAAGTACGTGCGCCAACAGATTGAGACGCGCATGAAGGCCGATCCGGATATAAAGGAGTTCATGAAGGAAGTGGGCATGTTCGTCGAGGGCCTGAACGAGGCCCCGGAGGTCAGGGAGGCAAACCCCGGGCACATCGTCCGCTCCGGCTACAGCTCAGCCTACGACGTGGTCTTCGGGCTCAGGGGCGGGGCTGCGGGTGTCATGCTCCTCTCATCGGGCATCACAGGCGTTACAGTGAAGAACGTTGACGGCAGTAGAATCTCCTACGTTAAAACAGAAGACGCCATCAAGCAGCGCCATGTTGACCTGTCAGAGGTAGCTCTTTTTGAGGCCATGGGCGTCTGCTTTGGCCGCCCTCCGGAGCCCTATGAGCCTGAGCCCACAAAGCACGAAGGCGTGATCGAACGATACATGTAATTAAGCTGTTTCATGTAAGGGAAAATTAATAAAGGCCCGGAGCCATGTCTATATAGCGCCGGGCCTTTATAATTGCCGATATATCTCAGAGGGGGCTATTGTGTGTCTTCGGTCTGTTCCTCTTGCGCCTTATCGCCCTCATCTTCCTCATCTTCCTCATCAATATCGCCGTCTTTGTCGTTGCCGTCTTCATCATCATCATCTTCATCCAGCGACTTCTTATCACCGAACTTCAGGAAGTCGATCTTCTTCTTGATGATCTTTACCCTGTCCTGGTACTGCCGGGTCAGGGTGAGCGCGTCCTCTGTGTTGCTTATTACGTGCGGTGTAACCATTATTATCAGTTCGGCCTTGTCCTTGGAATATCTGTGCGTGCCAAAGAGGGCGCCGATTATGGGGATCCTGCTGAGGAAGGGTATGCCGCTCCTTGAGGAGGTGCCCCTTTCATAAATGATGCCTCCAAGCACGAGGGTCTTGCCATCTTCGATCACCGCGGTGGTCTTTGCGGTACGGGTCGTAAAGGAAGGGTAGGTCGTATCCCCCACCGGTCGCTCGTCGCCTATGCCGCTTTGTTCCACAGCTATCTCCATCGAGACCGTGCCCTTTTCCGTTATGTGCGGTTTGACGGTAAGCAGGGTGCCGATGGTCTTGTACTGTATGTCCAGGTCAGTGCCCGCATCCCCCGATGTCGTCTTGCGGGTGGCCACTGGCTCCTCGCTGCCTATCTTTATCTCGGCCTCCTTGTTGTCCATTGCCAGGATGCTCGGGCTTGCAAGTACGTTCACGTCGGAGTATGTCTCAAGGGCCGTAAACAGCGCGTTGAAGGTGTTTCCGTCCATGGTCCCCCCTGCGGCATAGCTGAACCCTGAGGCTGGGTTTGGCACCGCAGGGGGCAGGGTGAGTGGATTGGACCAAGAACCGGCTTCTCCCAGCCCTCCAAAGTTCACGCCGGCAAGGTTGCCGCTGCCGCTTTGGATGAACCACTGAAACCCGTACTGCAGCGAGTCGCTCAGTGATATCTCCGCTATCATCACGTCTATGAGTACCTGCTTGGGAGGGATGTCGATCTTCTTGAGCACATCAAGAAGAGCCAGGTAGCTCCTGGGGGACGCCTTGATTATAAGGGCGTTTATGTCCTCGTAAGCGGTTATGGTCATCTCCCCCAGGTCCGCAGGAAGCCCGGCACTTTCCAATGCTGACGGAGCGGCCCCCCTTGTCGTGCCTGGCCTTACAGGGGTGGGTCTTGAGAGAATTGCCTTGGCCTGGGTCGTGGATTTTGACAGGTAAACGGTCTTGAGTATCTCCTGGAGCTTTTTCGCGTCCCCGTTCTCAACGTAGTAGACGAAGGTCTTCTGGGTGCCCCGCTCACTTTCGCTCACGTCAATGATCTCGATGATGTGCATGAACTTCTTAAGGGTCTCGGGCCTGGCGGTAATGATCAGCGTGTTGGCCGGTTCGTAGACGATGAGGTGCATCCCCCGCGGCATCAACTGGCGTATTATGTTGTTGGCCACGTCCGAGGCTTTTACGTGCTCAAGGGGGATGAGCTGTGTGATGAAAGAGCCGTCAAGGGTGAAGTCCACCTCCTTGCTCGTCTCCACGTCGAGGGGGTAGGTGCGGGCCTGGTCTATTGGGATGATATGATAGAACTTGCCCACCTGCACCGCCGTAAGCCCGTTGATCTCCAGTATGCTCTGGAATATCTGGAACAGGTCCTTCATGGGTATGCGCTTGTATGACTGGATGGTTACGGAGCCGCCCACGCCCGGGGCGAGTATATAGTTGAATTCCAGCAGTTCGGCGAATGTGGACACTATTGTCTTGATGTCCGTGTTCTCGAAGTTCAGTATCAGGTATTCTTCGTCATCTTCCTGCTGGGTATAAACTGCCTGCATGTCGCGCCTGGTCTGCAATGCCTCGGCAGCCGCCTTTCTCTTCTCCTCTTCTGGATCAGGCAGAGAGAACTCAACCGCAGCAGGTTCATCCTGCACGGCCTCATCAGACCGAACCGCATCCTTTTGCCCGGCGCATGAGCTTAGGAGCAGCACAGCCGCAAACAATGCTGTCACAGGTATCATGAGCCCTGTGGACCTTGCAAACCTTGTGGACCTTGTGAACCGGTTAAACATAATCACCTCTTTTTAATAAGCGGAGAGCTCTTCATCCTCAGGGTCACGAGGTTTCCCTGCCAGTCGAGCTCCACCTGCCTCTCTTGTATGCTCCTTACGCTTACACCGTACATCTTGTCACCGATGCGCGTTCCCACCACCGGGTTGTCTCCCACCTTTATGTAGGCGGTAAAGGACCCGTCCGGGTTAATTATTATACCATTGAGGATTAATGGTGGCATGGGCACTGGTTTGTTGTCCACCGTGCGGGCCACTTGTTCTGGCTGGTTCGGCTCCTGGCGTGGTGGTGACGTCTTTCTGTATTGGCTGAAGAGGTTCCTGTTCTTTATGTCAGGCCCCCATGCCTTCCCGTGCGAGTCCTCAGCCGCTGCTTCCTGCTCTTTGGCAAGCTCGCCACGGCTGATGCCGTCCATTGGGTCATAGAGCACCACCTCGCGGATGAAGTTCCCCGACAGGAGTGCAAGCACAACGCCCAGGGCCGCAACTATGGTCCACTGCCTTATCATGTTCTCATGATCCCCGTGAGTTCCATCTTTATCCTCAGCCCCCCGCGCGGGGCTACGGTTATGCTTATCTTCTCAAGCGATATGAGCTGCCTTGAATTGTCGATCATCCTCAAAAAAGAGCTCAAGGAGGAAATGTTGCCGGAGCTGTCCAGAAAAAGGGGTATGGTCCGGTACTCGCCATGCTCCTCGGGCTCAAGGGGCTTTAGGGAGTTGACGTTGAGCCCCGCACCCTCTGCCATGTCCTGCAATCCCGACTGTAGTGCGGCAAAGGCCAGCGATGGGTCTTTCTCGTCAATGATGCTACGCTCCATAACCACCAGCTCCTGGCGCAGGGCATCGAGTTTCTCCCTGGTGTCAGTGCCCGAGGCGATAAATCGTTCGAATTTCACCAGGGCCTTATGCTCCATGAACAGCTGGTCCTGAATGGCCTCGCGTTTTTCGCCCAGAGGGGATATGAGCAGCACGTATAGTGCTATCACGGCCGCTGCGACCATAAGACCAAGCGTGGCCCTGCTCATGGATGCACACTCATCTTGATAGAGAACCTCTCCACATCATCACGCACGGTGATAGGGGTCGAAAATTCAACCATGCTGAACTCCTTGGATTGCTCAAGCGGCCTTATGATCTTGGCCGTGCGCGTGGCAAACCCCTTTATCTCAACTGTGTCGGTGTCATTTGCCGTGAAGCTCGTAAGCCAGGCGCTCTCCGGCAATATCCTGCTTAAGCGGTTCAGCAGGTTTATATGCCTGTTGCTTTTTGCCCTGAACTCCCGGAGAAAGCCGATCTGTCCGTGCAGCACCTCGGTCTCGCGCTTTATCTCCACAAGACCCTCCGAGGAAGTACGTATCTCCATAAGCCTTTCCTGCACTGTGCCCAGCGCGGAGCTGTCCCTGTAGTAGGCAAGCACGCTGGTTAAGAAAAACACGAGCACGCATATTACGGCAAGGCCTGCCATGACATGCGGGAGCCTGTTGGTCTTTTCCGTGGACAGCTCAGGGGGGGTGAAGTCCAGATCAAAAGACTTCCTGCCGCCGGCTGAATGAAGCAGGGCGTCAGTGGGTGTTATCTTCAAGGTGCTTATCCTGTCTCCAGTGTATGCGGGCGTGCCTTCAACGCCTGTCACCAGGACGTCCTCCTCATGACCCTCTATCATCTGGCGCACAATGGAAGCGGCATCTTCTCCCAGAGGGCGGAAGCTCAGGGACAAAGGCGCGAAATCCTTGAGGGTTATCGCAGCGGCAGATGCCGCCCCCTGATATATGAAAAGGCACGACCCTGAGCCCCTTGTGGACAGGAGGTCGTTTAGCACCTCAAATGCCGTGCACTTAAGGCCAAGCAGGGATAAGCCGGTGCCCTCCAGTGCTCGGGCTATCCAGCCGAGCTTTTCCTTGCGCGCGGACACTATCAGGTTATGCGAGCCGCCCGAGTCCGTGCGCCAGGTATGGAAATCCAGAACGTATTCCTCAGGGGGCAGGGGCAGGTATTTGCCAAGTTCAAAAGTCAGAGCGTGGGCCACGTCAGTGCGCCCGGAGACGGGCAGGTCAACAAACGTATGTGTGAAAAGGGCAGGCTCAAGACCGATGGACACTCCCTTTACCCCGTAGTCGTCATGGAGGGTGGAAAGGAGTTTTTTCAGTTCCCCAGTCCGCTCCTGCTCCGTCTCCGGCATGGTCACCTCCATGCGCTTGAGCACAGTCATGCGCATGGAGGGTATGACGCTGGCAACGGCCACTGTTATCTTTGCACCTTCTATGTTAAGTGCTGCGCGTTTCACTTTCTTCTTTCCACCTTCCAGCAGACAGGTCTCAGCTCTTCTACTGCTGGCCCTTCATGGCGCTTGAGCACTGTCATGCGCCCCAAGGAGGGGATGACGCTGGTTATCTTTGCACCTTCTATATTAAGGCTAAGCATTGCGTGTTTCACGGGTCTCTTTCCAGTAGACGGGTCTCAGCTCTTCTCCTGCTGGCCCTTCATGGCGCTTGACCACAGCGGTCAGGGTCACTGCCCAGGGGCTGTCAGCAAGCCATGCCTTGACAACTATCCGGTAAAAGGACGAACTTGTCTTTCCATTGTGCCTAAGCCCTGCCGGCACGCTCTTGACTCCCATGCCCTCCTGTCTGGCCTTCATTATGGATTCTATGTACCTGGCGTCCACGCCAAGGATATCCAGCAGCTGGGCAGGGGCGGTGTTGACGTTCACTCCCTGTCCCCATACTGATACCAGTTGCAGGAATGGGCTTGAGGGTTCGGTGGAGTTGACCACCCCTGCCTCTTCATACCCCTTAACCAGTATCAGTTCCATGGGGGAGTCGAAGGCGCCGTTCTTGGTGCTGTATCCTAGCGGCTCGTAGTACTCGTCCTCAGCACCGTTTAGGCGGTGCAGGTCGTCCTTGTCGCGCCAGTCCATGAACGTGTCCAGCAACTCGGGAAGTTTGCCCTCGGGCACGCTTGCGTGCTCAAGCAGCCTGCGCAGTGTGAACTGGTTGAGTACGTTGAGGTTGACGCGCGCCTCCTCGTCCGATACGGTGACCTCCACAGTGTATAAACCGTCCTGGCGAAGCCCTGTGAAGGGGTCGCGCTCGCGGTCAGTGCGGAACAGGCCGTCCTTGTCCAGGTAGTCGATGTCGGGGTCAGGGTCCGAGGCCAGCCACAGGAGGGCCTCCTCGTATGCCGAAAGGGCGATGAAATGCAGGCGCGTGTCATCAGCGAAGTTCCTGGCGCTTTTGCTATCCCGCCGCACGGTAGTGGAGAACCCAAGTGCCAGGACGCTCAGGAGCACCAGCACCCAGAGAGTGATGATCAGGGCCACACCCCTGTTTCCGGGGCCACCTGAATCGGAGAGGTTCGCGGGATTACGCATGGCCCTGCCCTAAAGCCCCGCCTGCGTGACCCTGAAAACTTCGTCGATAGTGGTTACGCCTTTTATCGCTTTGTCCAGGCCGTCTTGGCGGAGCGAGCGCATGCCTTTTTTGGCGGCAACTTCATTGATCTGGCGCACTGAGGCCTTAAGGAGCACCATCTCTTTTATCTCGTCGTCCAGGCTCAGGAGTTCGAAGATTGCTATGCGCCCCCTGTAGCCAGTGTCCATGCAGTGGGTGCAGCCGCGCCCCCTCCAAAGATGAGTGACCTCGACTCCCAGCTCCACTTTTGCCTCCTGGGGCACCTCGTAGCGTTCCTTGCAGTGGGGGCATATGCGCCGCACAAGCCTCTGGGCCATGGCACCTATAAGGGTGGTGGAAACAAGGTAGTGCTCCACGCCCATTTCCACCAGGCGCGTGATAGCGCTTGCAGCGTCGTTTGTGTGCAATGTGCTGAAAAGCAGGTGGCCGGTGAGGGCCGCGTGGACCGCGATGCTTGCTGTTTCAAGGTCGCGTATCTCACCCACCATTATGATGTCGGGGTCCTGCCGCACGATATGCCTGAGGCCGTTAGCAAAGCTCAGGCCTATCTTGCTCTTGACCTGCATCTGGTTGATGCCCTTCAGCACATATTCCACCGGTTCCTCGATGGTAATGATCTTCTTGTCAGGTGAGTTTATGCTGTCCAGCGAAGCATAAAGCGTAGTGGTCTTGCCGCTGCCGGTGGGTCCGGTCATGAGTATCATGCCAAAGGGTTTCTTGATAAGGCCCTGGTAGGTCTCAAACAGCCTGCCCCTGAACCCCAGCTCCTCAAGCGAGATGAAGGCGGTCTCCTTGTCCAGTATTCGCATGACAATGCTCTCGCCGTACATCGTAGGGATGGTGGATACGCGAAGGTCCACCTCCTTGCCCAGGAAGCGCGCCTTTATCCTCCCGTCCTGCGGGAGCCTCCGCTCTGCAATGTTCATAAACGCAAGGAGCTTTATGCGGGAGGCCAGAGCTGCCTGAGTTTTCACCGGCAGGCATTCCTTTTCATAAAGTATCCCGTCGATCCTGTAGCGGACGCATACGTATGTTTCCTCCGGCTCCACGTGTATGTCACTGGCCTTTTCCCGGATGGCGTTCTCTATTATCAGGCTCACAAGCTGTATGATGCCCTTCTCCTGTGCCAGGTCCTTCAGGTGGCTGATCTCGCCAGACTCCCGTATTGAGGGGTCTTCGCTCACGCCCTCAAGCAGCCGCTGCATGACAGCGTCCTTTGAGGCCTCAAGGCGCTCGATATGCGCGCTTATCTGCGTGTAGGTGGCGACGTGGAGTTTTATCTCGCACTCAAAAGAAGCCCGAAGGTTCTCGATGGGGTCTGCTATGGTGGGGTCTGCCACTGCCACGTCCATCACCTTCCCGTCATAGGCAATGGGCATTATGGAATGCTCTTTCATGAAATCAAAGGAGACACGGTCCACGGGAAGGGCCTCCGGGAACTCGTCCTCATCCATCAGGGGGGAGTTGAACTTGATGGCCAGAGCGCGTGCCATCTCATCTTCTTTGATGAACAGTTCTCCGAATATCTGCCCGAGCTTTCGGCGGTGGCCCTCTTTTTTCTGGATATCAAGGGCCTTCCAGATATCTGACTCGTTCAGATATCCGAGTTCAAGCAATATTTCACCGATGCCCATTTTCATAATGGCCTCACAATAGTATTATACATAATTATTATACATATTTAGTCATAATTAGTGAATGTATCGCTTGATGTTCTCTTGCAAAGAGGCGATCTTCAGGGCTGAGGCAAGGCATCTACGTTGTTGCGGGTCACGAACCCCACTGAACTTGGGTTATATGCGTAGAAAGGCAAAAGTAAACCCAGCCTCTTTACTTTTAAGAATAAATGCAGTTGACCTTAAACCCTGCATAGTGAAATTCCCAGCAAGCATGACAAGGCAAAGAATTCCAATTAATAAATGACTTTAAACATTGAGCTTCCCCCGTTCTACTTTGACTGGGCATCGGAGCCGGTGGTGCCACAGGCACCTTCTATTTCCGTTTTGCGCGCCCATGCGTGAACGCTAAAGCAAGCAACATAGAACAGGGGTAGACGGAGAGCGGGTTCATGATGCCTGATGTTTTCCCATAATAAGAGCGCGCATCCGGCTCGCGATCTTAAGGAAAAGTAGAACTGCCCTTTCTTGGGTACTTCTTTGGGCAAGCAAAGAAGTACCCCCTG
>SDBV01002432.1_pt1 | contig 27827 bp, 21 predicted proteins | sample 2277081 | NCBI WGS metagenome assembly SDBV01 (sample SAMN10402039, study PRJNA504765) | marine sediment metagenome | isolation source: marine sediment core GS10_PC15, 223 cmbsf | place: Arctic Ocean: Southern Knipovich Ridge | collected 2010 | reverse complement strand
GCGTCAGGGGATACCCGACTATCCTGTTTCTCGATACCGATGGCCAAGAAATCGGTCGCAGCGGCTATCTCCGCGGTGGAGCTAAAGCATGGATCGACAATGCCCAGAAGATCATCGGCAAGCGTCCCAAGCCTGAGGTATTGAAGGTGGCTGCTTCCCTGGCTGAAGGTGCCAAACAAGCTCAATCAACGGGTCGCCCTTTGTTTTTGCTGATCCGCCATCCCGGCAAGCCGGCCCTGAAGAAAGCGACCGATTCGGCTGTGAATAACCGAGACTTTATCAAGCTGGCCAATAGCCGCCTGATTATCGTTGAGCCCAAGCTCCCGCTCAAAGCAGATAGTAGCGAGCAGAAACTTTTGGCTGAACTGATCAAGCGATTCAAGTTGCCAGATGGTCCGAACTTCATGGCTCTGCTGAACCTCCAGGATGATACAGTCACCGTTTATAAGCCTTCTGCCCTGCTAAGGCCTGGGGCAATGACCAGAGTGGTCAGGAGGGCCCTGCCACCAATCAAATACGACGGAGGGTGGATTGAAGATTTCGAATTGGCTCAGATGATCGCCGCTGATCACAAGCGTGCGATGCTGTTGGATTTTACAGGTAGTGACTGGTGCGGCTGGTGCATCAAGCTAGACAAAGAGGTTTTTAGTACGGAAGAGTTTCGCAAGTATGCCGCCAAGAATCTGGTGCTGGTGAAAATTGATTTTCCGCAGAAGAAACAACAGAGCCCGGAACAGAAGCGTAAGAATAACTCACTCGCCCGTAAATTTAGGATAGAAGGTTTTCCGACGCTGATTATTCTGAGCCCTAACGGTAAGAAACTTGGGCAGATGGGATATCAAGCTGGCGGGCCGGGGCCATTTTTGCGAAAGTTGAACAAGTTGAGCAGGGCCAAGCGAATCAATCGATGACTAAATCAACGGCAATGACAGCAATGATGTTTTCAACAGAACGTCAGCCTAAGCTGAGAGCGTCTAAGGCTGGTCTTTTGGTTCGTAGTCCTCCGGAGAATGTTCTACATCATGGCAGAGTAGAAAACATTGGCCTCGAAATTCTCCCAGATCTTCGAATTCCATTCGCCCCATGTGGGGACCGTCGGAAAGGGGAGCCACTATGGAAGTGTCAAAATTAATAAGATTGCTGTTGTTTCTGGAGTTGCCCTGACTGAAACTGATGCCGTGGGGGTCGTGACATGCTGAGCAGGAGGTGTCTGCTCCTTCGATGTGCTTCTTGTGTTTTGAGAAACTTTCGTCTTTTAGAATACTTTCACGATCGTGACAGCGGTAACACAGCTCATAAGTAGAAGCGTCTTCGGGGGTCTCGTCATCTGTTATATATTGGTAGGCAAGAAGGGGGGAGTATTGCGAACCATGTGGACCCTTTGCCTTTGAGGATGAATCGGAACTGTGGCAGTCGGTGCAATAGATGATGGTTTCCTCGTTCATGGCAGGTTTTAGACTGGGGACATTGGGGTTGACTCCCTTTGCGGTTATGGGATGGTAGGAAGGATTGGCCGAGTCAAACTCCACAATGGTATCGCTTTGGGTGATCTGGCGGGTGATCGTAGAGGTAACACGGTTTGGATTGTGACCGTGACACTTAAAGCAGACTTCGTATTGATTAGTAGCCTGGGCAATGACACTACCCTCGGCGGTCACACCGGAGACGGCATTCATAGCTCCAGAAACGAAGGGCGCTTGGGCGATCTTCTGGATTATGGCATGAGGATTATGGCAATCGATACATTCCACATGCTGCTCTGAGCTGTCCACTGATTCTTTAATATCGTGAATCCCCTTATAGTTCTGCACAAAATGACCACTGGTCTTGTCCATATCCGCCCGCAGGTCAGTACCTGCCACCTGTCCATTGTGGCAACTAAGGCAATTAGTTTCCTCCTCTTCGAAGTGAAATAATCGTTGCGGGCCGCCGGCTGAGTGTGGTCGATGGCAAGAAAGGCATCCGTTATCTGCCACGCTGGCATAGTCGCTATCTTGCAGATACTCGTCGTCGGCCTTGGCAACTGGGGCTACGGAACTTTCATGAATGGTATCGGTCCAGCCACGCAAATTATGACATTTTATGCACAAGGCGGAACGGAGATTGGATAAGACCAGGAAATCCCCAAAGGTGTCATCATGCGGATTGTGACAGGTAACACATTGTAATTCCCCATATCTGTCAAGGCGCAATTCTTCGGGCAGAGAATCAGGCGTGCGAATTTGGGAATCTTTGGTTGATAGGTCAGCGGAATAGACGAAGCTGATGGGATGGTCGTCAGATAAATCCGTCCCCAGATTGGTCGAGCCCGGCGGCATACGCGTTGTGCCCCCGCCCCCACTAACAGTGGCCGTCAAGGCTACGGTGCCGTCATGACAACTCAAACAGAGTTTGCTCGAACCGGTGGGCTGATCGACGTTGGCATCTAGAGAAGTACTCCAGTAGATTTCATATGTTCTGTCGGAAAGCTTGTGATTCCACAAAGGTGTATTTGGTATAGCCATGTGCGGAGTATGGCAATACTGACAGGCCATAGTGCCGTCCTGAGCTGGGGAAAAGTCATGTGCTGTACCAGCTACCTCGGCCAAAGCAGAGGATGCCGCTGGAGAAACAATGACCAATACACTTAGTAACAATTTTCTGAAGAATGTCGCTTTCATTGTATTCCACCCTCCAACAATTGGAGAATCTGTATTCTCTTATTGAACGAATCGGCTATAAATATTCTGTTGTTATGGTCGATGAAGATACCCCCGGGCAGCCAGAATTCCCCTGGTCCGTGCCCTTCACTTCCCAGAGCCATGAGCATTTGTCCCCGGCGGTTGAATATCTGGATATTCTCAAACTGTTTGTCCCCAACGTAGATGTTTCCGAAGCTGTCGGTAGCCAAGCCACAGGGATGAGCAAAATGTCCCGGGCGGTCACCATGTTGGCCAAAGGCTCGCAAGAATTTGCCATCAGAAGTGAATATCTGAATTCGGTAATTGAGTGTATCGCTTACATAGAGTTTACCTTCTTTATCTACCCACAAGTGAGTGGGAAAGTTGAAATATCCTCGGCCGCTGCCGCGACTGCCAAGCTCGCCCAGAAACTTGCCTTGTCTGTCGAAGATAACAATCACGTGGCGTTTGGCATCGGCAACGTATATTTTTTCAGGCGTATGGCTGTAGGCTATGCCTGCGGGTCTTTCTAATTTGTCCGAACCAAAGGAAAACTTATATTTACCTTGGAGATCGAAAACACAAATTTTTCCTAAGACACTATCGCAGACATAAATATCGTCTCCAGCGATCGCCAAGCCGATGGGCGATAGTAGTCTCTCTCCGTCAGCTAACTCGAAAAATTGCTGGTATTTGCGTGTTTTCAAATCCATTATATGGACCACGGAACCTGAGGTATCAGCGACAAAGAGCCTTTCCTCCTTATCCAGAGCCAATCCGTAGGGATTGGTCAGGACGCCGATGTCTTCTCGGCCAAACAGAGCTCGGCCCAAACCTTCCACAAAGGAGACTTCTCTTTTCAAGTCCTCCTCGTTTGTCAACTGGCCCACATATTCTATACGCGGTTGTTCGGGAAATTCAGGCCAGACGATGGACTCATCCGGGGCAGTAAAGAGTGTTCCCTGTTTAGTGCCGCAGCCGCAGCAAAAGATCATCCCTGCCAGACACAAGACAGAGATTTTTGTCGCGGCTGGTGGTTTACGATTAGCGGTGCTTAGAGAAGTCAGCATGTCGTTTCCCTCAAATTAGAATCGCCTGCTCAGCCTGAGATAGAACAGGGAATCATTTCTTTCGATGCCTCTGCGATCAAGTAAATAAGAATCCCATCCGGCTTCGAAGCTGAATGCACGATAGTTGTATTCTAGTGCTGCGCCCATGGTTAATCCTTCGGTTCGGCCGACGTCGCTGCTGTCTTCGTGGCGCCAGTCGGCATTTCCAGATAAACTCAGATGTTTACCCAAGCGGGTCCTGATATTTCCTGTGGCCTTGAAAAGAGATGTTTGGCGGGAATCACCGTCTGTGCCGGACTCTTGCCAGCTCTGGGCAATCCCCGCGGAAAGATTGGTTCGTGGGCTCACTCTCCAGACGTAACGTCCGCTGAGTCGAGTAGTCTCGGTGGAATTCCGGACGGATGTCAGCTTGGAATGTTCTGCTCTGAGCAAAAGGCGTTTATATCTATAGTCGGCGCCGAAGATGTCCGTCTTGAAATCATCAGTAGTAATTGCACTACCAACGAAAAAATCGATTTCCTCGTCACGGCGGTCATGGGAATAGTAAACCGACAGGCCATTGTCGAATTCCTGTTCTATGCGGAAATACTGTTCAACGGAATCTTCTTCTATCGCCCCCTTGATAGTGAAGGTATAATCAATCAAAAGCGATTGCCCATCAGTGATGTTCGGCAAATCTACGCCCAAATCTGTTACCCGAATTTCAATCCAATCGTCTACCACGGTAATGATGTAATCATCTCCTTCGGTATAAACCTCCGTACCGGTGCTGTCGGTAACGACGATACTGCTCACATCTATATTTCTTTCATCCAGAGTGAAGAAATCAAAAATATCGGCGGTATGCGATTCACCAATCACAAAAAACGCTCCGGTCAATCCGGTGCGTTCCGCGTTGGTCATGCGAATCAAGTATTCACTGGATAATTGCCCCCAGGGGTTATTTCTGGTGTAATCGAAACTGAGAGTTCCCCCTTGGAACGTTGAACGGCTACCAGAGCTAAACTCTGTTGAGTTGTAAAAGAGATTAAAACTGGTAAGGAGGCTTAGATATAACTGGTGGTTGAAACCTGCCGTGCCGGCGACTGTGTCGCTGGTGATTGAGCCGAATGTGTTCCTTGAGAAAGAAGCGTTATAAAAAGTGGAAACACTGTTCGAGTGGTTCAGGAACAGGGTTTCGTTCCAGTCGAAGGTTTGGTTTTCAAAAGTTCCGGATTTATCCAGAAACCGAAGGGACGAGTCAAGGCTGTGCTGCTGGGAGCTGCCAAAGTCAAGGTTATGTAGGAGCCTGTGATGGCTGGTGTCGGTATCGGTAGAAGAGTCCCCGTGGCTGCTGGAAAGTTTGTCCCAATCCGACCTGAAGGTTAAATGCGATTGCTCACTGAAATCGTGCAACAGGGTATAGCCCAGCCTCTGGGAACTTCTGGCGTACAAGTTGATGTCGTCGGGATCGTCAGACTTTTGCTCTGTCTCACTGCTGGACCAGGCTAGAGTCATAGGCCAATCCGGGATTTTCATCCTCACTGAAGCCCCTGCCGAGGAACTCTCAACCCGCAAAGGACTGAGAAATCGGCGGTGGACCAGGGTGTCAGTCTGGTCAAAACTGATATTGAACGGATAAGGCTTCAAAGGCAGAAAACGCATGTTCAATCGGTAGCGAGTGAAGCTCCCGTTGCCATCATCTGTTTCTCCCCCGGAATCAAAGGACCGCTGATCCCACCCCAGGCCAAGCATTGCCAAATAGGTCATCATATTGGGATGGTATACATTTCCCTGGGCCTGGAGGAGCAGTTCCTCCTCGAATATGGTATTGACCACTTTGGAGCTTGCTCTGGAAGAGGTGGATTCGTTGGTGTACTCTTCCATGGATAAATCCAATTGGCCCTGGAAATGGTCCACGCTTACCAGGGGCCTCTGCTGGCCCCTTACCTGAACAGCACAGCCGGCCAGAGGTACCATGGCGCTGCCCAGAACAATAGCTGCTAATGCCAATTTTCCCACATAGCTCAAGCTATTCAAGTATATATTTCTTGCTTGTTTGCGAATGCGCACATTATTCACTCAAGTCAACCGAATCCGGAACGTCTGGTGATTCCAGCGGAGACTTCAAAAGGTTCCTTGTCGAGCCCACATGAGGATCATGACATTCCGAACAGATCCGGTGTTCTTCGTCCCGATGATTAGCTATGGAGCCGATGTCTTCTTGGAGATGGCACTGATAGCACAAATCAGGCTGTGGCGCCCTCTGGAGGTGTATGTTTTGGGCGCCATGGGGATTGTGGCAAACAACACAGTCACCAACCGCTATGGGGCCATGCAGATAAGCATTGGCGTCGCTATAATCCGTATGGCACTTATAGCACAAATCAGGCAGCGACCTGGTTAGCCGGTTTTTGTCCCAAGCGCCTCGCTCTTGGTGGCATTGGCTGCAATCCCTACTGGGTTCGTGTCCAGAAGGGCGGTTTTGCTTGATGACCTTGACCGGTTCAACATCAACGGTTGGTTCGTCGACAGGCGCTTTAGTAATAACCTCTTTCTTGTCAGCGTCTAGGGGAGGTACGCCCTCGAAGAAGAAGGTCAAGACCTTGTGCCTGGCAGCACGGTCGCAGCCGCTAAGCACGGCCAGAAGTACAGCGGCAAGTATTATTGAATCTAGGATTATTCGCTTTTTGACAGAGAACACATACACCACTCCATGAACCCAGATCGTTCATCCATTCTCTTGAATGGTCGTCCCCTGCCTATTTACCAGCTACTTGGGCTCTGTATCCGTATCAGTTTGTGACTCTTCTGGTTGTGGCAACTGGGTGATTCGGGGGAACTTTCCAAAGCCATAAACAGTAACCTTGTGAGGCCCGAACTGATTGGTTACGATAACCAAGAATTCCAACTGGGCTCCATCCACGGCATATTTTCTGAACAAATCCACATTGTCATAATCGATGTGGATCGCAGCCGGCAGGTACATAAATCCGGGCTCGGGCTTGTCGCTGGTGGGACTGCCAAAAAACGTTAACAGCTGCCCGTCGCTGCCTCTGTAGACCTTCACCGCCATCGCCGGGCCCGCGTCCACCACCCAAAGTCTGTCTTCCCTATCGACGGCAACGCCTTTGGCCCGAACCAGACTGCCGGGCAAGCTTCCGTAACGCCCATAGGTCTGCACGAATTTGCCGGAGGCATCGAACCGGGTCACCCTATACTTGTCTTTGTCGCTAGCATATATATTGCCCTGCTGGTCCAGAGCCAGATCGGCAATCATGCGAAATTCATCCGGTTCAATTCTAGCCTCTTCCTTGGCTTGTTTGCCGATCCGCTGGAGCACTTTACCGCTGACTTTGTCCAAGACTAAAATCTGGTCACTGTTGTCATCGGTTATGTACAGATTGTTGCCCCGAACAGCTACACCCAGCGGTACGATCCCCAGGCCCTGCCCCAGATAGGATACCAATTTGTCTTCGTTGTTATATACAAACACGGTCCCACTCTCGGGGTCCGTAATGTACTTGGTTCCATCAGGTTCGATGAAAATGTTCCAGGGATTCTTCAATCCCCTCCCTGCGGGGAAGGTGCTGAACTTGTTTTTGTTAAGGTCCAAAACCTTTATTTGGCCCTGGCCTACGTCGCATACGTATATTTTGCCCTTATGGATAGCCACCCCGTACGGTTGACCGATCCGCCCTGGTTTCTTCTCAGGTGCCCCCCACAAAAAAGTCTCCAGAAAGTTTGTTTTAGCCCCACCGAAATCCTCAGCCCCCGAATAGGACACCAGGAACTGGAGCTTGGGTGGATCAGGTGGTGGAGGAAAGAACACGGGGGCGAGAGCGGGTTTTTCTACTTTTTTTGGGCCAAAGCAGCCGCTTGCCCCACAGAGCATCCAGCCAGCCAGAATGACGGTCAGGACCTTACATAACAGGGAATACTTTCTGTTCATATCTGCTACTCCTGAGCAAATTCAAGCGGAAAGGCCCGAAACTGCCTGTGATCAAGTCAGTCATGCATTGGATGGGCCATGCCGTGCCCATCGTCATCCAGATCAAGAGAAAACCCAGCCCAAGAGCCAGCAAAAACGAATGCTCACGCTCGGGCCGGGTCCTAACTTGCGGGCAGAGAAGAAACTCCAGGGAGCAAACCGGCTTGAGTTTAGCCTGATCGGCTCCACATAAAACGCCCTGCCCTCGAGCGAAAAACTACAAAGACAATTTCAGGTCTGTGCAGAATCTCGGTGACTTTCGAACGGCCACTATTTAATGTGGCAAGTCGTGCACAAGGCACCATAAGAAAGGCCCCAGTCATCCGGATCCGCCGGAGTACCACCGTGGCCGACTTCCCAGCCAATTCCATCGACGTTCACCAGGTGCGGAACTCTCCAGGTGCGGGAGCTGATCGTCGTGCCTCTCTTATTTATCTCTGCCGGAGTAGCATCATCGCCACCGTAGTCACCGGGATAGACGGTCGGGAGAGCTTCACCATCCTCAACACTGGCACCACCATGAAGACCTTGGAGATGGACATCATGACAGCTGATGCACTTCATTTCCTGGGTGGTTCCCTCGAGCATATCACTGGCGATGCTTCCGCCCTTGTGACCGAGGCCGACCTCATCCGGATCCCTGAGCTCGTCGTCGAGTTCTACCAGAGCCGCGTTGTAAGCAAACTCCTGGGGGTGAGATCCACGCATGTCGCCAGCAGCATTCTGGGGCATCATTCTGTGTCCGCCTCTTCCGTCATGGCAGGACAGGCACAGCAAGGTCGAACCCGTAGGATCGCCTGGGGAAGCATCCATATAGTAACCATCATAGACGGTAAATACCGTCTCATCTGTTACCGTATCGGGATTCCACAAGGGCATCCCCATCCCACCTTGATCCAGTTTGGCGTTATGCGGTACGTGACAACGATCGCAATTCTCATTCGGGTGGAATGCCATTGCTGTCGCTGCCGGCAGTAGCATTGCCACTGCAGCCAAAATTAACACTTTCCTAACCATACCATGTCTCCTTTCGGAAGTTGCGGTTGTCTGCGACTCCTGCCTTACACGACAAGGTCGCTAGAAACCTGAAAATCGATTAATCCTGCAATACTGTGCAAATCTTAGAAAAAGGCTCTAAATGGATTAAAAGCAAAGACTGTACCTACGGTGGCGCCTTTGCGGGAACTTGCGGGTAGATTTTATAACTACTTATGAATAAAGGAGATCAATTCGGATTAATCTGATTTACTATGAGAGGTGGGCAGGCGAAGGGGAGGTGTTTTCCCAATAATGATAGAGGCTCGGGTTTACGGTTATCATTATTGCGAAAGCTTTGATTTTCATTATTGACCACTGCAGACACTTAACCCCTTTGAATAAAAGGAGTTAAATGCTACGCCAATAGCAATGCCATGATATGCTGTTTAGGAGGATAATCAGGGGGGTAGTGTGTTTAGAGTATCAACAGCGTCCTTTTTGAGCAGAAAGCCAAAGGACGCCTTTGTATTATTTTGCCGAATGACTCGGACAAGTTTAGCTGGCGTAGCTGTGCAGTCCCGCGAAAAGCCGAGACAGATTCGCCCACAACAGGGTGATAATAATGGCCAAGAATCCAGCCAAGGCGATGGCAGAATTGATGCGGGAATGTTTTTTGCCGAACATGTATCGAAAATGGAAATAGCCCAGATATATCAGCCAAGATACAAACGACCACAATTCTTTCGGATCCCAGTTCCAATAGTCTCCCCAGGCGATTTTGCCCCACCAGGAGCCCAGAATAAGCCCTAAACTCAACAGAGGAAAGCCCATAGCGACCATTCGATAGGTTCCCAGTTCATAATCCGCGGCTTTTGCTTTGGCCCGGCTGAGTAGTTGTCCCACGGCTTGGACAGCGGCTTTGGCCATGACCACGTAGGCGAACATGTAGGCTGCGACGTGTGGAGCAAAGAGCCAACTCTGCAATGCCGGGGGAAGCTGTTGCGGCTCAGCCTTGAAAACAAACGCAGCTGGGAAGAGGATGATAACACCTATCAGAGCGTCAGCAGCTCCGGCCCGAACGCCCAAGAATCGCTGGGCGAAAAGGCTCAGCGGATAGATCACCATTCCCAAGCACAAGAACACTTCAAAAAGATTCTGCAGCGGAACATGCTCTACATCATACCAGCGATAGCTAAAAGCCACCACCGCGAGCACAAAACCCGCCAGGTATGATACCTTGGCGAAGTTTTTGGATTTGCCCAGTTCGGCGATAAAGGCCACCAAGTAGCCCAGCATAGCGGCATAAATCAAGTAGTGAATGGTGTCAAAGTTAAACTGCATCGGACCTCCACTTTCTCAGATAACCCCAGGTCGGCTTGACCCAAAACAACCAAAACATCCCCCCAACCATCAGGGCAAAACCGATATAAACCAAGATCAAACCCGAGTCGGAAGTAACCGACAGGCCTGTGTACCAGCGTCCATCTTTTTTGCTCTGACCATACGAATTTTGATAAAAATGATATCCGCCGTAGTGCAGCGGGTCATTAACCTCGATAGTCTTTTCATGTACGGTATGGCCTTCATCCTGTACGACCAAATCGCTCTTGTAGTCACTTATCTGTCCGGTCACCTTGTTTAGGTAGAGACTCAAATGCTTTTGGTGAGCATGTTCACCGTGGTCATCTTTCTGCTCTAAGCCGAGCAGATCAACCAAAGATAACCGGGCATAGCTCTGATGCTTGGGGACAATCAGCCAAGCTCTGTGACTCTTCTCTTTGTGTTTTATGAGAATTTCCATAGCTGGCAGGTGGCTGCTGGGATCGGGCTCGGCTGCATCGGGTTCGGCGAATAGGTAACGAAACTTGAGTTGAGCATCCTCTTGGTCATGAACCTGTGTACGAGCATAGACGTACTGATGGGTCTTCTTACCATCGGCGTGCTCTATATGTACCCTTACTGCTGGGTTTTTGGCTGGGCCTTCGACATTAACCACCCTTCCCTTACCCGTACCCATCACCCTTAGAGTGGTGAATACCTGCACAACCTCCACGGAAAGCTGAGGATCTTTCAAAAGCAATTTTTGCCCGAGCTGGGCGATAAGAGTAGCTTTCTTGCCGTCGGCCAAGGTGATCTCCAAGACGGGTTGGACGTTGTCGCTATATGTGGGCCGAGCGCTTTGAAAGTATTGGAGCACTTCTAAACGGGCGTTGGTAAAGGGAATAGCTACCTCCTGCCCTTTGGTCCACTTGATTTGTTCTTGGATCCACTTGTTTTGGTGGCCTCCTTTTTCCACTGCTCCGGATTCTACGATTAGCTCCCAGGGCTCGTCTACGTCGTAGTATTCAATCCTAAAATCCTTCAGGCCGATGCTGAAGGGCAGCTTGGTGAGTTCAATCTTTCCTGTGCCATCCCAGACACCATTGCTGACTTGGCCTTCGAATATTTGCATGTAGCCTTTGGGAACCTTCTTGCTGTTGAAAAGCTTTGTCGCCAAAGCGTGTCCGCCATCTGAGCCGATCATAGCTCCGACCAGGATCAGCAAAGTTCCCAAATGGGCTGCCAACATTCCCGGGGAACGAATTAGCCGTTTGAAGTAGATCAGTCCAGCTACCAGCAGCGCAGCCAAAAGGATCCAGAAGATGACCAAGGGGATGGAATTGAACAGAGCCGAAGCTCGCTGATCCCCAAGAAAAGACCCAACGATCGAAAGGATCGTAAGCAAGCCAATTCCGATCAAAACCGCCCACATGAGTACTTGACGCATTTGCTTCACTTATCTACCTCGAATATAATCAGCCAATCAGCAGTGGCACAGCAAAGTGTCACCGCCCAACCCAGCCGTGAAAACGCTTCCGATAGTATAACGCAAACCGCGTGCCGATGGTTCCCTGTTTTTTTGGGCTTTTATTTCCCACAATCGACAATTAAATGAGTTAATTGGCAAATTATTCTTGAACTTTGGAAAGCCACGTGGTATAGTTCTCGTTACTGGGAAGAATTATCTGTTGTTTTATGATGGGAATCAGCTTGCTAACCAAGCCCAGCGCATTTGATCCGGTTTACGACTTGCAGCCCTTCAAGGGCGAGTTGGTCCGTAACGCCCTGTGGACTGTCCGGCTCCGCTGGCTGGGCGGGGCGACCATCATTGTGGGGTCCCTTCTGGCTCAGCTTGTTGGGGTGATTGACCAGGCTGGTGTTCTCATCGTCATCGGCCTGGCAGTTCTGGGCTATAATACCTTAATAAGCATAGCCATGGGCTCAAGCGAAACCCGGCTGACCTTCGAGCGCGCCCAACGACTGTGGCTGGTGCAAATAGTGGCAGACGTGAGCTCTCTGACCGCTATCATATATTTCTGCGGCGGCATCGAGAGTCCCATAATTATCTTTTATGTTTTTCATGTGGTCTGTGCGGGCATCTTGCTTCCGCGCCGGTTTAGCTACATAGTCGCTACGCTGGCCACGGTGCTAGTTGGGTTGGTGGGGGTATTGCAGGCAAGCGTGCCCAGTTTATACCATCCACTGGCTCTGGACTTTGCGGGGCAGTACTATCGCAGCTGGACTTTCGTGGGCTTGGAGGTTTTGGCTTTCGGGGCAGCGATGCATGTGGCGGTCTACACTACCGCGGCGATCAGGAAACGTTTGCGAGCTACGGAGCGACAAATTATTCATGCTCGCAACCTCCTGAATTCCATTATCACCAGCATGTCAGAAGTGGTTATTTTCTTATCTCCCAAAGGCGAATTGCAGTTGTGGAATCCTGCTGCTGCCCGCTGGTTTTGCCGACCTTCAACCGAGCAGAACTCTGGGTTGGCTGGCGGAGTTGCCCTACCTGCGCCCATCCAAGCCTATATCGAACGGGTCAGCCAAGCATCCTCTGTTCTTTCTTTCCAGAGCTTCACTCTGGAGGTTGCCCTGAGCCCCTCGGGCCCAACCCACCAGTTCCAGACCAATACATCTGCTGTATTCGACGAGAGCAAACAGCACCTGGGCTACGTCATCGTGGCCGATGATATTACGGAACAGCGAAAACTCGAGCAGGACTTACGAAGTAGAAACCGCGAAGTTTTGGACATGACCGAAGCTCTGCGAAAGAATCAGCGTGAAATGGCCCAGCGAGAAAAGATGGTAGCTATAGGTACGATGGCTGCTGGAATAGCTCATGAGATAGGAAACCCTTTGGCCTGCCTCTCAGCGGTGGTGCAGATGCTCAATCGTAGTCAGCATTGCGCCGAAGATCAACGGTATCTGCACACCTTGCAGGAGCAGATAGACAGAATCACTAAGATCGTTAAGCAATTGATGGATTTTGCCAGACCGGCTCCCCGTGAGTGGGTAACCGCGGACCTGGATGATCTGGTCGAGCAAACTCTGAAGATGCTGCGTTACAGCCTGCGCGTGCGCCAGTCGCGAATAGAGAGCATCCGCAACAAAAACCTGCCCAAAGTGCGGATCATACCACAACAGTTTCAGCAGATTCTTGTTAACCTTTTGCTCAATGCTCTTGATGCTGTGGAAGAGATGGAGGGCTAGCAAGTTATTCGGGTCGAACGGCTTGCCGAAGATGGCTGGGTGAAGATTATAGTCAAGGACAGCGGCTGCGGTATGACGAAGGATCAGATTCGACAAGCGTTAGAACCCTTCTATACTACCAAGTCCCCCGGCAAAGGTACGGGCCTGGGATTGGCGGTCTGTTACAGATTTATCGAGTACCATCAGGGGCTTATTCACATTGACAGCGCTCCGGGCCGAGGGACGGTGGTAACGGTTTCGTTTCCAGGGCCCGACCAAAATGCAGATGAGCCTGGCTCGGCCAATTCTCCCAGCCAGGACACCAGCGGATAGGAGAGATTATCGATGGCTAAAAAGATATTAATCGCTGATGACGAAAAGACCATTCGAGAAACGCTCAGCGAGTTCTTTACAGATAGCGGATACGAGGTGATTACCGCTGAGGATGGCCTGCGGGCAGTGGAGGAGCTAACGGATTCGAATATTGACATAGCCCTGGTTGACATTCGCATGCCGGGCTTGGACGGCCTAGAGGTTTTGGACCGAGCCCAGAAGATTTCCCCTGATACTCAGATCATCGTTATCACGGCCTTCGGCACGGTCGAAAACGCTGTCGAAGCGATCAAGCTGGGCGCCAGCGACTATGTCACCAAACCGATGGTCTTTGATGATATTCTGATCAAAACTGAGCGGCTGCTGAATATGCGTCAGTTGGCCGATGAGAACCGTTTCCTGCTGGGCGAATTGGAGGATCGCTATCGGTTTGATGGTGTCGTTGGGACCAGCTCAGCCCTACGAGAGGTGTTGGAACTGGCTCACAAACTCTCTCAGACCAACACCAGCGCCTTGATCACCGGGGAAACGGGGACGGGCAAGGAACTCGTCGCCCGAGCCATTCACTACAACGGGATTACCGAACACGCTAGGTTCGTAGCTATAAACTGCGCCGCACTTCCCGAAACCCTGGTGGAAAGCGAATTGTTCGGTCACAAGCGAGGTGCTTTCACCAACGCCACCCATGACAAAATCGGTCTGTTCAAGATGGCGGAGAAGGGAACCATCTTCCTCGACGAAGTTTCGGCCATGTCGTTGGCCGTCCAGGCGAAACTTCTGCGAGCCATTGAGGAAAAACGGATCCTCCCCGTTGGAGAAACTGAACCGGTTGATGTCAATGCCCGAATTCTCTGCGCCACGAATCACGATTTGGCTCAGGAGGTTGAAGCAGGACGTTTTCGAGGGGATCTTTATTACCGACTTAATGTGGTGGAGATACATTTGCCCTCCCTGCGCGAACGATCTCAAGACATTCCTCAACTGGTAGATTATTTCATAGCCAAGTTCGCCAGCGAGTTCAACAAGCCCAGCCCAAAGATATCCGATCGGGCTCTGCAGGCCATGATGACTCATTCCTGGCCCGGTAACATTCGTGAACTGCAAAACGTCATCGAGCGAGCTGTCCTTTTCGTGGACGAGTGTCCCATAGAACCGCAAGACCTTGCTTTTGTCAGTAAATCTGCTTTGAAGGTGTCAGCGCCTCGAGATGACCTTAAGTCGGCCATGAGGGGCTACGAAAAGCAACACATCCTTCAGGTGCTCCGCCAGCATGATTTTGACAAGAACGCAGCAGCCCAAGCTATGAATATCGGCCTGAGCAGCCTCTATCGGAAAATCGACGAACTGGGCATCAGTAAAGCGGAAGAATCGAGCGATAATCCCACAGACGTACGGGCAGAACAATAGTCTTGGGGTAAATGTTTTAGTACAATTGGCACTTCGCCATTTAGCCGAAGGTGAGAAATGTTTTCTCGATGGTGGGAATTTCTTCGGCCCGAACGGGGAGAATCCCGTCTATCACGGCAGAGAGGGGCGTTTATGAGCCATATCTGTTGACATAATGTGAGGGTGGGTGGTACTGGTTTTGCATGTCCTATAACTGGACACATAAGTGTCGGCTCTAACGTGAGGACTTCGTGCTGTGCAGCAGAGTGAAACACTCCCAAGGAACAGCTATTGGGCAGAGAGAACTCCTTGCTGGGTTATGCGAGGTTGTATTCCCCAGGCTCGTCAGCAGTGTCGAGCGTACCATGAGCAATTGCGGCCCTGTTGGGAGCAAAAGGACTCTCTGTGCAAGGAGCTGTTCGAGATAGATACTTGTTTTACCTGCAAGGTATTCAAGAAATATGGTCCTCAGCAGTGAGCTGTTGCTATATTACTCCCTTGTAATGTAGCGGCGCTGTTGTAATATAATGACCCCCTTGGTTAGTTTTAAAAACACGGAGAATAACGGCAATAATATGGAGCACGAGCAACAGACCAAAACTAAAGTTGGTATATTCAAGAGGTTTCTGGGTATCTTTGGGATACGTTTTCCGCAGGAGCAGGGCAAGTGGATTGAGCTGACCCGCAGATTTCGTCTGCTGGTGCTGCTGTTAGTGCTAGCGATAGTAGCCTTTGCCAGTTGGTTTGTCTTTTACTACAGCAAGACCCCCGAATTTTGCCAATCCTGCCACAGCATGGAACCCTATGTAGCCAGTTGGCGAGAATCTGCCCACGGGCAAAAGGACATTTTCTGTAACGAGTGCCATTTCCCTCCGGGCGCCAGAAACTACTTGAATGCCAAGTTAGCTACCATCGTCGAACTAGTCAAGCACGTCACCGGCACCGAGGGTCCTATGCCCTACGCTGAGGTTGAGGACGCCTCTTGCCTGCGTGGTGGTTGCCATGAAATCCAGAAGCTCCAGGACAAAGTCTCCTTCAAGGACAAGTATAATTTCGACCACGGCCAACACCTTTTAGAATTGCGACGGGGTAAAAAACTTCGCTGCACTTCCTGCCATTCTCAGATGGTGCAGGGCGCACACATCAAGGTTACTGAAAGTGTTTGTTTTACCTGCCATTTCAAGGATCGCGTCCACGGCCGAGAAGAAGACCCCATCGCTGGCTGCACGGCCTGTCACGACGCCCCCACCGAACCGATCACGCTTGGCAGTGGAGAAAGCTTCGAGCATAAGCCCTATCTTGACCGGGACGTCGCTTGCCAGAAATGCCACTTCGACTCTGTTCAGGGCGACGGTGAAGTGCCCAAACAGGTTTGCCGAACTTGTCACGACGAGCCCGATAAAATGGAGAAATACTCCGACTCCCAATTCATGCACGACTGGCACGTAACCAAGAACAAAGTAGAATGCTTCCAGTGCCACAGCGACATCCGCCATGGTCTGCACCCCGAGCCCTACCAGAAAGAAGCTTCCTGCGGACTCTGCCATTCGGATGGCCACAGTGCCCACGAGGACATGTATGCCGGACGCGGCGGAAAGGGCGTTGAGGATCAGCCCAGCTCAATGCATCAAACCAACGTCGATTGCGTGGCCTGTCACGAAGACCCCAGCCCCGAGGGAGCCGGGCATCCTACGGACATGACTAGCTATCGAGCCACGGAGAAGGCATGCCTGGACTGCCACGGAGCCGACATGAAAGGGACCTTGGGGCAGTGGCAAGAAATTATGAGTGAGACGCTCAGCGAAGCTCAGGCTCAGCTTGGTCTGGCCGAGAAAGCATACCTGAGTCTGGCTGAAGAACATCCCCAAAAGGCCAAAGCCAAGGAACTGCTGGAGGTGGCTAGGCACAATTGTGAATTCGTAGCCAAAGCTCGCGGAGTCCATAACGTTGAATATGCCATGGACCTGCTGGACAAGGCTTCGGGCAATGCGGCCCAAGTAATCAGTATTGCCGGTAAAGCTAAGCCATCATCGCCTTAGCCCGGTATAGGAAGTAGTCACGTTATAGTTTTTGGAGGACCTGAGATGATCTCTAAGAAGGCAGTTGTAGTTGTAGTGTCTGCGATGACGTGTTTCGCTCTCGTGGGCACCCTGGTTGCTTATGCCGCCGCGATTCCCGCCGAGGCCGAGTACATCGGCAGTAAAAAGTGCCGCATGTGTCACATGAAAGAACACAAAACTTGGAAAGCTACCAAGCACGCCAGCAATTTCGATACCCTCAAGGGCGATGAAGTCAAAAACCCCGACTGTCTCAAGTGTCATACCACCGGCTACGGCAAGCCCGGCGGATTCGTGAGCGTCGAGGCCACACCAGCCTTGAAAGGTACCGGCTGCGAATCTTGTCACGGTCCCGGAAGTGAACACCGCAAGGCCGCCAAATCCTCACCCAAGTTCCCGGGCGGAGCTAAGAACATCAACAAGGTTCCGCAGAACGCCTGTATTCAGTGCCATAACCCCCACGTCAATCAAAAGGCGCGGGTAGCCAAGCTGCGAGCCGCGGCTGGCGGATAATAGCGTTGAAAGATACTGATTCTGGCCGGCCGTATTCATACTACGGTCGGCCAGTTTTGTTTAAGGCAGCACAAATACTATTTGCGTTTAAACGGATTTGACATCCCCCCCCAGGGCGCTCGTGCTTCGTCCCGGTCCTCCCGGCGCGCCGGGATCGGGAGAGTAAACTCCAGGCGCAAAGCCGAAATAACCCCCGGTATAACCGGGGGCTAAATACTAAAGAAACCCCCGGCATTGCCGGGGGCTAACAAAAGACGGATACGGACTCCCGCATTGGATGCGGGACGGGGATGACCCCGGTCCCGATCCTCCCGACAACTCGGAACCGGAATCAATGAGTAATTTTTGAATCCCGACGGCCTCAACCATTTATGCTTACTATGTAAGCATAACTACTCTGCGAAACAAACTCATAACACCATCAACCATTTATGCTTACTATGTAAGCATTACTACTACGCGAAACGAACTCATAACACCATCAAACATTTATACTTACTATGTAAGTATTACTACTCTGCGAAACGCACTTATAACCCCCTCAACCATTTATACTTATTATGTAATACATTTTGTGATTAGTTAATGCGCCCGCGCACAACAGGTCGCAGGTTTTTGATAACGCAGATGTTGCCAAACCATTAAACAGCAATTTCGACCAGCGCAGCAACTAAAGGGATTTGACCTCCCCCGCAGGGCGCAGGTGAGGGGGCGTTATGAAATGCGTTGGCGTATGAATTAATCAGATTTGATATTAGTCGAATTTATCGTAGAAGATCTCGGCTTCGCTGAGGCCCTTCTCGCGTAGAATCGCAGTTACCGCTTCGATCATGCGAGGCGGGCCGCACAGAAAAGCTTGCCGTTTGGCCGCCGGTCCAAGGTGCTTATCCAGGGCTAAGTGAACGAAGCCCTTTTCGCCATCCCATTCTTGGCCGGGCTGCATATCCGAAAGTGCATAATGAACGTGAAAATTAGGATGCTTGGCTTGCAATTCCTTATACTCGTCAAGATAGAAGATATCGTCCGTGCCTCTGCATCCAAAGAAGAACCAGCAGGTGCGATCGGGCCAACGATGGTAGATCGAATAGATCAGGCTCTTCATCGGAGCCATGCCCACACCGCCACCGACGCAGATCAGCTCACTCTGGGGGTCTTCGCTGAGCCGCCATTCGCCGAAGGGGCCTGTGAAGGTTACCGGGTCGCCTACTTTTAGAGAGTGCAGGTAGGTGCTGGCAATTCCGCCGGGCATGAGACGAACATTCAACTCTACCGCGTCAGTTACCTGTACGGGCGAGCTTATGGAATAGGCTCTGAACACATCGCCGTCTGGGCCCGGGGCCAGGATCTGAGCGTATTGGCCCGGATGAAAAGTAATCTCTTTGGGCTCAATCAAAGTAAAGCAGATCTCTTTGATGTCGTAGGTCATATCTTTTGTTGACCTAACTTCGGATTTGAAGAGCTTGACATTGAGCATCTCTTCGGGAATGTGCAGATCGAGCTTTTCTTTGACTTTCACCTGGCAAGCCAGGCGAACATTGGAGCGAATTTCTTTTCGGGTCAAATAGGGCTTTTCCGTGGGCAGCACCTGTCCGGCGCCGGATAGGACTTGCAGCTTACAGTATCCGCAACTGCCCTTACCCCCGCAGGCTGAGGGAATGAAGATTTCGTTTTCGCTAAGGGCGTGTAGCAGTGTGCCTCCGCCCTGGATTTCAAAGATTCGTTCCCCGGCATTGATGGAGACCTCGCAGATACCATAATCAGCCAGGAATTTTTCCGCCAAGAGCAGAAAGATGGTCAAGAGTACGACCACTCCGGTGAACACACTAAGCGAAAGCAAATAAATCGTCATATCAACCGATCTCTACTGAATCTTAGCCATACCGACGAAGCCCATAAACGCCAGGGCCATCAAGCCGGTAATAATCATAGTAATTGCCAAACCCGCTAATGGTTTTGGCACGGCGGCAAAGCGCATCCGCTGCTGAATTCCAGCTAACAAACAGATGGCCAGAGTCCAACCCAACCCAGCACCTAAGCCCCAGGCGGCTGACTGCCAGAACGAATAGTTTCTGATAATCATAAACAACGACGCCCCTAGAATGGCGCAGTTAACGGTAATCAAAGGTAAGAAAATGCCCAGATGAAAATAGAGACTGGGGCTGAAACGCTCGATCACCATTTCCACCAGTTGCACGAAGCCAGCAATGACGGCAATGAAAATGATGAACTGTAAATGCTCCAAACCCATGTCTATGAGCAGATAGTGATATACGCAATAGTTGATGACAGTGGTGCAGACGGTTACAAAGGTTACGGCTACGCCGAGCCCGACAGCGGTGTCGAGTTGCTTTCCGCAGGCCAAGAAACTGCATAGGCCCAGAAAGTTGCTCAGCAAGATGTTGTTGGTCAACATCGCGGCCAGCAGTATTACCAGAGGATGTATTTCAGTCATGATCCCGTCCCGCCTTGTGAGGAGTCATCCTCTTCTTCGGGTTTGATAGCCCGAATTAGCCAAATCAAAAGCCCCAGAGCGATAAAGGCTCCAGGTGGATATACGAAAAACTGGTTGGGCACATACCAATCAGCGGAAAGCACGTCGTAACCGAGTATTTTGCCGGTTCCGATCAGCTCTCTCGAAGCTCCGATGATAGCCAGGATCACGGTATAACCCAGGCCGTTGGCAATGCCGTCGATGACGCTCAGCGAAGGCTTGTTCTGTAAAGCGTAAGCCTCGGCTCGGCCCATGACGATGCAGTTAGTGATGATCAGCCCCACGTAGGGACCAAGCTGCTTGGACATTTCCCAGTAAAAACCCTTAAGGAACTGATCGAATACAATGACGAAGGTAGCAATGATAGCTACTTCCACGATCATCCGAATCCGCCGAGGTATAAGATGACGCAGGATTGAGACGGTCAGGTTGCTCAGGGCGGTCACAAAAATCAGGGCTGCTCCCATTACCAGTGAATTCTCCAGCCGGGTGGTTACCGCCAGGGCTGAGCATATCCCCAAGGTCTGGCAGAAGATGGGATTTTCCGCCCAGAGTCCTCCTATAAAAGTGGACTTGGCGGTGGGCCCTCCGATTGGTACTGGTGCCTGAGCCATGATAGCTATCTATTCTCCTCTTGGCGGATACGTATGAAGTTTTCAGCGGCTGCGGTGATTAGCTCCTGGACCTTGTCACAGGTCATGGTAGCTCCGCTGATCGCGTCGATCTGATACGGTCCGCTGGCCATACCCGGCTTGACCAACTCCAGAGCTGGTTGGCCGTCCTTAATAAGTTTTTTCTCGATAAAACGGTCAGTGAAATCCTTGGTGGCGATCTCCCCACCCAAGCCAGGCGTTTCTTCCTGCTTGTAAAAAGACACCGTGGTAATGGTTACCCCATCAGATTCCAAACCGATCAGTCCTTCAATCGGTCCCCATAAGCCAGGCCCTTTGGCAGGTAAGGCTATGAGCTGGCCATAGAGATAATGGTCAGGATTATCGGGATCGTCGCCAGCTACAGTAACCTTTTCGTCAAAGGCGGCGATGATATCCTGATTAGAGGCATCCTCGGCTAGGTCAATGTTGAAAATCTTCAAAACATTGCGATAGCGTTCAGCTTTTTCGTTATCTTCGCGGTAGGGTTTAACAAATTGGGCCACAGCTGTGAGCACCAAAGAGCAGACTATGCCCATCACAATAGCGAAAATCATTGTGGACACGTTAGGCTTCAAGGCGGTACCTCCGGAATCTAAAGCGGAAAACCACCTCGTCAAACAGTGGGCCGAAAATATTGCCCAGCAAAATCGCGAACATTACACCCTCGGTGTAACCACTCAGGCTGCGAATCAGCAGCGTAACACAGCCTATGAATATTCCATAAGCCCACTTGGCTGGGTTTGTAATCGGGGAACTGACCGGATCGGTAGCCATGAAGAATGCCCCGAACAACAGTCCGCCCGCAAGTAAGTTGAACTGTACCGGAGCAAACACGTCATCGTTCATGACTCGTAGAATGACGTTGAGCAGGGCAAAGGAACCGAGAATCCCGACCACCGTTCGCCAATTGGCAATCCGGGTGATAACCAAGAATATTCCACCGATCAAAATAGCCGCTGCGCTGGTTTCTCCGATGCAGCCAGTGACGTTGCCCCAAAACAGATCCGGAGTAGAGGCAATTATCCCCTGTTTGGCCTGAACCAACGGGGTAGCGATAGTCACCGCGTCAGGAGTGGTGGTAAGGTAACTGGTTATATTGCCCCATAGTCCTGAGCCGGGCTCGACCCAGGTAGAAGTCATGGGCTTAGCGTAGCCGACCGCGATAATGGCTCTGCCCACCAGGGCTGGGTTTAGAATGTTGTGTCCGGTGCCGCCAAACACTTCTTTGCCCAGCAGCACTCCCAAAGCCATGCCCACCCCAACTATCCATAAAGGAACGCCCGGGGGAAGCACGAGCGGAAAGATCAATCCTGTTACCAGGAACCCTTCGTTGATGCTCTCTTTGCGAACCAAGCCAAAAATTACTTCCACAGCTCCGCCGGCTGCATAGCTGACCGCTATCACGGGTAAGACCCGCCAGCCGAAAAAGTAGATCCCCATCAAAGTCGCTGGCAGCAGCCCAATGATCACCATGGACATGTAACGTTTTATATCCAGGCTGTCACGGGCAAACGGGGCGCACTTGGTATTTTCATCAGGGGAAAAGGCAAAAGTGTCCATGGCATCGAAAAGCGGTTTGAAAAACGCAAATCGGCCACCTGCTTCAAAAGACGGTCGTAGTTTATCTAGAATCCGCAGGAGAAATTTCATGCTTTCACCTCCTGCGTTTCGCTATCAGCAACAAGCTCTTCATGAATCTGCTCGATACCCTTGGCGATGCTCTGGGCTAATTCAATCTTCGAAGGGCACACATAGGAGCAGAGTCCACACTCGACGCAGATCTGAGCTCCAGCCATCTGGGCCTCTTCGAGTAAATCCTTCCCCAGGAATCGCCAGATAAGGTGGGGCATAATATCTACGGGACAAACCTCTTCGCAGTATCCGCAGGCTATGCAGGCCCGCAGCTCGCCTCGTAGGGAAGTGTTTGTAGGCAGTGCCTTTTTGCATCGCAGCCACGAAGCATACGCTGGGGTATAAGATGGTCTATCGGCGCCGGGGCGAACGAAACTGAGGAACTCTCGCTGGGTAGCTTCGGGCAAAAACGTAAAGCCATCATCGAGATGCCCGACGGAGACATTCGCTGGGTCAATCTCTTCGCCAGCCAACATGCCGCCACGCAACACTCGCAAACCATCGAAGTTTTCCAGATCGCCACAAAGCCGTGACAAAGGAGTACCGATAGGCGTAAGCACATGCCCACGCCCGCTTTGGGGGTAGCCAGGCCCGCCCAGAGAAACTATCCGTTTGGAGGGCACGAGGCCCTTGCCCAGACATCGAGCGATATCCACCACTGCTTGGCAGTCCAAGAACCAGACGCTGTCGCCCTTTTCCAGGTTGTTGCCGTCTTGCCGCAAGCAGCGCCACAGATATTGATTGTTGCTTACCGGATAAGAGAGGGGCACAAATGTCGGACGTACCCAAGCCAAGCCAGCCACTTCCTTTTTGATCTTTTGAGCTAAGGGGTGCTGAGCATCTGTAAGAATCAGATAAGTGGGGGCGAACCCATCGCTGAGCTGCTCCAGGTAACTTAGACCCTGCAGAAACTCTTCGAGATAGTTGTCCAGGACCACTTTACCGCGAGCCCGGAAAGGCTCGGTACAGACGGTTTTGACCACTATAGCTTTTGGTACGGGAGCATCGAGGACGGGCGTGCCTGAGCTAGCTGCGTCCCAGAACATCGGCCAAATACCGGCCGCGGCCAGGAGCTTTCGAGCTGCTTTAGCTTCCATCACCGCTGGGTCAGGATAAGTTTGCTCTGACCAGGCTTGGGGATCAGGTTGGGTCACGTTTAGGGTCAAAAATCCCTTTTCGAGTTCAATCTGCTCGACCGTACCCTCGAAAGGGGCTGGAATATTAAGATTTCCACCGGGAATCTCAAGCTTAGCCAAGGGGTCTCCGCATTTGACAGCTTGGCCCGCTTTGACCAAGGGCTCATATTGCTTGCCCGCCAACGATAGCGGTATTTGCAAGGGAGATACAACTTCCTGGCTAATAAGACCCGAGGCCGGTCGACCTGTGATTTTGGGAAGATAACCTTTTTTAACTTTCATTCAACAACGTCTCAGCTACCAAGTCTTCAAATACAAAACTGCCGCAAAGAAGCTTTGCCGCACTTATATGGATCAAACATTATGACTATAAAGTCGTAATTTGCAAAAGAAATTTTTTATGATCGCGAGGAAATATTCCCCGCACAAGAGTAGTTTTGTCCCATTGAAGAGGTATTTGCCCCACTTGCTGGGTAATTTTTCCCCTTAGGACAAATCACTTGGTCGCTCTCAAAGCTCGTAAATTAGCTTCGATAGTTTTCTCGATATCTTCAGGCTCATGGGCGGCACTTATGAAGCAGGCCTCGAATTGCGAGGGCGGCAGATAAATGCCCTGCTCGAGCATTTTTCGAAAATACATGGCGAATCGTTCAGTATCCGCTGAGCTGGCCTGGGCGTAATTCCCAACGGGTTGCTCGGTAAAGAACAAACAGGCCATGGACCCCACCCGCTGATATTGATATGCCAGCGACAGTTGGGAGAGATTCGCCTTGATGCCCTGCTCCAGTTGGCAAGCCATTTCCTCCAACTTCTGGTAGAGCCCGGAATTTAGGGCGTTGAGAGTGGCCAAGCCAGCCGCTACGGCGATCGGATTACCCGAAAGCGTTCCAGCCTGATAAACAGGCCCAACCGGAGCCAACTGTTTCATAATCTCAGCTCGCCCGCCAATTGCCCCGATAGGCAGGCCACCACCGATGATTTTGCCGAATGTTGTCAGATCGGGACTGATCCGGTACAAGCCTTGGGCGCCACTGGGACCCACGCGAAAGCCGGTCATAACCTCGTCAAAGATCAACACCGCGCCATCAGCAGTGGTCAAATCACGTAGCCCTTGCAAGAAGCCATCGGCTGGTGGAATAACCCCAGCATTGCCGCAGATTGGTTCGACTATCACCGCGGCGATTTGGCTGGCGTTGGCTTTGAAAAGCGAACGCACCGCGGGCAGATCATTGAACTCGGCAGTAAGAGTATCAGCGACAACCTGCTTGGGCACGCCAGGACTTGTGGGTGTGCCAAGAGTCGCGGCCCCCGAACCAGCCTTGACCAGGAAGGTGTCGGCATGGCCATGATATCCGCCAACAAACTTGATAATTTTGGATCGCTGGGTAAAAGCTCTGGCTAAACGCACGGCGGTCATGGTGGCCTCGGTGCCCGAATTAACCAGCCGAAGCATTTGGACCGAATCCACCCGCTGGCACACTAGCTGAGCCAACTCTACTTCCGCTGGGGTGGGGGCTCCGAAGCTGGTACCTTTGGCGGCTGCTTGAGTGAGAGCTTCGATGACCGGGGGATAGGCATGGCCGAGAATTAGCGGGCCCCACGAACCTACGAAGTCGATGTACTCCTTACCCTCTACGTCCCAGAGCCTGGCCCCCGCGGCGCGAGCGATAAAGCGAGGCTCAATACCCACGGCATTAAAAGCGCGGACCGGAGAGTTCACTCCGCCGGGAATTACTTCGCGAGCCTCGGCTAGAAGTTGTGAATTATTGTGAATGTTCTTATGAATAGCTCACCTCACGATTCTACAGATTCCAGGAAATACTTCATGGATACTTTTTTGTATTCGGTACTCGAAAACAAAACGTCATATTTATTGAGTCCTAATTCTTTAGCCAAGGATTTTACAAACTCCCGCACTTCTTCTTCGCTGCGACCGTGAACCATAGCAAAAAGATTATAATTCCAATCGTCCAAACTGGGCCGACGGTAGCAATGAGATATTTCCGGATGCTCCACCATTTTTTCACCGACGGCGTCGATACGATCATCCTCCACTTGAAAGACCGCCATTCCGTTGGCTACGAAACCCAATTGCTGATGCCTTACCACCGCTCCGAAGCGACGAATTAGGCCCACGTCAAGCCAATCCGTTATCTGCTGGACAATTTCCTCAGCCGAGAAGTCCAGCTGCTTGGCTAACTCCGCGAACGGTTCGGGCACTAAGGGAAGACCTTCTTGCAGAAGTCGGATCAACTGTTTTTGCTTCTCATCGAGCTCGGCCGGCTCCTTCTGTCGGGGGTGATTTTTTACCGTGGTTACTTGCTCCGACGCTGGGGGGGGTTCACTTAGTTGAAAATCGACTCTGATTTTATACACCGCTAAGGCAGGTAGGTTGTAGAAGTCGGCGATGCCGGTCTTTCGTCGTAACTCGTCGAGGATACTGTCTATTTGCTCCGTTGAATTAGCTGTGAGAGTGAACCAGAGGTTGTAGATATGCTCTCGGCGGTAGTTGTGGGTGACGCTGGGCAATTGGCTCACCATTTTGGCCACTTGTGCTAATCGCTTAGCTGGTATTTTAGCCGCCACCAGGGTCGAAGCGTAGCCCAGACACTTGGAGTCAAAGACGGGGCCCAGCCTTCGGATTATCCCCTGCGAACATGCTCGTGCGATTCGAGCCATGATTTTTTCAGGACTTTCGGACAAGCGTTCAGCCAGGGCATCGAAAGGTCTAAGGACAACGGGAAGATCGGTTTGGATTATGGAAATAATTTTTTTATCCAGCTCATCAAGCTCGACAGCGTCGTTGTCTTTACGCTTTTTACACTGCGGTTGGTACAAGCAGTAAGGTTCCTCCGCCAGGTAGTCGCCGGTTATGGCGTAGGCTCGTGCTCGGCAGCCGCCGCAAACCTTGCGGAACTCGCAGTAGCCGCAGCGTCCGTGATAGCCGTCTAAATCACGCAGCCGTCGGAAAACCTCCGAAGTTTCCCAAATCTTACGAAAGTCGAGATTTTGGCGTTTAAGGTCGCCGCATTCGAGCTCCAGAAAACCGCATATCTGCACCTTCCCCCGGTGAGAGATGAAGGCAAAGGACTGTCCGCCCATGCACCCTTTGGCGGGGTGTATTCCACTCACGTGCATTTGTCGCAGAATGCGCTGATAGTGCGGGCCACAAGTTACGCGCTGTTTTGTTTCGGGAGAGTTCTGCTTCTGAGCCAGCCAGCATAGGGTCTGCTCATATTGTTCGGGCGAGATTTCCTGATCAGCCATTTCCTTGCCCCGCCCGGTGGGGACCAGGAAGAAGGGATTGAAAACCTTCGCTCCCAACTTGATCGCCAGCTCACGAATAGCCCCGAGTTCCTCCAGGTTATGTTTGCTCACCGTGGTGTTGATTTGAAACTCGATTCCGGCTCGTTTGGCAGCTTCCAAGCCGGCCAGCGTACCTTCAAAGGCACCTTCGACTCCGCGAAACTCATCGTGAGAGGCGGCTGTGGCGCCATCTAGAGATATGGAAATTCGCTTGATGCCGGACTTGACGATCTTTGCGGCGGTTTCATCGTCGATAAGTATTCCGCACGGAGCCATCGCCATCGGCAAGCCCAGCCCATGGCCGTGAGCGGCAATGTCGTAGATGTCGGGGCGCATCATCGGCTCGCCACCGGTTAGAATAATAATCGGCTTGGCAAACGAGGCGATGTTATCCAATAGCCTAAAACACTCCTGGGTGCTCAGCTCGCCCGGATAAGGCGTAGCCTTAGCCGCCGCCCGACAATGCTTGCAGGACAGTAAACAAAAACGTGTAACTTCCCAGGCGATCAGTTGTGGAAGATAACCACCCTTATTCAAATTTCCAGGATGACCGGACAACACATGACTCCTTTAGTTCTAGGCTCTTAGAGCCAGGGCTGCCCGCTCGGCAAAATAGGTGATTATAAAATCGGCACCGGCGCGCTTTATGCAGGTGAGCATTTCGAGCATCGCGGCTTCACCGTCGATCAGCTTCTTTTGCTCGGCAGCCAAAAGCATAGCGTACTCGCCGGAAACGTTGTAAGCCGCCAAGGGCACATCCGTAGCCGCTCGCACTTGGCTGATGATATCCAGATAAGGCAGGGCCGGCTTGACCATCAGAATGTCCGCGCCTTCTTCGACGTCCGCCTTTGCCTCGAGCAGAGCCTCGCGAGCATTGGGCGGGTCCATCTGATAGCCCCGGCGATTGCCGAACTGCGGGGCTGAATCCGCCGCTTCTCGGAAAGGACCATAAAAGGCTGAGCAGTATTTCACCGCGTAACTCATGATCGGCAAATGACTGAACCCGTCGGCATCCAGGGCCTGGCGAATCACCGCCACGCGCCCGTCCATCATGTCCGAAGGCGCCAGCAGGTCCGCGCCGGCTTGAGCGTGAACCACCGCCATCTTAGCCAGTGACTCACAAGTCGCGT